>Ga0207667_10006063_pt1 | contig 14696 bp, 15 predicted proteins | sample KBSCornC52_FD_184301 | JGI IMG/M metagenome (GOLD analysis project Ga0207667, IMG submission 184301) | Corn rhizosphere microbial communities from Kellogg Biological Station, Michigan, USA - KBS Corn C5-2 (SPAdes) (version 2) | ecosystem: Host-associated > Plants > Roots > Rhizosphere > Soil ... | reverse complement strand
CGGTGACCTACTATCTCATGGCAAATACCACCCATGGCCCACTTGCCAATCAACTTTTCCGCCAGGCGATCGAGCGTAGCATTGATCGTCAGACAATCGCCGATGTGGTGTATTCCGGAGCTGCGGTCCCGACCTGCCAGCCGTGGGCAGCGTCGCATTGGGCGCATGACGCCAAGCTCGAGACGGAGTGCTCCTACGATCTCGCCGCTGCGGCCGATCTACTTGCCAAGTCCGGCGTCAGCGGCGCCACCCTCACCGTCAATACGGCTGTGGATTCATATTCGGCCGGCAGCAGCGCCACAGCGCAGATCCTCAAGGAGAGCCTCGCGCAGATTGGCGTGACTCTGAACATCGTCACCTACGAACAGGCTCAGGCTCGCAAGCTCCTGCTCGCCAGCGACTTCGACCTGCTGCTGCACAGTTATACCGAAGGTGGCAACGATCCGCAGTTCATCATGCCGAGCGGCATCTATGGACCCAAGGGCCGTTCGAAGTACTCCGATCCGAAGTACGACGAGTTGGTCGCGGCGGCCAACGACACTCTCGATGTCGACAAGCGCAAGGCACTATACTCGCAGATCTCGCAGCGGATCATCGAGAATGCCGACGTCATGCCGATCGTCGATGGCTTCCGTGAGCTTCCCATGAAGACGAGCGTGGATGGGGTCGTTCTGGACGTATCCGGGTTTCCGGTTCTCGCCGGTGTCTCAGTGACAAAGTAGTGCACTTCACTGGCGGGGGCAGGGTGCCCCCGCCGCCACCCTCGAGCGTGCCCCATCCGTTTCGGGTTGCAAGGCTAACACGGTCGCCAGATGCTCGCGTACATCGTTCGAAGAGTCCTGCAGTTCATACCGGTGGCGCTCCTGACGAGCGTCATCATCTTCGTTGGTGTGCGCCTCGCCCCTGGTGATCCGGCGGAACTGCTCGCCGGTCCGGATCCGAGCCCCCAGGTAGTCGCCGCCATCCGCGAGAAGCTAGGGCTCGACCAGAGCATTCCCCTGCAGTTCGTGTTGTGGCTAAAGGGATTGGCGACGGGCGATCTCGGGCGCTCGATGGTCAACGGGCTGCCGGTCAGCGAACTTCTGGTGCAACGGCTCGGCGCCACGTTCGAACTGGCCATTGCGGCGCTGATCCTCAGTCTGCTCGCAGGTGGAGCGCTGGGTATCGCCGCCGGCATGCGGCCGAACTCCCTGCTTGATCGCCTGATCTCAGCGCTCACTGCGCTCGGTCTGTCGCTTCCGCTCTTTTGGACCGGCATTTTAATGATCATGTTTTTCGCCGTCCAGCTACGGTGGTTTCCGGTTGCCGGGCAAGCGCCGTTGAGCGCCGGGCCTCTTGCGGTGCTAGCGAGCCTGGCCCTGCCTGCGACGACGATCGCCATCGGCAATGCCCCTGTCATAGCGCGCTTCCTGCGCAACGAGATCGTCGAGATGCGCAGGTCAGACCATGTTCGCACGGCCTACGCCAAAGGGTTGCCATCCCACGTCATCGTTCGCGACTATGTCGTGCGCAATTCGCTGATCCCGGTCCTGACGGTTGCAGGGATCATCCTCGGACACCTTATCGGGGGCTCGGCGGTCGTCGAGATCGTGTTCTCGTGGCCGGGCATCGGCCAACTGCTCGTAACCGCACTCTCGAACCGCGACTACAGCGTTGTCGAGGGAGCGATGATCGTCGCGGTCGGCGCCTTCCTGCTCGCCAATCTGCTTGTCGACATAGGCTATGGGTTGCTCGATCCGCGGATCCGGAGCTCCTATGACAAGTGAAGCTGTGTTGTCCCGCACCACCAAGGCCGCGGCATCCCCGGACTTCGTCTTCTGGGCAGCGGCGCTTGTCCTTGCAGGTCTGGTTGTCCTGGCGAGCGTCGCTCCGATCCTGCCCATGCCATCCTATTCGGCAATGAGTACCGCAAGGCTGGCGAGCCCCAACCCCGCCCACTGGTTCGGTACGGACCAGTTCGGCCGCGATCTTCTGGTGCGTGTCCTCTTCGGCCTGCGCACCTCGCTCTGGATCGGCGCACTCGGAGTGACCGCGAGCACCGTCCTTGGCACGGCGGTAGGACTGATTGCGGGCTATACGGGCGGGTGGCTGGACACCGTGTGCATGCGGGCGTTGGATTCGCTCCTCGCATTCCCATCGCTCCTGCTTGCCATCGGCGTTGCCGCCATACTGGGTCCCGGCGCTGTCAGCACTGCCCTTGCGCTGGGGATCGTGGGCGTTCCCCAGATGGCGCGGATCGTTCGGGCTGGAACGCTGTCCGAGTCCCAGATGCAGTACGTGGAGGCGGCAAGAAGCGTCGGCACCAAGACCGGGTCCATTCTTTTACGCCATATCCTGCCGAATGTACTGCACCTGATCAGTGTGCAGATGGTGATGTTCTTTGTCGTTGCTGTGCTTACCGAGGCGAGCCTCAGTTTTTTGGGTCTGGGCATCCAGGTTCCCGTGCCCTCGCTAGGCTCGATGCTCAAGGAAGCCAGAGACTATGTCGGTACCGCTCCCTGGTTCGTGGTCGCTCCGGGTGCCGCCCTGACGCTAAGTGTCCTTGCCCTCAATATTTTCGCAGATGGTCTGCGTACCCATGCAGGGAGTCGGTCTTGAACGCCGCGGCTCGCACCGCGGTGCCCTACTTCGACATGCGGGGGCTTTCTGTCTTCTACCGATCCAGAGGAAGCCTCGTGCGTATCGTCGACAGGGTGAGCTTTTCCGTGGCCGAGGGCCAGGCGCTCGGCATCGTGGGCGAGTCCGGATCGGGTAAGAGCACGCTCGCCCTTGCGGCTGCCGGTCTCCTGCGGCCGGAGGAGGCCCTGATTGAAGCAGACCAGATGACGCTCGGCGGCACCGACCTCCTGCGAATGTCCGATGCAACGCGAGCGCGCATCCAGGGAAGACGAATTGGATTCGTGTTCCAGAATCCGCATACCGCGCTCAATCCGCTGCTGACCATCGGGCGCCAGTTGACCGATCATGTTCGTTGGCACATGGGCCTGTCGCAGGCGGATGCCGAAGCCCGTGCCGTGACGCTTCTTGGCGAAGTCGGTATCGGTGATATCCGCCGGCGCATGCAATCCTATCCGCACGAGTTCTCCGGTGGAATGCTGCAGCGTGTCACCATCGCAATGGCGCTCGCCTGCGATCCCGAACTGCTGATCGCAGATGAACCGACGACAGCGCTGGATGCCAGCGTTCAGGCCGACATCGTCGATCTCGTCACGCGTTTGAGACAGGATCGGCGCCTGACCCTGATCTGGATCACACACGACCTGGCCTTACTGCAGCATGTCGTTGATCGGGTTGCCGTCATGTATGCCGGACAGCTTTCCGAAATGGGCGCGACGGATGCTGTGTACTCGGCACCGGCGCACCCTTATACCAAGGCGCTGCTGTCCAGCGTGCGCAGTCTCTGGAGAGACGAGGAGGGGAAGTTCGAGGTTATTCCCGGCGCGCCCCCAACGCCCGGCAGGCTTCCGACCGGATGCGCCTTCCAGCCGCGATGCCCATTGGTAAGGTCGCGCTGCATCCAAACTCCCCCCCTCTTGCCAGTCGACCCGCAGCACGACGGCGAACATCTCGCTGCCTGCTGGGCAGTCAACGGGACATACGCGCAATGACCCCACTCCTGCGCGTCACCGATCTTGCCGTCGAATTCCCGGTGAGGAGTCCGATCCTGCGCCGCCGCATGGGACAGATTCATGCCGTCCGCGGCGTCAGCTTCGAGTTGCACAAGGGAGAGACCCTTGCCCTTGTCGGTGAGTCGGGGTCGGGCAAGAGCACCGTCGCACGCGCCATCGCCCGCTTGACGACCGCAGCCCAAGGCCGCCTCGAATTCGATGGGGTGGACCTGCTGGAACTGTCCGGCGCCGAACTGCGCCGTGCACGCCGCAACATCCAGACGATCTTTCAGAATCCCTATTCGTCCCTCAATCGCGCCTGGCGGGTCGACGACGTCATCGCCGAGCCGCTGGCCGCCTATGGCGTCGGCACCGTGGCCGAGCGGCGCGACAGCGTTGCGGCCCTGCTGGCTCGCGTCGGCCTGTCCCCGGAAATGGGCCGCCGCCGCCCCGCGGGTCTGTCGGGCGGGCAGCGCCAGCGCGTCGGAATCGCACGCGCCATAGCGCTCCGGCCACAACTCGTCATCTGCGACGAAGCGACCTCTGCCCTCGACGTTTCGGTGCAGGCACAGATCCTCAATCTCCTGGTCGAGCTGCGCGAAGAGTTTGCGCTCAGCTATCTGTTCATCACGCACGACCTGGGGGTCGTCCGGCGGTTGGCGGAGCGCGTCGCAGTGATGCACGCGGGCCTGATCGTAGAAACGGCGCCGACCCGAGCGCTGTTTGGGCAAGCGCTGCATCCCTATTCCGACGCGCTGCTGGCAGCGGCGCCGAACCTGGTGAACGTTGCAGGTGGCGGCATCTCACGGACCCGCGTTAGCGGATCGCCTCCGAGTCCCCTGAGTACGCCCCCAGGCTGTCTTTTTGCCGACCGGTGCAGTTATGCCCTCCCTGGCTGTCGCGAGCGAGCACCCGCACTGGCTACACAACCGGATGGCCGCCTCGTCGCTTGTCACCGCGTCCAGAACGGCATCGCAAAGTGGCGCGACTCGACACCTCTCCGCAACCTACCAGCACCCACCTCGCTACCAGCCCTTAGGACGTCCCGGACATGAAGATCACGACCATCCGCGCGATCGCGCATGCCGCTCCAGCACCGGACATGCGCGGCGAAGGGCGCAACTATTGCTACGTGAAGGTGGAGACCGACGAAGGGCTGCATGGTTGGGGTGAAGCGACCTGTGGCAGCCTAGCCGTTGTTCCCATGGTCCAAGAGCTTGGCGCCGGCTTGATCGGAGAAAACGCGTTTGCCATCGAATTGCTGTGGCAGCGGATGTACCATTGCAGCCACAACATCCGCGGCGGCGTCATCCACATGGCGGCGTTGAGCGGCATCGACATGGCGCTATGGGACCTCAAAGGCAAGGCATTGGGAGTCCCGGTCTATGAGCTTCTGGGCGGCGCGGTGCGGGACAACCTCTGGTGCTACGGCAGGTTCGACGGTCCGAGCCCCGACGCGGCCATGCAACACGCGCGCCGCAGCCTTGCCGAAGGCTATACCGCGCTGAAGGGCGACCCGTTCGTCGGCCGCGGCAGCTACCTGCACTCCGAGGCGCTCGATGCGGCGGTAGAGACTATCCTTGCCGTGAGGGAAGCCGTCGGTCCGAACGTCGAAATCCTCATTGAGGCGCACGGGCGATTGTCGCTGGAAAGCGCTACCCGGTTTGCCAGTGCCGTCAGACCGGCCCGCCCGTTCTTCATCGAGGAGCCGCTGGTACCCGAAGATCTTGAAGGGTTGTCGATACTGCGTTCCCGCACCGCAATTCCGCTGGCAACCGGCGAGCGGTTGCTGACCAAGTGGGCCTTCGCGCCGCTGCTCGAGCGCCGTCTTGTAGACATCGTGCAGCCCGATCCGGCGCATGCCGGGGGCCTCACCGAACTCCGCAAGATCGCGGCCATGGCGGAGGCCCATCACGTCTGGATGCAACCCCACAATCCGTACGGGCCCGTGAATACGCTGGCGGCGGCACACCTCAACGCCACCCTTCCGAACTTCATGATCATGGAGTTAATCATGGAGGCGGGCATGCACGACTGGTTCGGACAGATTCTCACGACCCCGTTCCCGAGTCCCCGCGACGGCTACTTCCCGGTGCCAACAGCGCCGGGTCTGGGTCTCGACATCAACGAGGATGTTCTCGCCGGTCTTCCGCCAGCGCGCGAGGCGCATCCGAGCAGCTACCTTCGCCACGCCCGAGTGAACTCGCTGCAGGGCAATTCGTGGAGCTGACGCTCGGCGAGACAATGCACAGTCAGACTTGCCGGGGGAGCAAAGGAAGGCGACCCGCACCCGGCGGGCCGCCACTGCTGACCTAGTCCTTCCCCGGCGGGATCGCGGCGATGTAGTAGCGCGTCGGCTCGCCGGGAGCCCGCCACTTGACGAGAGGCAGCCCGCGACCCTTGGCGATGGTGGCAGTGAGCAGGGCGCGAACGCTCGGCTCCTTCCAGCCGATCGCCGTCATGATCTCGGCGATCGAGGCGCCGTCCTTGCGCCGAAGCATCTGGATCACGTGCGTCGTCTTGCTCTCGAACGGGGGGACGGGGGCGACGTTGTTGCGGACAGACTTGCTCGTCCGCGGCTTGCGGGCTCGCGCGGTGCGGGTGGTCTTTTTCGAGGTGGTGGCCATGTGGCCCTCCTTGGGTTGTCAACCGCGCGGGATCGTGCGGTTTACGACCTGAAGCCCGGACTGTTCTGCCGGGCGGAGGAGGGCGTGGCTGCTGCACGCGGACGTACACTTGGCTTGCCGTGACGCACTAGTCCAGCGGGTAGTGAGACAATAAGAGCGCCTTTGGTCATCATCGCTAATCTGGGTTGTCGGCAGCCAACGATGTTCACCCGGTTCATCATGATCGAGCGGTGGCAAGCTGTCGCAAATGTCGGCCGGAGGCGCGCACCTGACGTTCGGCACCGTGGTCGAGGATGACGCCATCGGTCAGCAGCAGCCACTCAAGGGCGTAGAAGACCAGAACCAGCTCGGGCAGGGACCGTGGCCGGGAGCCAATGAGGCGGTCAGCAGCGTCCGCGACCTGATCGTAGCTCTCGGACCATGCCGACCACGCGGGATGATAGCCGACGCGGTGCAGCGCCACATCCATCGTTACCCGGCCACGGCTCCGCATCCTAACGGCCTCGGCCTCCGCCTGTTTGCGTCGTATCACGCGCGAGAGCCGAACGTGGCGCCGACGCAATCGCTCGAACGTCGCATAGAGATCGACCAGCGTAGCTCCGGACGTGTCCTCTCGCTCAGCCTCTCGAACCATCACTCCGCCGCCGGTTCTGCCCTCACCGGGTGCGGTCGTGGCTTGGTCCAGACTGCGTCGTCAACTCATTGTTGAGCCTCCGGAGAACTACTCCAGTGTCGCGGCGCGCCAGTCCCGATAGGTCTTACCCGTCTGGGGAAGCTTCCGCTCCCGTTGCCGACGTCGGCGACGATCAGTCCATGCGGACTGCCATCGGTCAGAAACAACCGGACTGAACGACCTGCCGCCGACCCCGCGTCTCGGTCATTGCAACGCCCTCCATGGTCATCAGACCGGACCGGCGTGAACAAATCCTTATTTGGGATAATCCGGATCTGGGATCAGCTTCCACTGCTCATGGCGCACCGCATGAGCAAGTCGATCCATTCTCCCCGAGCATGCCAAGCTCCGTGAGCTGCTCATCGCAGCGCGCAAGAAGGCAGGTCTTACCCAGCAGGAAGTCGCAGAGCGCCTCGGTCGGCCGCAGTCGTTTGTTGCCAAGTACGAGGGCGGCGAGCGCCGGCTCGATGTGGTTCATGCAAGTTGCCGCCGCGATCCTGTTCGCATCCTGAAGGCTCTCTCGACCGCGTAAGTGACAGGGTAGACGATCGCGAGCCGTTGAGCCGATGCTGCGTGATCCACCGCCAACCATTCCGAGGTCGATTTGCGGACATCGAGAGTATTGAGCCCCGGACCTCGCTGATTCGGCGCATGCCACCCGCCAGCTGTCAAACCCCATCTGCGAAGACCTTCGCCAAATAGGCCGCGCATGTGAACTCGTTTGGGAATCAGGCGGCTTCCTCCCCGGTCCGCTGGCTGATGATGAGCCCGACCATTACCAGCATCACGCCCACCACTTGCAGCATGCTCGGCACCACCTGTCGCACCACCGCATCGACGATAAAGGCGACTATCGGCGTCGCTAGCACGAACGGAGCAACCGATGCAGCACCCAGCGCCGCAATAGCACGGAACCAAAGTAAGAAAGGCAGGGCAGTCAGCGCCACTGACAGGATGACGAGGCCAAGGAGGTTCCTGACATCGATCGCCGACGGCAGGTCGCTGAGTGTGAGCGCCAGGACCGTGTGTTCAACGCCGCCGACCAGCAATTGCCATGCAGCAAAGCTCAGCGGGGACATTACTTCTGGGCGACCCCAGCGGTTAATTAGGACGCCACCCAGCGAGCCTGCGACGACCGTCACTAGCGCCGCGCCAACACCCCACATGTCGATTTCGGCATCACCTCGCAAGATTACCAGAGCTACGCCAACGGCACCGATCGCGATCGAGCCGAGCTTGATCCACGTCGGCGGCTCGCGGAGCAGGGCCCAAGCGAAAAGAAATGAGATCATGGGCCCAAGCGTAAAAAAGATTCCCGCGACGCCACCCGGCAGACGGATCGCAGAAACGAAGACCGCGAAAAACGTGCCGCAATTCAGCGTACCGAGGGTGATCATCTTCAGCCAATAGCCATTTGGCACTCTTTGCGGCGCCAATGCCAGCAACAAAAGCCCGCCGCCCAACGCCCGCACCGCGCCTAGGAAGATCGGGTTTTGCGGCAGCAGGGTAGTGGTGGCGATGAACGTAAAGCCCCATAGGATCGCTGCGAAAAGCGCAGCCAGCTTTAGGTTCATTGGCAGGTCCTCAGCCTTTCAGAGAGCCACCGGCGCCCGCCCATGTAGCGGCAGCGATTACCCGGCCGGAACAAGAGCGCCATTTCGTTCGCTTGATGCTTGTGGGTTGGCTTAGATTCGATGCCATCAGGGACAATGTATCGCCAAGGTCATTGAAAATGACCGCGTCTCTCCTGGTTCGATGAGGAAGCTGCCAGGGGAATCCCTGAGGTTGCCCTCGAAGCCTACTGGCCGTGTATGCCCATGCCATGGTTCAACGCAGATAAATCGCGCGCTCGGTCGCGTCCAGATAGCGAGATGTGGCAACCCGTACCGCGAAATAGAAACTTGGGTTCCGGAACTCCGTTCTTGGTAGTGGATAGTGGAGCTTCGACAGGAGAGGGCAACCAAAGCGGACTGGGTAAAGAGCTCGTCGCTAAGGGCCAGTCTATGGTCGACGAGCTGGATGCGGTCAACATCCGCGGCGAGCGCGCCGTCGATCACACGATGGCAGTCCAGCCACCGGTCTTCTTCGAAGATGAGATCGTAGTCGCTCTTAGGTGTTTTTGTTACCAATGGCCATTTGAACCCCGGATGAAATCCAAATGAACCTGGAAGGGGCGATGATCCAGGGTTGCTGATGCCGGCGAGGCACTGCAGGCTTTCGCCGTGCAGCGCGTAGCGCAATTCAAGTGAAAATGGGAAGGGGTAGTATTTGCGCGTCTTCGAGCTGTCCTTCAGCACCAACGTGCATGAGTCCTCGTCCCGGGCGACCACCTCGAAGCGCGAGAAGGACGCGAACCCATGGTCAGGCATGGGAAATAGCCTGTCCCCGATCCTCTGGCGGCCATTTCTAGACCGTCCAATCACCGGGAAAAGAATCGGACTGCACTGGTTCCAGTAGAGTCCGTCCGGCTCCCAGAGAACATTTCCAACCCTCTCGTTCGCGAGCCTAGTGAGTTCGGCGCCCAGCAAGCTGACGCGCGCCTCAAGCGACGCGTTCCGTATGAGAACAGTGTCCGAGTCACCCACGATGTGTACGTCTCTCTTATGGTGCGCCGGAGCAGGCAGCGGTAGAGAATGGTCGTTGCACGGTCAATTGAACATGAGAAGCATTCAGTCCTCGCAAACCGTTTTGTGCACTGACGTCGTGTCCCAGGGCGCGCGCCAATAACACGATACCGTGCGACCTTCGCTACACCGCTCGAGGTGCCAGCGTGCTGCAGCTGCTTCGCAGAGCCAGTTCTAGGAGTTGGACCGGGTGCGCTGCTTCTTGCGGATTGCTACACGGTGTAGTTCTGCGCTCGCTTAGCGAAACGCCACGGCCATGCTGCACAGTTCTTCATTCACTGAGGTGATACAGCCGATATGGGATTGACACGAGCTTCTCCGCGGGGGGATCAGGTTCACTCTTCGAAGTGGAGTGTCCGGATAAGACCGGACGAAGCCGATGACCGAGATCAAGTCACGCCAGAATGCGCCGCTCCCCGAGGGCTGGGAACAGCTCTACTCAGCTGTGCTGTCCGACGCGCTCGATGCCGTGGACGTAAGGAACCAGGCTCTGTCTTTTCAGATTCGACCGCTTGACGACCAGCTCAGACTCTGCGGCCGCGCCCGTACCGGAATGTATATGGAAACGGCCCATGTCGAGCCCGGGACCAATCCATACGAGCTCGAGATCGCCATCGTTGATGACTTGAAGCCAAATGACGTGGCGGTATTCGCTTGCGGCGGCTCGTCACGCATAGCCCCGTGGGGAAGCTTACTGTCGACGGCCACGCGAGCTCGTGGCGCGGCAGGATGCATCACCGACGGTTTCGTGCGCGACATTCTTGAAATCAGGTCTATGAAGCTGCCTGTCTTTGCGCGAGGCATCGCGCCTCTCGACAGCAAGGGACGAGGGCACATTCAGGCAGCAGACGTACCGGTTTTTTGCGCTGGCGTACGTGTTGCGCCGGGCGATCTGGTATTCGGGGATGCAGACGGAGTGGTTGTCGTTCCGCAGGCCGTAGAGGCCGATGTCGTCCGCATTGCGCTCGACAAGGTCAATGGCGAACATCATTCGATGCGCGAGCTCAGGGCCGGCGCATACCTTCGAGAGGTCTATGCCAAATATGGGGTGCTCTGACCGAGGCGCTGGCGAGATTGCGGCGACTCGGCTGGCACGTTTGGGTGGGTAGCCAACCCATGCATTGTGACTGAGCATTGCTGCGGTCTGAGCACCATTCGACCGCATTCAGTTTGACGACTTCAAAAGCGCCTTGCCAATTACGTCCAATGCCGCCTCACGTTCAGCTGTCCAAGGAAAAGACAGGTTGAGCGCAAGAAAATTGCCGAAGGCACGAGTGACCGAAAAGAGCGGACCTGGCAGATACCCCAGAACGTTTGGATTAGCTCGCGCTGCCGTCGCGACCGCGCTGAAGGTCGTCGGTCCTCTGACCCAGCAAATGTAGCCGCCCGTCGGACGTGACACAGTGCAGTGCTCGGGGAAGGTCTGAAACACTCGAGAAAGCCCCTTGCGCATGCGCGCCGACAACGCCTCGCGAAGCTTTCGCAGATGGCGATCGTAGGAGCGCCTGGCGATAAACTCAGCGATGGCCTTTTGCCGCGCCCACTCCCCCGCTGAAAGGGGCATTGCCGCGAGATGCGCGGCCAGCAGGGTTCGATATCGAACTGGAACAGCGATCCAGCTCACACCGAACCGGGGTCCCAGTGTGTCGGCAAACCCACCGATCTTGAGCACCAAGTTTCGAGTATCGAACTGTGCCAGCTCGAACGCCTGCGTACCGTAGAGCAGTTCCTGCGAGGCCACACTTTCAATGATAGGCACGTCCTTGATGGTCGCCGCTTCCATGATGCGCCGGGCGTTGTCCGGCGGGTAAGAAACGCCCGTCGGTACATGATTGTTTGGCGACAGGATGCAGGCGTCGATGTCATTGTTATCGAGCAAATACTGGAACTGTTCGGGGTCCACTCCGTAGCGCGGATGCGAGTAGATTTCGATTGGTGAAAGCGCCCGCCCGAGGACCGCCGATACCGTGGCAGCGTCCGTGGGAGTTTCAACAATCACCTTGCTGCCGGGGCGGGTAAGAAGGTTCAGACACAAGCGCAGCGAGTCGCCGATGTCGCGCGTGATGATGATTTCACGGGCTCGTCGCGCGGGAGCCAAGGTGCTGACGCGGCGGGAAATGATCTCGCGTAGGGACTCGAGACCCTGCCAGTTCGTGGTCTCGAGACGAGCAGCTTCCCAGCGCAACCCTGACGACATCAAGCGGTAAAGATCATCGTAGGGCAGTAGGTCCGCGCTAATGAAGCTGCTACCGAAGCCCTCGATTTCCATCTGCCGAATAGATGGCGGCAGATGTGTCTGGTTCTCCGCCAGGTTCGCTTCCTCTTCGACTACAAAGTCAACTCCGTCGGAGGTGAACTCGGGCAGTTGACGCGTCTGGCGCGAGATGAAGAATCCTGATCTCGGACGCACCTCCAGGATGCCCTCGTCCTGGAGCCGTCCATAGGCCTGATGGACAGTAACCGTACTGTAGCCGAGCCTTTCACTCATCTCGCGAACGGAGATGAGCCGATCCCCGGGCCTGAGGACACCTGCGTCGATCCATTCGCGAACCTGCCGGCTTACGGCCTCGTACCGATACATGCCTGTGTTGATCCTGCTCTGGCAGTTGAGACGAAAGTACTACAACCAGATTTGGGTATTCGGAGACCGTTAACCTCGGCGGTTTCCAAGCCCCTGCGGGTCGCACGACCACCGCCATCCCAACTGTACTAGTTTAGTTCGTCTTTTCCTGTGCATGTCAATACAGGCTCGTTCTGCTATCTTTACGTCAACCATCACGGTGATGGCAGCTGGCGTCGCGGCTCAAGCGCGTTGCCGAGGGGTGGGTGAATTGGTCAAGCACGTGGTCGGACGAACCGACGACATCGAGCCAGGTGGGCGGCGGGTCGTCAATGTAAAGGGGCGTCCGGTCGTGATCTTCAATTTGGCCGGTGAGTATTTTGCACTGCTCAACCGGTGTCCGCACCAGAGTGCTGAACTTTCCCTAGGGAACACTACCGGTCTCGTCAAATCGGATGAACCGGGCCAAGCCGAATGCTCTCGAAAGGGCGAGTTCATCCGCTGCCCATGGCACGGTTGGGAGTTCGATATTCGGACCGGGCAATCCTGGTTCGATCCGGATCGCATTGCCGTAAGGAAGTTTCAGGTTCACGCGGAGAGGGGCAGTCAACTTGTCCAGGGCCCGTTTAAGGCAGAGACGCTGCCGGTAAGTGTTGATGGCAACTACCTGGTTGTGGAGGCTTGAATGGCCCCAGCCGAAGCCACCATAATGAGTATTGAGCCAGTGGCGCCGTCGCAGTCCGTTAACGTCATTGCTCGACTTAGCAGCTGGGCAGAAGCCAGATTCCACGTGCTGGCGGTCCTGCCGACAGCGCTGATCATGCTGCTTATCTTCGGCGGGCCTCTGCTGTTCTCGCTCTACCTCAGTTTCCAAGGCTGGACCAAGAGTCGCAGCCTCTATGGCGGCGGTTTTGTAGGGTTTGAAAACTACCAAATGCTCTTCACCGAGCCGGCCTTTCTGGCCAGCATGGTTCTCACAATAATCTACACTGTTGGCGCCGTGGCTGTGGAGATGGTTCTCGGCATGGCCATCGCCTCGCTGCTGAACAAAGACGTTCCCCTCATGAGGATCGTCCGGTCGCTGCTCATCATGCCGATGATGATGACACCCATTGTCGCCGCTCTCTGTTGGAAGCTTCTTCTCGATCCTCAATACGGCTTAGTTAACTACCTTCTGGGTCACCAGATCGTGTGGCTCGGCGACACAAACTTGGCGCCGATCGCTGTTGCGATAGTCAATATCTGGCAGAACACGCCATACGTCGCGGTCCTGCTCCTTGCTGGCTTAAGGTCGCTCCCCGGCGATCCGCGGGAAGCTGCGCAGATCGATGGCGCAACGCGCTGGCAGATCTTCTGGTACGTCACCTTGCCCGCGCTAAGGCCGGCGATCCTGGTAGCGCTACTGCTGCGCACCATTTTCGAGTTTCGCTCGTTCGACAACGTGTACGTGATGACGGGTGGCGGGCCGGCCGGCTCAACCGAGCTGCTGTCGGTTTACACTTACTCGCTGACCTTCGGTCAATTCGACTTCACGCTCGGCGCCGCGGCGTCGTGGATCATGCTGATCACGTCGATCTGCCTGTGTGCTGTTCCGATCTTGCTGTTCCGAGTGCTGGAGGGACGTCGGTGACTCGATCTGCAAGCTGGCAACTGTCGACAAACGGTCACAAGCTTCGCCAGGCTCTCCCGTTGATCGGGATCTACCTTGGGGTGGCCGCGCTCGTCATCGTCTTCATAGCGCCGATCGTCTGGATACTGGGGATATCGTTCAAGACGAGGCTTCAAACGTTCACCTCGCCGCCGCTGTTTATATGGCAGCCGACCTTTGACAACTATGCCGCGGTGCTACGAACGGAAACCTTCATTCCGGGCCTGTGGCACAGCTTGTTGACCTCGGGTGGCGCCGTTCTGCTGTCCCTGGCGGTCGGAACTCCCGCAGCCTACGCCATGGCTCGCGTGACGTTCCGCAGCCGTGACCTCATATACTATTCGCTCCTGGCCATGCGAATGCTGCCGCCAATCGCGGTGCTGATCCCCATGTTCATGTTGTTTGATGCGCTTGGCATGCGCAACACCACCATGAGCGTTGTGCTCGCTTATACGACATTCAGCCTGCCGCTCGTCGTCTGGGTTATGCGCAGTTTCTTTGAAGATCTGCCGGCGGAGGTCGAGGAGAGCGCGCGGATCGACGGCGCTGGACGCTGGGCAACTCTGTGGCTGATCGTCCTGCCGCTAGCGCGGCCGGGACTGGTGGCAATCGCAATCCTTTGCCTGTTGCTGGCCTGGAACGACTTTCTATTCGCAGGGGTGCTGACCAACAACAGCACGCAGACACTGCCAGTGCTGCTCGCAAGCTATTCGACGGCCGATTCCGGTATCGACTGGGGCCGTCTCTCGGCTTCGGGGATGCTGGTGGTTGCTCCGGTGTTGCTGGTCTCCATGGCCGTGCAGCGCCACTTGATATCCGGCCTGTCGGCCGGTGCGATGAAAGGTTGAGGAGGAAGAAATGGACAAACCGACAAAGACAGGCGGCTATGGGAATCTATCCCGGCGCAGCTTTATCAAGGCCACGGCGGCACTTGGTGCAAGCTCGCTGGCCGGACC
>Ga0207667_10006057_pt1 | contig 14705 bp, 10 predicted proteins | sample KBSCornC52_FD_184301 | JGI IMG/M metagenome (GOLD analysis project Ga0207667, IMG submission 184301) | Corn rhizosphere microbial communities from Kellogg Biological Station, Michigan, USA - KBS Corn C5-2 (SPAdes) (version 2) | ecosystem: Host-associated > Plants > Roots > Rhizosphere > Soil ... | reverse complement strand
TGATGACCGCGATAGAAGGAGAAGTCTGGCCGTTACTCCATGCATAGCCGGCAAACTCCCTGGTGGGGACGATCGAAATCGTGCTGTAATTGCATTTGGTCGTATCGGGTGGCAGGAACTTGCCTGTTACAGGCGGCGGTATGGTGAACGGCAAGGCATCCGGCAGGGCCATGGCGTCCCCGCAAAGATCCAGTATCGTGTTTCCGTCAGACCCCTTTTGGGCGTTGAGCGTATAGTTTCCGGCAGCGGCGTGGGTACCGAGATGAATGATGACTTCCTGCGTGTATCCAGTGGCGCCCACGCAATTGACGCCGGCCGCGCCCGTTATAGGCAGGAAAGGCGAAATGGTAAAATCACTGCCGTCGGCCGCGATCGAACTACACAATACCGGTTTGTTCAGCGAAAATACTACCGTGGTGTCGCTGCACTGAGGAAGGAAATTTTGAAATGCGGGCAGCGAGTCGGCGACAAAAGTAGCCGTCGAAGCGGAAAAATCGATCGTAAAGCCGTTGCTGGGTCCGGGATTGCTGTCATGACCGAAATTATTGATCATGACCAGGTAGGTATCCCCAGCATTGGCATTGATGGCCTGTAAAAAGGGATTCCCGAAAAAACCGCCCTGGATAAAGGCACTCTTACCGGTATCGCTCATTCCGACGATACCCAACGGATTGCTTCCCGGTTCGTTATTGTTGAAATTGCATCGAACCACGTCGGATGGGGACAGGCTGCTGCAATTGGCATGGGTCCCGTCGATGACGGCAAAGTCGTAGTCGTCCGAAGTATCCTTGGGTATGATCCGGAATGCAAGCGTGCCCGGCGTTGCGATCCTTACCTTGAGCCACATCGAATTGTCCTCGCCGGAAGCGCAGGGGGTGTTGGACAGGTCCACCTTTCTGCCTGTGCCCTGGTAGCTGTAAGGTGTGAAGAACTTGCCTCCGCACAGCGATAATGCATGACAGGCATCCTGTTCGGGTTGATCGGGTGGCAGGATCGTTTGCGAAAATGCACAGAATGGCAACGACAGAATAGCCGATACCAGTACTATATAGAGGGTGGAGTTCCGCTTGGTCATAGTGCTGCGACACCTAATATTACGATTTTTCAACTTTTCGGGTTGCCGGGCTCCTGTCTTCATTGGCGAATACCATAGGTCAAAAACACTGCCAGAAACCGGGACGCAATGCTAACGAACATTAGTTTTTTTATGTACTTTTGCTTGTCTTCCAAATCCTTACACAAATGTCTTACACTCCTGTCCATAAAGTCCGGCTTGTCACCGCGGCAGCTCTTTTCGACGGTCATGATGCTGCTATCAACATCATGCGGCGGATCCTGCAATCGAAGGGGGCGGAGATCATTCATCTCGGTCATAACCGTTCGGTGGCCGAGATCGTCGAATGCGCCATCGAGGAGGATGTGCAGGGAATAGCCGTCACTTCCTACCAGGGCGGACATATCGAGTTCTTCAAATATATGAAGGACCTGCTGGACGAGAACGGGTGCGGACATATCCGTCTTTTCGGCGGCGGGGGCGGTACTATCCTGCCGAAGGAGATAGAGGAGCTGCACAACTATGGCATTACGCGCATCTATTCCCCCGATGACGGCAGGAAAATGGGTCTGGAGGGAATGATCGAGGACGTGGTCCGCCAGTGTGATTTTGCATTGAATGGCAACCCGGATCAGTTCCGCGGGGCCATGCCGCTGGGGGAATGGAAGGACATCCGGAGGATCGCACGGGCGATCACGAATGCGGAAGCAGGGAATGGAGGGGGAGCCAACGCACCGGCGGCCAAAACGATCCCTGTCATCGGTATCACCGGCACCGGCGGGGCGGGTAAATCGTCGGTAACGGACGAGCTGGTGCGGCGATTTCTCCACAGTTTCTCCGACAAGACCATTGCGGTGGTTTCGGTGGACCCGTCCAAGAAAAAGACGGGCGGCGCTCTTTTGGGCGATCGCATACGCATGAACGCTATAGCGGGCCCCCGCAGCTACATGCGCAGTCTCGCGACAAGGGACAGCAACAAGGCCCTGAGCGCCCATGTCCAGGAGGCCATCGACATCTGTAAAACGGCGGGCTACGACCTGGTGGTCGTAGAGTCGGCAGGAGTCGGACAAAGCGATGCCTCTATATTGGATCATGCCGATATCAGTGTTTATATCATGACACCGGAATATGGCGCGGCGTCGCAGCTGGAAAAAATAAACATGCTGGACTATGCGGACATCGTAGTGCTCAATAAATTCGATAAGGCAGGAGCGCAGGATGCGCTGCATGACATCCGCAAACAATACAAGCGCAACCACGGCTTATGGGTGGCGAAAGATGGCGATTTGCCCGTCGTCGGCACCATTGCTTCCCAGTTCAATGATGCGGGCGTGAACGAGCTGTTTGAACGGCTGATGACGGTCGTCGAAAAAAAGACCGGTGTCCGTTATGGCGAGCTGGTCCTGCATGCACACACCACCGACACCACCACGCAATCCCGTATCCTGCCGCCTTCGCGGGTCCGCTATCTCTCGGATATCACCGGGGCGATCGGGGAATACAACCGGAGAACGGACGAACAGGCAGCCATCGCTTCGAAGCTGTACCAGCTGAATGGGGTCCTGGAACAACTGCCCGCCGAATTCGCGGGCCGGTCCGAGCTGGTCGCACAAAAAGAGAAGCTTGCCCTGCAGCTGTACCCGCTGTGTAAAAAGTTGATCGATGAATGGCCGGCGCTAATGGCCCGCTACCGGCAGGAGACGCTCGACTACGATGTCAGGGGCAAGATCATCAGCCAGCCGTTGTTCACCGAATCGCTGTCCGGCACTTCCATACCCCGTATTGCCGTTCCCCGGTTACGGGACTGGGGGGATATCCTGCGGTGGCGGTTGCAGGAGAATTTCCCGGGAAAATATCCTTATACGGCCGGTGTATTCCCGATGAAGCGAACGGAGGAAGACCCGACGCGGATGTTTGCAGGGGAAGGCGGACCCGAAAGAACGAATAAGCGCTTTCATTATGTATCGGCCGGGCAGCCTGCGAAACGATTGAGTACCGCTTTCGATTCGGTCACATTATATGGAGAAGACCCCGATCATCGTCCCGATATCTATGGGAAGATCGGCAATGCGGGGGTCAGCATCGCCACCGTCGACGACGCCAAAAAGCTTTACAGCGGATTCGATCTCTGCGATCCCCGGACATCGGTGAGCATGACGATCAACGGACCGGCGCCCATCCTGCTGGCCTTTTTCATGAATGCCGCCATCGATCAGCAATGCGAAAAATATATCGCGAATGATGCGTCTCTCCGGTCCGCGGCGGAGAAAGCGCTTGCCCGGAAATATCCCAATGGGGAGCGGCCATGTTATCTTAATCCCCTGGCGCCGGGGGTGCTGCCGGAAGGCAACGATGGCCTCGGACTGGGGCTATTGGGGCTCAGCGGTGATGAGGTGTTGCCTGCCGATGTCTATGAGAAGATCCGCGCGTCCACGTTATCGCAGGTTCGCGGCACCGTGCAAGCCGACATCCTGAAGGAGGATCAGGCGCAGAACACCTGTATCTTCAGCACGGAATTCGCGTTGCGGCTGATGGGCGACGTCCAGGCCTATTTTATCGGCCGGCAGGTGCGCAATTTCTATAGTGTATCCATCAGCGGCTATCATATAGCAGAAGCGGGAGCTAACCCGATCACGCAACTGGCCTTCACGCTGGCCAATGGGTTTACGTATGTCGAATACTATCTGAGCAGGGGCATGGCGATCGACGACTTCGCTCCCAACCTGTCTTTCTTCTTCAGCAACGGCATGGACCCGGAATACAGCGTTATCGGCCGGGTAGCGCGGCGCATCTGGGCCAAAGCGATCAAGCATATCTACAAAGGCAACGGCCGGTCGCAGAAATTGAAATATCATATACAGACCAGCGGGCGGAGCCTCCATGCCCAGGAGATCGATTTCAATGACATCCGGACGACGCTGCAGGCGCTGTATGCGATCTATGACAACTGCAATTCTCTCCATACGAACGCCTATGATGAAGCGATCACGACCCCGACGGAAGAGAGCGTTCGAAGGGCGATGGCCATCCAGCTGATCATCAATCGCGAGCTGGGCAGCACCAAAACGGAAAATTATATCCAGGGCAGCTTTGCGGTGGAAGAGCTGACCGACCTTGTCGAGAAGGCGGTGATGGAAGAATTCGACCGGCTTACCGATCGCGGCGGCGTCCTTGGCGCCATGGAAAGGATGTACCAGCGGAACAAGATACAGGAGGAAAGCCTGCAATATGAGAGTTTGAAACACAGCGGGGAGCTGCCGATCATCGGCGTCAATACCTTTCTCGACCGGAAGGGGTCGCCTACGATTCTGCCCGGAGAGGTCATACGCAGCACCCGGGAAGAAAAAGATCAGCAGATCGGGAACCTGCTGGCGTTCCGCGAGCGCAATGCGGGTCGCAGCGCAGAGAAGCTCCGGCGGCTGAAGGAGGTCGCCACCGGTGACGGCAATCTTTTCGAAGAGCTGATGGAGACGGTCAAGTATTGTACGCTTGGAGAGATCACCGGCGCCTTGTATGAAGTCGGAGGACAATACCGGCGGAACATGTAACTTTGTGCAGATGGCACAGGCGGTCGTTCCCATAGCATTTAAGAATAAGCCCGGCAAGGGTCAAAAAAGCGCGGATATCCTGGCTGCCGACATCGGCGGCACCAAGACCAATATGGCCCTCTACCGGTCCGGGGATGGAGGCCTCCGGCTGATCAACGAGAAAAGATATATTTCGAAGGAACATCGCTCACTTTCCGACATCATCCATGAGTTTGTTGGCGGCCATGTGCCCGGTAAGATCTCGGCGGCGGTGGCCGGTCCGGTCGTCGACGGGAAAAGCCGGCTGACCAACCTGCCGTGGGTGTTGGACAGCTCCGTGATGAGTAAGGAATGGAAGGTTCCCGTTCATTTTATCAACGATCTCGAAGCCACGGCCTATGGCCTTGCCGGTCTGGGCGAGAACGAGCTGGTCACGCTTGCCGCCGGCGATCCGCAGGCAAAGGGCAATCTTGCCATCATCGCCCCGGGCACGGGTCTCGGCGAGGCGGGGCTGTATTGGGATGGCGCAGCTTATCATCCTTTTGCGACCGAAGGGGGGCACAGCGATTTTGCGCCGAGGACGCATGAAGACGTGGAGCTGTTCTTTGCATTGCAGGAGCAGTTCGGGCATGTCAGCTGGGAGCGGCTGGTCTCCGGCATGGGCATCAAGAACATTTTCCAATGTCTTGTCCGGCGCCGCTCGGCGACCATACCCGAATGTCTGGCGCAGCGTATGCAGGATGGCGATCCCGCCGCCGTCATCAGCGAGGCCGCGCTGAAACATGAAGACCTGCTTTGTGCGGAGACTATGGAGCTGTTCGTCCGCTACCTGGCGACAGAGGCGTCGAGTCTCGTACTGAAACTGATGGCCACCGGTGGTCTATTCATTGGAGGCGGCATCCCGCCGAAGATCCTGCCGTTGTTGCAGACCGGCAGTTGGTCCAGGAACTTCGACAATAATGGGCGGATGCATGAGCTGTCGTCGAAGGTTCCAGTGCGGGTGATATTGAATGATAAGATGGCGTTGCAGGGTGCGGCGTATTATGGGGCGTATAGTCTTTGAGTGCCTCTACTACGTTGGCGGGGATTTGCCCCCTTGGCCATTAAATTCTAACCGGGCGCACCGATTGGGATCTTATTCGTTCCATATCTCCCTGTCACAATTAAAATAAGCCCGCCTGGTGTAGGTGTCTTTAACTGGGTTCAAATCAGCGAATGTACACAAGACTCTTACCCTATATTGACCTTTACCATAATGATAAAGTTCGCTAATGGGAAATTTGAAAGTTCTCTCCTGATTCATAAATAAAGTATCTATATCGACCAAGGGAAAATTGTCGATCCGGGCAATTAGGTGCCGCATATTCACATATTTATTGCCTTCTTTTTTTTGAACTTGTATCATAAGAAACCCAGGGTATGCACCTATAACTCCCCATTCGTCCTGTTTTGGCATTTTCAATATTCCTTTTTGCCGCAATTTTATGTTAAGAGTAACAGTTAAATCGTGTGAGCTTCTGATTTCCTTGCTGATGAAAAGGCGAAGTTCAACTGAATCAACCGGAAAGGGAAAGACAGTACAGGCATAAAACACAGATAGAAATGATATTGCTATTTTTTTCATAGCCGTTTAGATTTAGTATAATGTGTCTGAAGTACCATCGCGATGTTTAAGCAGAAATTTGGGCGGCCACTGGTTTGGATTCGCAATGGGTAGAAGACCATAAGCTGGTTTTACGAAATGTATAAAGCGTCCGTACATATTAGTCATTTCATCGGTCTTTTTACTTGCATCAGGCATCAAATTGTAGTAACCCTCTGCGGATAAGGCATATGACCGTCCTAAACCCTTAGAATACGGAGGTAACGTTTTATTGTTCAGCGTTGCAAAATGAGCTCGAAATTCGTCCTCATGATATTCCATTTTTCCGCTTGTAGCGTATCCATTCTGCAAATGTTGATACTCATGAAAAATATTTCTCACGAGATCACCGAAAGTTTCCGTTTGATTTTTAGCCGCGTAATCTTTAAATTGGTTTTTCCCGAAATCAGTATTGCCTGTAAGTCGTCCATTATTTCTCATTTCTACTGTTGTGTTGAATTTCCAGATACCGTCCCAGAAATGCATATCCCAGATTTACCCTGACATTAAATGGAATTCGACCTTATAAAAGCCTATGATCAAGTTCACAGCACCCTGATAATTACCTTGGCTAATGTTGTCCTTGACCTTAGCCTCTAGTTCAGCCTGATCGGTAGCATCGGTAGAACCATTGTCGCCACTTTCCTCTTCATTGCTTCCTCCACTCCCTGTTCCGGTAGCACCTGTGTTGTAAATCCTACCACACACCGTTATGTAGTGATCTTCCGGTCCATTTGGTTTTAGTTCGAGATCTGGTAAATCCTCTTTTCCAAAATGTGGATAATCTCGATAATCCTGGTCGTCCATACCATCTGGATCAATAAATCGATTCGGATTGTTATAGGCGTAGTTATAAGGACTCCATCTTCTTGATTTTTCCGATAATGGATCGATGTTATGCCACACTCCCAATTGCGGATCCTGGAACCTCGCACCATAATCATATTCTTCTAATCCACTTCCGTCACTAAACTCCTGATTCTGTAATTCCTTCCCGTTAAATCGATACTTATTCTGTGCATACTGCGTTTTCATTGCCTTGTCTGAAATCCCCGCCATCGTGAGTCCAAACGGATAATAATGATTCTCCTCAAGCATCGGTCCCGCATAAGTCTTAACACTTAGGTTGTCAAAGAACCTAACAATGCGGTAACCCCATTGATTTGGGTTGACAACCGCTATCCAGTACTTTCGGGTGCTTCAGAAGAAACCTAGATGTGAATGGCACCTCGTAAGTCCTTCAAAGAACCCGGTTGGAATGTATTATACCCTTCATCGACGAAGGGTATTTGTTGATTACAATGGTGATCCTGGCTTAAGCCACGAATCCAGAACAGAAAAGTTTTATTCACAAATAAACATTACCTGAAGCCCTTTTTAAACCCAAATTAAAAAAAATGAAAGAAAAAGAGCTTTCAATGCAAATTGTGCATCCGAATGCCGCCGGGATCGACATCGGATCAAAAACCCATTGGGTCGCAGTTGATCAAGTCCCAAACAATGTCAGAGAGTTCGGGGTCTACACCAGGGATCATCAAAGGCTAATCGACCATTTAAAAAGCTATAAGATTACTTCGGTGGCAATGGAAAGCACCGGAAGTTACTGGCAGACGCTTTTTCACGCGCTGCAAAAGGCCGGCTTTGAAGTCATTCTGGTTCAAGGGAATCAAACAAGAAACGTTCAAGGAAAAAAGACAGACATCCTTGACTGCATGTGGATTCAAAAGCTGCATTCCCTTGGATTACTGAGTTCCAGCTTCCTGCTCAGCGACTATCTGCAAACTCTGAGAACCTATTACAGTCACAGAGAGCATCTGGTTGAGCAGACTGCCATGTACATTAACAAAATGCAAAAAGCCTTGCGTTTGATGAACATCCGGCTGGACGTAGCCATCCGAGATCTTACCGGAAAATCGGGGCGGGCAATACTCGACGCAATCCTGGCAGGCCATAGAAATCCCAGCTATCTCGCCTCGCCGGCTCATTTCCGGGTCAAAAAAAGCCCTGACGAAATCGCCGCCGCTCTCCATGGAAATTGGCGCGAAGATCTACTATTCGAATTGAGATCTTGTCTTACCTTTTACGACGCATACAGAAAAGAAATCTTGGTCTGCGATCAGAAAATCCAATCTATTCTTTCCGAGTACCTTCCAGATGCAGAGACTTTGACTTTGCAAAAAAATCCTGAAAAAAAAATTTATAAGCAGGTAAACAGAAATTCGCCATCCTTTAACGTCAGGCAGCTTGCATTTTCCCACTTAAAAGCTGATCTCTTCCAAATCCCAGGCGTCAGTCACTCGACAGTACTTTGCATGCTTTGCAATATGGGAAGCGACATAAAGAAATTTGCCACTGCCAAAAGATTCGCCAGTTGGCTGCGCCTGGTACCCAATAACAAGCTGAGCGGCGGTCGGATTATAAGCAGCAAAACTCCCAAAGGCAAAAATGCCATAGCCTTGTCCCTACGTCAGGCAGCAAACAGCATCGGGAACCAAAAAGAGCATCCCCTCACCCCGTTCTTTAAACGAATCGCCTACCGGAAGGGCAGAAATGCTGCTATTACCGCCACAGCCAGGAAACTGGCGATCATCATCTGGAATATGATTATTAAATCAGAATCTTACAAGCAACCCAACTCGCAGCTGTTACTCGAAAAACGAAAGTATGCCCAAGTCAAAAATATCAAATTGAGACTTTTCAGGTTGAACCTCTCCGAAGGTGAGATGATGGACTTGTTTCAAAAAACCTCATTTCCATCAACTTAGAAATTGGTTGTACAGAAAACACATCACTGCTTGTAAGTTACCGTTAGGATAATGGCAGGTCCCACATTAAGCCTATCGCCGTTGATAAGTGCTATTGAAGTAAACAACTCGATATTATTTGATGTACCGGTGAGTCCTAAGAAGCTAAGTCCAAGCGATTATTGAATCTTCCGGGCCGTAAAGCACCATTGCCTCCGGCCCTGTATACCCACTTTCACTTAGATCAACTTTAAGTTCAATAGAATTGCCTAATTTAAATACCAAGGTTTCATTTTCTAGAGTAATATCTTTAATTATGTTTTCATTTAAATCTTGCATTCTAATCGATGAAGACCCTGAAATACTCCATTTACTGTAAATTGAAAGGGTGTATTTCTCAAAGCAAATCTGTAAAGGAGTTTCGATTTTTGAATCATGCCCAGTTGAATTAATCGGCAACACAGTGCTAATCTCTGTTTCCACATTTATTATTCGCTTCATTTTTATTATCTCGAGGGGCCTTAATTCAATCGCCATTTGTCGGTTTTATTGGGTGATGAGATTCTGTATTAGGGACCGTCTTCCCGGAATAGGGATGCACACCCTGTTTTGATGCATTTTCATACTTGACATATCCGTTAGGGTATCCAGGTGAACTGCCACGAGCAGGTGTAGGGTTCATAATCCGCATGGTTGTTACCTTCCCATTCGCGCCACCACTGCCACCTGTAAATGCGACGCCGGTCTGCTTGCCTGCTGGGTTTATTACAGGCGTAGGGCCTTTTGCCCCAGATGGAACAGGAAACGCAGTGCCACTTTGATCTACTATAAAATTAGGACTATTTAAGGAAGGCGTTTGTAATGGTATTTCAGCCGGGGTCGATTTCAAGGTAAAGCTCTCTGCAATATTGATTGGCTCGAATGTGGCGGTACTAAAGCTTTGGGTAACTAGTTCATTAGCTGCAACTGGCAGACCTGCTTCGCCAATCGGTAATGAGGACCACAATTCTAAGCTGGTTTGCGCGATATCAACTGCAGGCTGAGCTGCAGCAACTACGTCGTTTGCCTTGTCGATCGCACTATTTATTCCCTGAACCTGCGAAGGCAAATGGCTATCTTGCTGTCCACTTGTCCCATTTGAAAGTCTAGTGGTAGCCTGCATTGCCCCATCAGTTTCAGCAAAGAGCCCTGCAACCGCATTGGGAAGATCGTTCATATTGTTGCCAAGAAAGTCTCCGACAACTCTCCACAACTCCGCTCCTTCCAAGTCCTTTCCGACTGTAACCTTATCTTCAGCATATGCGTATGCGCTGTTATACTCGTATTTAGTTGCCAAGGGGTCAATTTGCCAGAACCTACCTAACTGCGGATCCATAGTCCGGTACTTCATCTGGTAGGCGTCCCAACCCAAATCATCATCGTACAATTGGCCAGTGAACCGATACTTATTCTCAGCGTAGTTCGTCTTAATCGCCTTATCACTAATCCCCGCCATTGCGAGCCCAAATGGATAATAATGATCCTCCTCCAACATCGGCCCTGCATAGGTCTTCACACTCAGATTATCAAAGAACACATCCCACCCCGGCGTCGCATTGCTCACATAAATATACAAAAATCCGCTTTTCGTCATAGGAATGCCCGTCATGGCCAGCGGCGGCTGCAACGACCCATTCGCCTGCGTGCCCGCCGCAGCTACCTGCAACGCCCCGCTGCTCCCGCTGACATAGTTGAACTGATTGTCCAACAGCACCCAATTGAGGTAGGCCTGGGGTTTACTCGTACCCGTACCCGTCTCATTGCCTATCGAAGAGGTCAGCGCACCCAAGAGCGGGCTCGTGGTCGTGTTGTCCAGTGTGCTGAAGGTACCGTGTGTCGTACCCGTGATCGCCACCAACCCCGACGCCAGTGAATTCAGGAGATCGGAAGTCGACAGGTTCGGCCCGTTGGTATTGGTCATCGAGTTATAGTAGTACTGCACCCCGAGATCCACTTTGTCGCCGGCCATCACCTTCAATATGATCGCAGGTCCTTCCTTTGGTCCGCTTCCATTGGTACGGGCCACGCTGTCATTGGGATTGGTAAAGGTCAGATCCACGGGATAGCCGGACACACTGTTCCGCGCATAGGAGGTCGCCGGAATGTTATAGAACAGCGCGTTTTCCGTACTGCGGTAGGCCGCCTCCATCGACGCCAGGTATTGCGCCGAGTCCTTTTCCTGCGTCAGAATAACCCGCGTGTTGCCCAGGTGGTCCCTTTCCATGAAGTCGTATTCCCAACCATTGGTCGTCGTGCCATTGAGGTATTTGTGGAAGGCCCAGCGGGCGCGTCCTTCCTCGGTGCCCATGAATTGCAGCGTGTCCACTCCACTGCTTGGTGTTGCGATCGGCGTCCGCCGCTGGTATTGGAAGCCGTCGAGATAAAGCGTCGTGGTGGCGACTCCTCCCAGGCTGTCGATCGTCTGCTTCTGCAGCTTGGTCCCGGCCGCATCATAGGTATAGAAGATATTCCCTTCGCCATTCATATGCACCTGCTGCGGCAGGTTCATGTAGTTGTACACGATCTTATCGATGCTCTTGTTATTGTCCTGGACGAGGTTGCCATTGCCGTCATAGCTGTAGTCATACGCGCCCTTGGTTCCCTTGTAGTGGAAATCGCCCAGCTGGCTGTTGGGGTCGTTGGCTCCATCGGTTACCTGCGACAGCTTGTTGCTATTCGTTTGGTAAGTGTAGGTTAGCTGGTCGATCGCGCCAGAGAGTATACGTGATTGGGCGTCCCCCTTCGGGTCGGGCTCTATGCTCCAAGTCCTCACTTCGTTGCGGGCTTTCCGCTGCGATCCCTGACGCGGGTCAGGAAGACATCAACGCGCATTAATTTTCACTTTCCTTCTCCGCAGATAGGCTGCCATGCTGAGCTTCGGTCTCAACACTGTTGAGCCCTCGCTCTCATCCTTCGCCTGCGGCTCGAATGCCTCACTCGCTGAATTTGGGTACCACTGAGCAGCAGTATACATTTGTGCGGTCACACGATCAGCATTAGGGATGGTGGTCCCCAACCCAAATAAATGCTCGTTCGGGGCGCATGGTCAACCCTTGACCCCGGTCGTGCGGCAGGCTTACCTAAAGGTTTTTTACGCCTGCAATGCCCCGTCCTCTGTCGCGTCTCCCGTTAGTTAATTAAATGTATTGCCGGGAAAGCCGACTCGCACTAATCAGTCGGCTTTCCCGAAGGAGACTTTCGATTTGAAATGTTCTATTCAGGAATTGTAGACAAGGACATTCCCGGCGTCAGTCACACGACCATCCTTTATATCCTTTGCAATTTGAGCACTGATATCAAACAATCCTCCAAGCGCTTTGCTGGTTGGCCTCGGATGGTCCTCAACAATAAATTCAGTGGCGCCTGTCTTATCAGTAATAAAATTTCGAAAGGCAAAAATGTTTTAGTCATAGCCTTACGCCAGGCAGCCAATAGCATCGGAACTCAAAAACAGCCCACTTACTCTGTTCTTACAAAGCATCGCTCACAGCAAGGGCCGCAGTCAACGCTACTGCCAGAAAACCTGCCGTCATTATATGGAATATGATCACTAAAAACCAGCCCTACCGGCAACGAGATCCTCAGGTCCCTTTTGAGGTTAGAAAGTATCCACAGATAAAAAATATCAAGAAACGGTTGTTTATGCTCAATCTCACAGAAAAACGAAATGGAATCAATCTTCAAAAACACCTCATAACCCGATGCTTAAATATTGACTGTATAGAAAAATACCTACCAACCCCTTTTTGATCCGAGCCCGTTGCTGCCGGCGCTCGGATAAATGTACCGTTTCGCCGACCTGGTGGTCGAGTAAGTGTCCCTCTGCTTTGAATAGCATAATTTAGCAATTTGAACCGGTCACTAAAAATTAGTTGATTAACAGGACCGACGAATTCTGGAACATAAGCAAGTTCCGCTCCATTATTGGAGACAAAAATTAGTAGTCCAAGGCCACCCTTAAAAATTCCGAACTCCTGCAACGCTTTAAAGAGATCGATGCGCCGCGTGAATAAGAACCGAGCGTCATTCTTAAATTGATCTCTACCTATATCGGGGACTATAAGGCTCAACAGGCGTATGCTTCTAAAATAGCAGATTTAGCTTGCTTCTACCAAGTAGGATTTCTCTGCTTCTGTTTTGATAAACTTTTTCTTCGTAGGGTGCCTTTAGAAGACAATGGGCAATCAATCTTGCATAATGCTTTATCAGCCTTAGCAAAAATCGTCATTCGCATTCCTCTTTTGAACTCAACATCTATGGTAAAGAACGCCTTCTTATCAGTAAAATATTCGTATACACCATACAATTCGTCATCGTTTAATTCATCACTGCCTTGAGCTGTACCCTCTCCGCTGGCCATTCTTGCTGAATCCGAGTACTCACACGTATTTAAGCTTTTCTTGTTTTTTGTTCTCACCAGGAACTGGATTTTCCTCGGTGACACATAACGAATATATGCGGATTGAAGCAACGTGTCATTTTCAAACTGATAAAAATCATAATTTCCTAGTGAATCAGTTTGCAGCTGAGTCACCCCTTGTTTAACATTATTGATTGTGTCTTGTGCCTTTATTGCACCTTGTCCTCCTTGCAGAGAAACATGAATGCTATCTTCCGATTTTCCGTTCTTATTATTGTTCACACAGGCAATTAGAACAAAGAAAAGTAAAAAACCTAACTTATTTTTCATAGTAAACTGCTTAGCGGGTATTTTTGAAAGTTATCACATGTCCGTGAAAGTTATATTTTGGTAAATTATAGTTTGGAGTATAGCCGATAGGATATCTATACCCGTGGGGTAAAACAGAAGAGGCAGATTTTGTCCCATAATTTACTCCATTAGGAGCCGGTCCTTGATTACCCCCCAAAACGACAAGTCTGCCGTCTGCATTTATGCCTGCTACAAAACCAACGTGATGATTAAACACCACGACTGCCCCCAAGGCAGGATTATTTAATTCCTGCCCCCATCTCTTTGTAGCAAAATCCATCGCATACAAAGAATTGTCACCTTGTATGCCAGCTTGCTGAAGCGACCAATTAACACAAGCTGCACACCATGGCGTGTTTTCACTATTTACGTCAGGATTCACCGTATGAAGATATTCCAAAATTCTCGGATTGTTAGTGCCATCTCCGTTACGCCGTACACCACCCGCAGCCTCCCCGGCAGCTATACGAAACCATAGTGGAACACTACCGCCGTGAGCCGTAACCGTCACAGCTTGCTCAGTACTCTCAGTACCGGAACCAACATATCCCTGCTGATTTGCGCCCTTATTGTCAGGATCATAAGTGTAATATGAAGCACTCCCATCTTTATTCACTATCTTAACAACATCACCCTTATCTGCATGAGCCTTAATTCGTATTTTCCCATCTTTTATTTGAGTCGTAGTAGTATCCAATCCTAGTGGATCAACGTATCTTAACGGGTCATTTATGGCAAAAGTATAGGGACTTTGATTTGGCGAAGCCGATGACATGTGATCAAGGTTGTGAAATCTGCCAATTTGAGGGTCATAATTCCTGAAAATAGTTTCATATAACTCTAGTCCGCCGCCGTCAGAGAATTCTTGACTCTGTAATTCAGTTCCTTGATTAAACCGATACTTATTCTCAGCGTAATTCGACTTGATCGCCTTATCACTTATCCCCGCCATCGTCAACCCAAACGGATAATAATGATCCTCCTCCAA
>Ga0207667_10006054_pt1 | contig 14707 bp, 14 predicted proteins | sample KBSCornC52_FD_184301 | JGI IMG/M metagenome (GOLD analysis project Ga0207667, IMG submission 184301) | Corn rhizosphere microbial communities from Kellogg Biological Station, Michigan, USA - KBS Corn C5-2 (SPAdes) (version 2) | ecosystem: Host-associated > Plants > Roots > Rhizosphere > Soil ... | reverse complement strand
CGCGCTGGGCAACCTGCTGCAAGTGGACCAGAAAGGCAGCGCGCCCAATGACAGCACGCAGTGGCGGACGCGCACGTTTACTTATGATTCGCTCTCACGGCTGGTGACCGCTAATAATCCTGAATCCGGGACGATCACGTATTCTTACGACGCAGACGGCAATCTGCTGCAGAAGACCTCGCCTGCGCCCAACCAGACCGGAACGGCCACGCAGACCGTGAGCTATTGCTATGACGAGCTGCATCGCGTCACCGGCAAAGGCTACGGCGTGCAGAGCTGCCCACTGGCAACGCCGATTGTCAGTTACGCATATGACTCCGGTGACAACGCCATCGGCAAGCTCACCTCGCTCACCGACCAGGCGGGAACCGCCAGCTACAGCTATGACGTTCTGGGCAGGTTGGCGGCCGAGACGCGCACATTGACCGGAGCTAACAACGCTGCAATTTCCAAGAACCTGAGCTATTCATACAATCTCAACGGCTCACTCAAGAGCTTGACCTATCCCAGCGGCAACGTGGTTACTTACACGCCGGATTCTGCCGGCAGAACTCTCTCGGCAATCGATAGCGGAAACGGCATTAACTACGTCACCAGCGCAACCTACGGCCCGGACAGCGCGCTTACCGGCTTCGTCAGCGGCAACAGCGGAACCTTTGCCGGGATCACCAACGCGTTCAGTTATAACAAGCGCCTGCAGCCGCTTGCCATGTCGGCCAGTGCGCCCGGCCAGACCGTGTTCTCTATCGGCTATGACTTCCACTCAGGAACCGGAACAGCAGGCAGCGGCACGGACAACGGTAATGTCTTCGGGATCACGAACTATCGTGACCAAACTCGTAACCAGACTTTCACCTATGACGCGCTGAACCGATTGGCCTCGGCTCGAAATGCGGGGACGGACTGCACCGTCACCGTGCTGGGCGGCCTGAAGAAATTCTGGGGCAACAACTATACCTATGACGCGTGGGGAAATCTGATTGGCAAGTCCTTGCTCCAGACTCCGGCCCCGCCTGCCTGCGCGGGAGAAAATCTAAGCGTTACGGCTGACGCGCACAACTGGATCCACGCCTCTGGCACTGATTACCTGTATGACGCTGCCGGCAACATGACGCGCAATGTTACCCCGATAGTGCAGACCTATACCTACGACCAGGAAAATCGCCTCACCGGCGCTGCCGGATATGCCTACACCTACGACGGCGACGGCAACCGCGTAAGCAAGTCGAACGGCTCAACCGGAACACTGTATTGGTATATGACTCCTGGGATCGTAGGCGAAAGCGACCTCAGCGGCAACCTGACCGACGAATATGTTTTCTTTGATGGTGAGCGGGTCGCACGCAAGAGCGCGAACGGTGTTTTCTATTACTTCTCCGATTACCTGAAAACTGCCTCGGTGATTACCGATTCCGCTGGCGTCATCAAGGCCGAATCGGATTACTACCCATGGGGCGGCGAGCTCCAGTTCGTCGCGAACGATTCCAACCATTACAAATTCACCGGCAAAGAACGCGATTCCGAAACCCAACTGGATTATTTTGGCGCGAGATACTACTCCAATGGGCTAGGCCGCTGGGTTTCAGCCGACTGGAGTCCGACGCCCGTTCCGGTGCCGTATGCGGATTTCCACGACCCGCAGACCCTGAATCTGTATCAGTTCGTCGGTGGGAATCCGGCAAGCAAGGCGGATCCGGATGGACACGGTCCAGATCTTGAGAGCCTAGTCATCGCGTGGACCGTTGACACGTATGCCCCAAGAGTCTGGCCCGCTGTCAAATCAGTGGCAAGCGACATTAAAGACGCGGCTTCCAACTTTTTAGATGAAGCAGCTCATGGCTTTAATGCAGCAAACTCAAACTGTTCATGCAACCCACAGCCAGCTCAGAGTTCGCCGGAAGAGGATAGCAAACAGAGCAACAACAATTCCAAGTCCGAGAACACGAAGGAACAGAGTTCTTCAAAGACACAGAGTAACAAGGGAGAGCCAGCACAGCTCAAGGCGGGTAAAGAAGCTCACAAGAGCGAAGCCGTCCGGCCTGGTGAAAAAGCAGAAGTTCGCACTCCGTCTGGTAAGCGTATGGATCGCTACAATAAGGATGCGGCGCACATCCGGGAAATTAAGCCCGATAATGCCAGGGGAGAAGCCGCTGGACAAAAACAGTTGGACGGATATAAGAAGGAGATGGATCAAGCAACTGGAAAAGATCACACAACAGAATTAACCAAATATCCGAAGAAGGAACGATAATGACGGTGAAATCTCACAAAATCGTGCGTCCTTCTAGCAGCTATCATCTGGAACTACCCCGAGAGATTTGCGAACAATATGATGAAAGGGTCTCAAGTTTCTGGTTGGACGGAGGACCGGCGCTACTTCAGGTGTCTAGTTATGTTCGTAGTGAAGGGGAGCAATTGAGAGCGAAAGATCGACTAAAGGAACGCATCTCGAAAGACGATCAGAACTGGAGGCTCTGGAAAAGTCAAATTCACCCCGACCCCGGAATAGACCAAGCAACCGCAGAGTATGTAGACGCCGACAATTTGCTCTGGTTGCACTGCTACTTGGTATGGCCCCATTTAACAGTTTACGCGACAATCTCCGGCCCGGATACGTTGGTTAGAGATCCAACCCACTGGGCGCTCCAAGCCATAAAGAGTTTACGACTTACTGCTCATTGAACAGGCCGCCGGCTGATGATGGCGACGGCAACCGCGTGAGCGAATCAAACGGGAACCTGGCCGCCAACGGCAGGCTCTACTGATACCTGACGCCCGACGTGGTGGCCGAGAGCGACCTTGCCGGGACGCTCAAATCCGAATATGTGTTTTTTGACGGAGCGCGCGTTGCCCGCCGCGAGGGCGCCGTTAAGAACACGGAAAAGCTTAACGGCACGGTACGGGACGGTACAATACGTGAAACCGGAGAGCATGTGGAGGTAAAATCTGGAGCATCAATTAATGACACGCAGCAACTCCGGAGCATGGGCCAGACCGCAGTGGATGCGACGGGGAAACCGCTGAAAGTGGTAACAACGAATCCCAACGTGAGAGTTTCAGTGCCCGCACAAAAGAATCCAAACCTTAAGATCGAGCCGCTAAAAAAAGAATGAAGAACGAATTAGCCATAACATTGTTTTCGCGCCGATCCTTGACTGAATCTGTTGCAAGAGAGCAGATTACCGCGTTGAGTAATTTTGGCAACGGTCTTATGTGCCCAGATAAGTGCAGCGAGTATGAGCCGATTAGGACTCCGTTTGATCCAGCCGATATCACTGAGCCGATACGGTGGTTGGTCAAACCCCATGGCGCATTCTTTTACCGGAAAGGACGCCCGGCTCATGTCACGGGTGAAATGTGGAACTTGACACATTCTCCAACCGCCCGCTTTCCGTCGCCACTGTTTACCAACTATTGGACCGGGCAATTCGACGGCAAATGGGCCAATCGGGTTGGAATCGAAAAGGTTGAGGATTTTGTGTTCGAAATGTTTCGCGTGACCGGTTCGGATTTCAGCCTTCTGACAACCGAGGTAGATCTGAAGGCTAAGAATCGTCCCACAACTAGTTACAGCTACGCCGGCATGGATCTTGCAACCGGAGTTCCAGGCCTCTATTGGATCAATCTTTTCAGCGACGAATACGCCAACTGGCTCAGATTGCACGAGCTTCCTAAGGAACTGGCCACATTGAAGGAATTAGCTGGCGGCGGAGTGTCACTTAAGTTCTGCGAGTCCCCCGACGATTGCAGGAGTCTTGAGAACCTTCAGCGACAGCAAGTGGCAATCGAGTGGCTCGGACGTCAGAGATTCTTTGACATCCGTTTCCCAGATCGCAAGCTGGATGTACCGAACTGGGATCACGCGCTCTCCTGACTCAGGACTCTTTGAAAGGATGTAATTTGATGATCTATCCAAACGACGTTAATGGGGATGTGCTTCGTCGCATAGCAGCGCAAGGTAAAGATTTGACTAAACCCCGCAATATCGACTTCACCGTCATTTCGCGCAGGGAAGGTCGGCAGAACAATTTGCAAAACACTTTCGTGAATTAGGTTATGCCGTTTCGGTCGAAGAGACTGAACCAGAAAGAGACTTCCCTTGGAATGTAATTGTCGTTAAACACACGGTGCCCACCTATGAAGGAATCACTGATTTCGAGAATGAACTTCAATCGGTTGCAGACCGTTGGAAAGGGCACAACGATGGCTGGGGCTTTTTCTCCGAACCGATTGCAAATTGACAATCGCCACGAACTCGGGCTTCCAACCCTTTACCGAGAAGCCCACTTGTTTTTTGCGAGGCCGAAGCCATTTAAGTTGTCGTACCCATGAAAAGAAGATTGGATTTTGAAAATCTTACTCCGTCTGCTGACTTACATTCAGCAAAACGACCACACTGGCCAGCATCACAAACAGGCTTGATCCGCCATAAGAAATAAATGGCAGAGGAATGCCTTTGGGTAAGGCAGCAGTGCGAGCGCCACGCTGATGTTGAAGAATGCCTGCAACGATCATGGTGGTCACGCCCACGGCAAGGTAGCGGCCAAAGGGATCGCGCGTCCGCAGTGACGTGCGCAGTTTGCGCAGGCAAAGATCAAACATCGTAGCGACAGCCCCGCGCCAATCATCTTGGTGGCTTGAGAAACGGCTGTGTCTTCCACCTCGCCTCGTCTTCAACCAGTTAACTGTCTCTCTCCATTTCTTCCGTGCTCCCGATGCCTTCTGTGGTTGATAATAGGATCAAATGGATGAGCGCGATTTTTTCGACGAAAAAGAATCCAGGAAGCCCCATACCCTCACGTGTCCGCATTGCCGCCAGGCCGGTGAGTACGAACTCGCATGGCTGGTGCGGACCAAGAAGAAGCAGCTCTCCGGCCGCGCTGACGAGCGTGACCGCGCCAAATTTGCCAAGGCGCAGTCCTACATGGTCCGCCGAGACGACATGGTCATGTGCAAGAACATCCGTTGCCGCAAGCGCTTTGAAGTTGCCGGAGTCCAGTCAGTCGCATTCTTGAATTAGCAGCATGGCATTCGAGCAGATCGTACCTTGAAATTAAGTCTTCGCAAATAGTGAGGCCTTTGCTCAAGCGACGGGGACGGTCAAAGCGCGGACATGTTTTAAGTTTCCCCTCTAGCCCCCGGCGCGCCGGCGCTGCCTCTTATTTCGCTGGTCTAGAAGTCTTCGGCAGCACTTGAATCTCAAAGATGCTGGGCCACAACTTGCCTGTTACAAAAAGCCGTTTGTGCACTGAATCATAGGCGATTCCGTTCAGCACCGCGCCGTCCTGTCGACGATAAACAGGGCTGAGCAGGCCCGTGAGATCAATCCATCCCACCACTTTGCCGCTCTGCGGAGAGATGCGCGCAATCCGGTCAGTCTGCCAGATGTTGGCAAACAGTTCGCCTTCCACAAATTCCAGCTCATTCAATTGATCAACGGGAGCAGTGCCATCGCGCACCGTCAAGCGTCTTTTTTCTTTGAGCGTTGTGCCGTCGAGCACGCGGATCTCGGCTGTGCCGTCGCTCATAAAAATCTCATTGCCCTTTGAGGTCAGTCCCCAGCCTTCACCGGGATAAGAAAACTGACGCAGCAGTTTGAAGTCACTCAGGTTATAGACAAAGCCAACGTGCGACTGCCACGTAAGCTGAATCACTTTATTTCTGACAATGGCAATGCCCTCGCCAAAGTATTCGCCGGGCAGGTCCATATGCTGCACCACTTCTCCGGTCTCCACCCGGACCTTCCGTAGTTGCGATCGTCCATTGAGTCCCGTGCCTTCATAGAAAAAGCCGTCATGGTAAACCAGCCCCTGGGTAAAAGCGGCGGGATCGTGCGGATAGTCGCGAATGATTTTGAATGTGTATTCAGGTGGGCGTCGCGGCCCGGGCGCGTGGGATGGCTGGCCGCTGATGATGTGCACTGGCATGGCAAACAGCAAAGCTGTGGTCAGGGCCTTGTGAATCAGAGTCCCCCAAAAATGGTAGAGAGCTTGGTGATTTTCAGCAGATCGCGCACGCGCGGCTTGGGGTTGGCCAGTTCAAGCTTGCACTTGGCGTGGCCGGCCGCCAGATATACGCTCACGAGCGCGCCCAGGCCGCAACTATCAATGTATTCAATTCCCGTAAGATCAAGCACCATGCGCTTGTTGCCGGGGACAGCTCCACGGACGGTGGACTGGAAATAGTCGGCTGTCGATGCTGTGATTTTGCCTGTTCCGCGGATGGACGTTTCGTCCGCGTTTTTTGCGATGTTGAGTTCCAATTCAGAGCTGGGGACTATGTTTGCCGCCATCGGGGCCTCTCGTTCTTAACCTGGTCTCTCCGCGCTACCTTGGTTTGCGCGAATCTCGAAAAGATATACCGGCGTGCGGAAAAGTCAAGCAGGAAAAGGTTTTGCGAGTGCTGACGACGCACGAACGAATCACATTCAGAAGTACTCTCTCCGATCAGGTACACTGAACAACCTAAAAAATCCAATACCAGCCTGGGAGCGCCTATGACCGCTACGTTGCTCTACCGCATCTCGGCGTTTGTTTTGGTGCTGTTTGCCGCCGGGCACACGCTCGGATTTTTGAAGTTCAAAGCGCCCACGCCTCAAGGTGTTGCGGTACAGCAAGCCATGGACAATGTGCGCTTCAGCATGGGCGGAAAAAGTTTAACGTATGGCGATTTCTATCGCGGCTTCGGACTGTTCTGCACAGCCTATCTGCTGTTCGCGGCGTTCCTCGCCTGGCACCTTGGCACAATGGCTAGAAGCGCTCCGCAGGCAATCGGCGCGCTAGGCTGGGTATTCTTCGGACTGCAGATCGTTGGCATCGCGCTGAGTTGGAGATATTTTGTGCTGCCGCCAACCATATTTTCCGCAGTGCTGGCGATCCTTACAGGATGGGCCGCGTGGCTTGTGAAAGCCGCGAAAGTCTGAGCGTCGATTGCGCAAAGCTTCATTCATTGCGCAACGCTTCCAGCGGGTCCACGCGGGTCGCCCGGCGCGCTGGCAGATAACATGCCGATAATGCCGCCAGCAGAGTGACAGCTGCAACCACAGCGAACGTTGGCACATCATTGCGGCCCACGCCAAAAAGCAGACTGGCGATAAGGCGGGTAAGCCAGAGCGCCGATCCCAGGCCCAGGGCCAATCCGAGCGCGGCCAGCGTAAGACCTTTCTTCAAGACCAGCCAGAGCACATGGCCGGTCTGTGCGCCCAGCGCCATGCGAATGCCAAAATCGTGCGTGGCACGTGCCGTGCTGTACGACATAAGACCGAAGACACCAGCGGCCGCAAGCAGTACGGCGACCAAGGCAAAGACCAGCAACAGCCGCGCCAAAAATCTTTCCTGACCCAGCGCAGTGGCGACCTGTTCTTTGAGCGTTCGCGCCCGAAATACAGGAAGAGCCGAATTCACGCCGGCAACGGCTTTGCGGATTGAGCCAATTAATTCCTTTGAATCGCCCCACCCGCGGGCCAGCATGGAGACATCCGGTTGCCATGGGAACATCAGGTAACTCTGGGCGAGCGGGAAATAAGCTATGGCGGGCGGCTCACCCCGCAGGTCCTGGTTGGCTGTATCTCCCACAATGCCGACAATTTCAAACGTCTGGTCGTGAATGCCGACCTGCTGAATATGCTTGCCCAGTGCACTCTCATGCGGCCAGTATTTGCGCGAGAAAGATTCACTCACAATGGCTACGTCGGGAGCGTTTGCGGAATCAGACCGCGTGAAGTCACGCCCTTGCAGCAATGGAATATGCACGGTCTTGAAATAGTCCGGGCTGATGCGGCTGCCGAGGATGCCCGCTTTCTTGCCCTCTCCCGCAACATGACTCTCGAGTTTTACGGTTGTCCACATATTTCCCGTCATGGGCGGCGGCCCCAGAGCGGCTGACTCCACTCCCGGCTGCGACTGCAAGGAATCGAGTAATGGATCAAGCAGAGTTATTGCCACATTCTTGTCGTAGCCCTGGCGGACCAGATCGGTCGATGCAAAGACGGTGTGCTCAGGATCAAATCCGAGACGCACCTGCGAGGCATGCCAAATGGTCCGCGTCAGCAGACCGGCGCCCACCAGCAAAACAACAGAGGCAGCGAGTTGCAGAACGACCATGGCTGCCTGCGCAGAGAAGCCGCGTCCAAGCGCGTTTGCGCGCCCTGAATCGCTCTTGATGCCAGCCACAAGTTCAGAGCGCGAGTATTTCAAGGCAGGAACCAGCGCGCTAGTTAAAGCCGAGGCCAAAGCCGCCAGCGCCGTGAAGCCCAGCACGCGGAGAGCAATCAGGGAGGATGCCCGGTCGAGAGGCAGTTCCAGGGTTGGAGGAGCCGTGAGAACAATCACCCGCGTCGCACAGCCGGCCAGGGCAAAACCCAGCATTGCGCCCAATGCCGAGATCAGCAGAGCTTCTGACAGATGAAGCATCATGATCCGCTGCCGCGAACCTCCCAGAGCCAGCCGAACCGCGATCTCTTTCTGACGATTTTCTGAGCGCGCCAGCATCAGCGCGGTAACATCGGCGCAGGCAATCAGCAACACCAGGGCAACGATCCCCAGCAACAGAAAGGAAAACCGCGCATTGGCCTGCCGCGCAGCCTGAGCCACAGGGACCAGCACCGGCCACGCGCGTTTCCAATCTGGCCCCTCGGATGGATCGAGCTTGCCTGCCCCTAGCTGCTCCGCCAAAGCATTGAGCTGTGCCTGCGCCTGCGCGACGGAAACGCCAGGCTTGAGCCTTGCAACCGCGGCAAACGGGGCAAACGATTTGTGATTTTGTGGAATCTGGCTTTTGAGCAGAGGATCGACCTGAACGCCTTGCGTCAACGGAATCCAAATCTCCGGGAAGTTCTCAAATGACACGCCGCCAAAGCCGGGTCGAGTTACTCCTACCACGGTGAACCACTGGCCATCGATCAATAGTTGCGACCCGAGTACTGTGGCGTCGGCAGGAAAGTGCCGCTTCCAGAATTGATACCCCAGCATGGCCACAGGCGGGGCGCCTTTCTTGTCATCGTCCGCAAGCAAGTTCCGCCCAAATTCGGGATTGGCTCCGAGCACCTGAAAGTAATTGCCCGTAACCATTCCGGCATCGACCCGCTCGGCACCAAACTTTCCCGCGGACACGTTCGCTGGAAAACGGTCCATGTAAGCCGCCAAGCCGGAAAATGCGCCCATGTGGTCGTGATATTCCTGATACTCGGGCAATGACAGATAGCCCCAGCCGGCGTTCCCTCTGGTTTCTCCGCTGAAAATGCGGACTAGCTCATTGGAGTTTGATACTGGAAGAGGACGAAAAAGAACTACGTCAACGATGCTGAAGATCGCGGTATTTGCGCCGATGCCCAGGGCAAGCACCATTGCCGCGATGAAGGTAAAGCCCGGATTCTTGCGCAGCATCCGCAGGCCAAACCGCAAATCCTGAAGAATCTTTTCCAGCATGGTCCTCACCAGCGCTCGTCTCGATCCTCCCTGCATGAACGAATGAAACAAATTATATTGCAGGGATCAGTGCGGGAATATGCGATTGAATCTCATAATACACGCCGCGGATTGGCGCGAATGTTTTGCATAAAGTAAAAAGGCTGCACGTCCGCAGCCTTCTTGTTTTTTCCGAATGTCGTGCTTTGCGTCTTCACACCAAAAGAAAGAGGCCGCTCTGCCAGAAGCGGCCTGAAATTCGATCAGCAAGGGCCATTCAGATTTTAGAATCGGAAGTTCACACCTGCGCGAACGACATTCAAGCTGACGTCGACGCTGTGATTGAAAACATTGCTTGGAGATGGAATGGGCGGAGTAAAAGCCGTCAGGTTTTGACTTGCCGTCTGATCTCCAAAACCCAGGCGCAGGTATTCGCCCTTGACCGACCAATGTCTAGCAATCTTGAACTCGGCGCCGCCGCCGACCACCCAACCGAGTTCGCTCGAATCAAAGCTTGCATTTTCATGCGCGGTGGCAAACGTATCAGTAAACAGGGCGCTGTACTTGATATGGCTAACGGCGGCTCCTGCGGTGCCGTAAACGAAGGCTTTCCCAAAGGCAACGCCAACACGCGGACGCAGCGTAAATAGTTTGCTGATTTCCGTGGCTTGCGTGATGGTGAAAGCCGTCGGCAAGCAGCACGGGTAAACCACTGTGGTGCTGCTGGTTTTGCTGGCAGTCAGCGTGCCAAAATCAGCCTCAAGCCCGAAAACAAAGGTGTCCCATTGGTGGGTGAAGCCCACCTGGCCGCCGGCGGTCAAGCGATCGGGATCAAAGTGCTGACCGTCGCTGGCGGCGGCAATGGCCGGCGTGCTCGTGGATGCAAAATAACCCGTAGGGCTAAAAATCGGGACGGTCAACGGACTAACGCGCCCAGACACGACGCCCGCATTTCCTCCGATGTAAAAACCATTAAATTCTTGCGCATTCGCAGAGCCAACCGCAAAAAAGGCAAACACAAATACACAGGTTCCCGTTAAGAATCTGTTCAAAACACACCTCATCCTTTGTCGATAGATTTAATTTTTAGCTGGGGGTTCGCACCCACCTTATAGCACACTTATCTCGCTGTTTCGTGCGCGAAGGTAGTGCTACTTGAGGTGTGATCGTTACATGAGTTGATAAAAAAAGCCGCTCGGAATGAGCGGCTTAACAAAAGCAAAGAATCTATTTGAAAAAGTTGTCGGCCTGGGCCAGACGCTTGTTGACCTCGTCCCAGTTCACCACGTTCCACCAGGCTTTCAGGTAGTCAGGACGCCTGTTCTGATATTTCAGATAATAGGCGTGCTCCCACACGTCGTTGCCCAGGACCGGAAATTCGCCGTTGGAAATGGGATTGTCCTGGTTGGGAGTGGAGGTAACTTTGAATTCGCCGGACTTGGTTCGCACCAGCCATGCCCAACCGCTGCCGAACTGATTCGCGCCGGCGGCTTCAAACTTTTCTTTAAAGGCATCAAAGCTGCCGAAAGTCTTGGTGATGGCGTCGGCAACTGCGCCGGTTGGATTGCCGCCTTTTTTCGGTCCCATAATCTGCCAGAACATGGTGTGGTTCACGTGTCCGCCGCCGTTGTTGCGGATCGCGCCACGAACGTCTTCCGGCAGCGCGCCCAGGTTGCGGAGTAAATCTTCAGGGCTTTTGCTTCCCAGTTCAGGATGTTTCTCAATTGCACCGTTCAGCTTGGTTACGTAAGCCGCATGGTGCTTGTCATGGTGCAGGTGCATGGTTTGCTCGTCAATATGCGGTTCCAGCGCGTTGTACGCGTATGGCAGCGCCGGGACCTCGTGTGCCGTTATAGTTCCTTGTGCCATTTCAACCACCTTTCATTTATAAGTACCGGACTCATAATCTTTGGATGACCTTGCCTTTGGCTGCGATGCTGCATTGTTGCCACGCTAAAACGCCGTGAATGCCAGCTCAAGCAGCGTCTTCTGCTCCATCTCATGCGCGGTGTGCGATCCAGTGGACGGGCTCGACGAAGGCGATCGCTTTACCGAGCGGAACGGCGCCCCGCGCGCCAGACGTTCCAACTGCGGCGCCAGGAAATTCAATGCTCCCATGTTCGCAGGCTCTTCCTGCACCCAGAGAAATTCGCGCGCGTTTTTGTGCTGCGCAAATGCCGCTTCCAATTCAGCTTCCGGCAGTGGGAAAAGCTGTTCCAGAAAAATGATCGCCGTCTTTGTATCGTTGCGACGTTTGCGTTCACGCCTCAGTTCATGGCCAACTTTTCCGCTGCAAACAATGATCCGCTCCGCGTTCGTGATTTCATGATCCTGGATCACGGTTTGAAATTTTCCATTGGCAAGCTCGCCCAACGGACTGGTCGCGTCAGGATGGCGCAGCATGCCCTTGGGCGTGAACACAATTAGCGGCTTGCGCCAGATACGCAACGCTTGTCGCCGAAGCAGATGGAAATATTGCGCGGCCGTGGAGGGCTGGGCCACCTGGATATTGTCCTTTGCGGCGAGTTGCAGATAGCGCTCAATGCGGCCGCTGGAGTGCTCCGGCCCCTGGCCTTCATAGCCGTGCGGCAGCAGCATCACCAGTCCTGAAAGCAAGCCCCATTTGTCTTCACCCGCCACAATGAACTGATCGATAATGACCTGCGCGCCGTTGGCAAAATCACCGAACTGCGCTTCCCACAAAGTAAGCCCATCCGGATAGTCGCGGCTGAAACCATATTCAAAGCCCAGCACTGCGGCTTCAGAGAGAATCGAGTTGTAAGCCTCAAACCATGCCTGACCGGGCCGAATATGGCAGAGCGGCACATACTCTTTCTCGTTTTCTGTGTCGATCAAACAGGAGTGGCGATGGTTGAAAGTTCCCCGCCGCGCATCCTGTCCGGAAAGCCGCACGGGAATACCTTGTACCAGGAGCGATCCAAAAGCCAGCGCTTCGGCCATGCCGTAGTCTACCGGCAGCTTGCCGGTGCCCATCTTCTCGCGTTGTTCCAGCAGTTTTTTGACTTTAGGATGAATGGCAAAGCCATCGGGATACGTTGTCAGTTTTTCCGCGATGTCCCGCAGCTTTTCGGCGTCGACAGCCGTCTCGACTTCGTATTCTTTTTTGTAACGACCGCCTTTGTATTTGTCCCAGTAAGCCGGCAATATACGCAGCACCGGAGATTTCTGCATCTGGGCCGCGTGATCGTACGCAGCATCCACCTTGGCGCGAAATTTCTGCGCCATCTCCGTGGTGTCAATCTTGTTCCGCTCGGCATAAATCTCAAACAGGGGACGATGAGCGTTGATCTTTTTGTACAGCAGCGGCTGCGTGATGGTGGGATCGTCAACCTCGCTGTGGCCGTGGCGGCGATAGCCAATCAGGTCAATCACCACGTCGCTCCCGAACTGGTAGCGATACTCCGTCGCCATGCGCGCAACGCGCAATACGGCTTCCGGATCTTCAGCGTTGACGTGGAAGATCGGGATTGGTTGCCGCTTTGCCAGATCGGATGAAAACCGCGATGTGTGCAGTTCGCGCGGGTTGGTGGTAAAGCCGATCAGGTTATTGATGATCACCTGAATCGCTCCGCCAACGGAATAGCCTTTTAACCCGGCAAAATTCAGCGTCTCCGCCCATATGCCCTGGCCGGCAAAAGCCGCGTCACCATGCATGATGATGGGTAGAATTTCCTTCACGCCGTTTTCACCGATATGTTTTTGCTTGGCCAGCGTCCGTCCCAGGGCCACGGGATCGACTGCCTCAAGATGGCTGGGATTGGAAACCAGGTGCGTGCGAATCACTTTGCCTTTGCGCGTATGGAATTCGCCGGTCGCGCCCTGGTGATATTTCACATCGCCGCCGCCCAGCACGCTGCGGGGATCAACATCCTCAAATCCGGCAAAAATATTGTCTGCCGGAATTCCGACGGTCAATGTCATTACCGTGAGACGTCCGCGATGGCTCATGGCCATCACCGTTGTAGTCGCACCCAGTTCTGCGGCTGTTTCCAGAACCATGTCCAAAAGCGGAATCTGCGCCGTTGCTCCCTCACCGGAATAACGCTTGGTGCCCAGGTAACGGGTTTGCAGGATCTGCTCAAAGAGGTCAGCCTGAAGCAGCCGCTCGGCCAGCCAGCGCCGGTCAACCTGCTGCGGAGCAGGATTTTCCATGCGGTTCTGGATCCATTCACGGCGATCGCGCTGCGGCAGATGCATGAACTCCGCGCCAATCGTCCCGCAGTAAATCCGCCGGGCCTGTTCCACACCCTCGCCGTCAGAGGGAAGGTCGGAATAGCCGCCGCCAATCGGGCCGCCAAAGGGATTCAGGTCGGCATCCAGGTAACCCCAGCGGCGAAAGGTGTCAAAAAACTGCTCGCGGTCGAGTGAAATTTCACTTCTCGATAATTGTGCGCTTTTGCTGCTCATCTCGTGTGTGATCCAGACTGATAAGGGAACTGATTCAGCGGTAGTTCCGGAGGATTCCTAACCTTTGAGGATAACACTTTGGGCGGAGGAAAATTAAGGGCAGGCCTCAGGAGGCGAGCATTCCGCGATCCGCGCTGACGGAATTGGCCGACTTCGCGCAAGAGGCAGCAACCCTGCTCAGGTTGCCTGATTTCTTACCGTTAATTTTTGTTTAGCCTCTCTGGGCCGCGTTTAGCCGTGGGCCGTGACACTTACATCTAATTCTCTAAACAGCAATACGCACGGGGACAAGGAGGAAACAGGTTTCATGCGCCTATTTTCAGGACTGTTAATTTCAACTCTGGCTCTGGGGACAATCGTGACCACCGGATGCGCGGAGCACCGGTATTGGGGAAATGATCCCTATTATGGCTCCGGAGGCTATTACGGCTCCGGAGGCTACTACGGATACAACGATCCTTATTACCGGCAATGGCTGGCAGAGCGCCGGTATAACTATGTGGAGTACAACCGGCTCAACCGTGAGCGCCAGCGGGAATATTGGGAATGGAGACGCCAGAATGAAGCTCGCTTCCGCCAAGACCCGCGCTTCCGGGACAATCAGCGCTATGCACCCAACGGGCGTTACGCAAACGATCATGACCGCGATGACCGCCGCCGGAATGACCACGACGCCGATGATCGCGGCAGGACTTATGCCCGGACCCGCAATGGGGACAGAGATCGCCACCGGGACGATAGGGACCGTCACCAGGCGCGGAAGGATCACGACAAAGATCGCGATCACGACCGGGATCACGACCGGCGATAGCTAACTGAGGGATGAGACCAGAAGGGCGGCCCACGGGTGGCCGCTCCTTTTTCTCCAAAAAACA
>Ga0207667_10006045_pt1 | contig 14724 bp, 10 predicted proteins | sample KBSCornC52_FD_184301 | JGI IMG/M metagenome (GOLD analysis project Ga0207667, IMG submission 184301) | Corn rhizosphere microbial communities from Kellogg Biological Station, Michigan, USA - KBS Corn C5-2 (SPAdes) (version 2) | ecosystem: Host-associated > Plants > Roots > Rhizosphere > Soil ... | reverse complement strand
CTGGTACGTGATCTTCACGCTGTTCCGCGACGTCGGCCGCCGGGGCCGCCTGCTCGCGGGACAGCGTGAAGATCACGTACCAGGCGACCGACAACAGCGCGGGGCACTTCCACGGGATTCTGACCTTCACGAACACCTCCGCAACGGCCTGCACCATGAACGGCTACCCGACGGTCTATGTCGGTCGACCGGAAGCCGAAGGGACGATGGGGGCGGCGTCCACCCACGACACGAGCTCGACGCCCACCCTGGTGACCCTGCCGCCCGGCGGCACGGCGCATGCGGCCACCACGACCACCGATGCCGGCGTCGTCTGCGATAACCCGGTCGACACGAGCTACCTCATCGCGGCGCCTCCGCTCGATCACCCCGTCGACATCAACGCCGATGGCGAGCACGTCTCCGACGTCAACGTCTCCGGATGCAATGACGCCCCGGTCTCGCTCATCCAGGTCGGCGCCGTCACCGACTGAGCCGTCACCATCGGAATCGAGTCTTGCTCCGAGACCAGCCGCGGGCATAGTCTGGAGGGCTGCTCGGTGCTCGCCGGCGGCACGGCCACCGGTCGTTGAACCCTCGGGGAGGCTGCCATGAAGACATTCGGGATCACGCGGAAGACCGCGCAGACGTCCGCTGTCGTCGCCGTCGGCCGCCCGGTCGTGCCCGGCGCCCGAGTCGGCACCCGACTCCCGTAGCGGCACCGCCCGCCAGCAACTCGGCGGCCGTCGGAGCACTCCCGGCCGCAGCATCCACCCCAGCACCGCCGCCAGGTCGCGCCTTGACGCGCGTCCGCCCGACTCCGGAAGAGTCATGTCGAACACGCCATCCACACCGTCCACCCCGCCGACGCATCGGGCGTCGACCGCGCGCACCATCCTCCGCATCATGCCCTGGGTGCGCCCCGCCCTGCCCCGCATCATCCTGGGCATGGGCGCCGCCCTGCTGGCCGGGCTGGTCTCGCTGGCCATTCCGCTGGTGCTGCAGAACCTGGTCGACGGCCCGCTCTCGAGCGGTGACGGCGCGCAGATCTGGCCCGCCGCCCTGCTCGTGCTCGCGCTCGGCGTGCTGGAGGCGGGCTTCATCGCCGCGCGCCGCTGGCTGGTGCTGAACCCCGGAACGCACGTCGAGGCCTCGATGCGCAACTCGCTCTACGCCAAGCTGCAAGACCTGCCGGTCGCCTTCCACGACCGCTGGCAGAGCGGCCAGCTGCTCTCGCGCTCGATGAGCGACCTCGGGCTGATCCGCCGCTGGCTCGCATTCGGCATCGTGCTGCTGGTGGTCAACACGATCACGATCCTGGTCGGCTTCGTCGTGCTCTTCTTCTGGAGCTGGGAGCTGGGCCTGGTGTTCCTGGTCTGCTCGGTGCCGCTGTGGATCTACGGCTACGTCTTCGAGCAGAAGTACTCGATCGTGGCCCGTCGCTCGCAAGACCAGCAGGGGGATCTGGCGACCGCCGTCGAGGAGTCGGTGCACGGCATCCGGGTGCTGAAGGCGTTCGGCCGTGGCAAGTACTCGCTCGAGAAGTTCACCCGGCAGGCCGAGAGCCTGCGCGGCACCGAGATCGAGAAGGCGAAGGCGGTTGCCGGCATCTGGCTGTGGCTGCTGCTCGTTCCGGATGTGGCGTTCGCCCTCTGCCTGTTCGGCGGCGTGTGGCTCGCCTCGACCGGGCAGCTCACGGTGGGGCAGCTGTTCGCGTTCTTCGCGACGGCGACCGTGCTGCGGTTCCCGATCGAGTCGATCGGCTTCCTGCTGTCGATGACCTTCGACACCCGCACGGCGATCGACCGCCTGTTCGAGGTGCTCGACGAGCAGAACACGATCCAGGATCCCGAGCACCCCCTGACGATCGCCCACCCGCAGGGGCGACTGGCCTTCGACGCTGCGCACTTCCGCTACCAGGATTCGCCCGCCCAGTTCCCCGACATCCTCGACGGCATCGACCTCGAGCTGGAGCCGGGGGAGTCGATGGCTCTGGTCGGTCTCACCGGATCGGGCAAGACGACACTCACCGCGCTCGCCACCCGCCTGTACGACGTGACCGGCGGCGCGGTGACGCTCGACGGCGTGGACATCCGCGACCTGACCCGCGAAGAGTTGCGCAGGCACATCGCCATGGCCTTCGAGGACGCGACCCTGTTCTCGGCGTCGGTGCGCGACAACGTGCTGCTCGGCCGTCCTGAGCTGGCGGGCGGGGGCGCCGAGGCGGACGCGGTGCTGGCGGAGGCGCTCGAGATCGCGCAGGCCGACTTCGTGGCCGACCTGCCCGACGGCGTGGATACCCGGGTCGGCGAAGAGGGCCTCAGCCTCTCGGGCGGTCAGCGTCAGCGCCTGGCACTCGCGCGCGCCGTTGCGGCGCGACCCTCGGTGCTCGTGCTCGACGATCCGCTGTCGGCGCTCGACGTCGACACCGAGGCGCGCGTCGAGGCGGGGCTGCGCCGCGTCCTGGCCAGCACGACCGCGCTGATCGTGGCGCACCGCCCGTCGACCGTCATGCTCGCCGACCGGGTCGCCCTGCTCGAGAACGGGCGAGTGACCGCCGTCGGCCGGCACTCGGAGCTGTTGGCGAGCAACGACCACTACCGATTCGTCATCTCGTCGCTCGACGACGACAACAAGCAGATCGAGGTGAACGCATGACCGCTCTGACCGGAGTCGAGGGCGAGGAGCGCTCCGAGTACAGCCGCGACGAGAGCCGCGCCATCCGAGCCCGCTCGCTGCGACTGCTCGGCTCGCTGCTGCGCCCCCTGCGCACGCGGGTGGCGCTGACGCTGCTCGTCATCGTGGTCAGCACGGCGCTCCAAGTCGCCGGGCCGACGCTCATCGCGATCGGCATCGACCAGGGGCTGCCTGCCCTGATGAAGCGCCACGACTGGATGCCGATCGGCCTGGTCGTCGGCGGGTACCTGATCTCCGGCGTGTTCGGCGCCGTGCTGATCTCCCAATTCACGGTGCTGTCGGCCAGGATCACCCAGGCGATCCTGATCGACCTGCGCAGGCGGGTCTTTCAGCACGCGCAGCAGCTCAGCCTGGAGTTCCACGAGAGCTACACATCGGGCAGGATCATCGCCCGGCAGACCAGCGACCTCGAGTCGATCCGCGATCTGTTCGATTCGGGCATCAACGGGCTCGTGACCGGCGTGCTCTACATGGTGTTCATCGCGATCGCCCTGGTCGCCCTCGACCCGTGGAGCGCGCTGGTGCTGGCCGTCGCGCTGGTGCCGCTGTACCTGCTGACGCGGTGGTTCCAGAAGCGCTCGCAGGAGGGATTCCGCGCGACTCGCGTGTTCTCGGCGCGCCTGATCGTGCAGTTCGTCGAGACCATGACCGGCATCCGGGCGGTGAAGGCGTTCCGCAAGGAGGAGCGCAATGAGAAGGAGTACGCCGAGGTCGTCGAGGACTACCGAGACGCGAATGCGCGCGTGATCCAACTGTTCGGCATCTTCGATCCCGGGCTGATCCTGATCGGCAACGTCACGGTGGCCGTCGTGCTGCTCGTCGGCGGCTTCCGCGTGATCGGGGGAGGGCTCGAGATCGGTGCGCTGCTTGCGGTGGTGCTCTACACGCGGCGGTTCTTCGATCCCCTCGAAGAGATGGCGACGTTCTACAACTCGTACCAGTCGGCCGCGGCCGCGCTCGAGAAGATCTCGGGCGTGCTCGAGGAGGAGCCGAGCGTCGCCGACCCGACGGATCCGGTCGATCTCTGGCAGGCGCGCGGGGCCGTCGACTTCGACGACGTCGAGTTCGCGTACCACGCCGACCGGGTGATCCTGCCCGACTTCGCGCTGCACATCCCGGCGGGTCAGACCGTGGCGCTTGTGGGATCCACGGGGGCAGGCAAGTCCACGTTGGCCAAGCTGATGGCGCGCTTCTACGACCCCACGAAGGGTGCGGTGCTGCTCGACGGGATCGACCTGCGGCGGCTGCATCCCAAGGATCTGCGCCGGGCGATCGTGATGGTCACCCAGGAGGCGTACCTGTTCAGCGGCTCGGTGGCCGAGAACATCGCGCTCGGCAAGCCGGACGCGACGTTCGACGAGATCCGGGCCGCCGCCCGAGCCGTCGGGGCGGAGTCGTTCATCGAGGCGCTGCCCGACGGGTACGACACCGACGTGAACAAGCGCGGCGGCCGTGTCTCGGCGGGCCAGCGGCAGTTGCTCTCGTTCGCGCGCGCCTTCTTGGCCGACCCGGCGGTGCTGATCCTGGATGAGGCGACCGCGTCGCTCGACGTTCCGAGCGAGCGCCTCGTGCAGCAGGGTCTCACGACGCTGCTCGCGGATCGCACGGCCGTGATCATCGCCCACCGCCTCTCGACGGTGGCGATCGCCGATCGCGTGCTGGTCATGGAGCACGGCCGCATCGTCGAAGACGGCACCCCCGCCGATCTCATCGCCGGCACGGGCCGCTTCTCGAAGCTGCACGCCGCCTGGCGCGAGAGCCTCGTCTAGCAAAGGTGGGTGGGGCCCCCGGTAACCAGCCGGGAAGCCCCACCCAGTGTCGAACCGAGCGACGGGGATCAGGAACCGTCGCTCGCATGCAACGACACGATCAAAGCACCGCATCCTCCGAAGAGCCGTGGTGAGAACCGGGTGAATTGCGGGTGATCTCCTGCTCGAGCCCCAATGCTCGGGCCGCGCGGATCGCCTCGTCGCGGGTGCTGACGCCGAGCTTGCTGTACAGCCGGCGCAGGTGGGTCTTGACCGTATTCGGCGAGATGTAGAGCTCGGCGGCGATGGCCGCGACGGTCAGTCCGCGCTGCACCTGCGCGAGAACCAGGCGCTCGCGGGCGCTCAGCGTCTGCACCGGGCGGTGCGAGCCCGCCGCCGTGTGGTGCACGATCAGGTCGAGCATCCTCGCGACCTCGGGGCTGTGCTGCCGGCTGAGCGCACGCGACGCGACGGCCGAGAGGGACGCGACCGGGATGCTCTGCAGGGCGAGCCGCGCCCCCGTGCGACCCAGCGTGACGAACGCGCGGTCGGCACTGACATCCGAGACGACGTAGTTGCCGCGCTCCAGCTCGATTGCCGCGCGGAGCAGCTGGATATCGACCAGGGTCCGCTTGCAGTGCGCGTCACCGAGCTCCTCGCATTCACGGATCGCTTCCTCGGCTCCGACCAGATCGCCGTGCAGCAACCGCAGCTTTCCGATGACGCGCGCCGGGCAGAGCGGATGGCGCTGGTACGGCTGCAGCGTCTGCAGGGCGGCCCATGCCTCTTCGTTGTGGTCGACGCCCAGAAGCACCGTGCCCTGAAGCAGGCGGGCGAAGTCGACGCCGATCCCGTGGGTGTCCCACCCGGCGTAGCCATGCGCCGCGTGGCTCAGGGTGTCGAGGGCCACGATCGGCTGTTCCTCGAGCCCGCGCAACTGGGCCGCGAGGATGCCGGCGAAGGGGTCCCATTCGTTGTGCAGCGAGGCGGCGATCATGTCGGGTTCGACCTCGGCGGCCCGCCGGAGCTCGTAGCGCTCGTTGGCGATCATGACCGATGCCGACAGGGCGGGGGCCGCATAGCCGGTCTCGATCAGATCCGTCCCGATCGCCAGGCCGCGCACCTCGCCGATCAGCTCGAGCGCCCGGTCGAACTCGCCGTCGATCGCATCGAGAAGGGCGATCGCGCCCAGGCACTCGATGTGCTCGGCCCGTGTCAGGTGCTCCGCGGCGTGACCGTGAGCGGTTTCGAGGTGGGAACGCGCCGGACCGAGCAGGCCCTCGTGCAGCTCCACCATGCCCAGCTCGAGATTCCAGCGCGCGCTGCACTCGATGCGCATGGGCAGGAGCGTGCTGAGCTCCGTCTGCATGATGACCTCGGCCTCAGCGAGCTTGGCGCGGGATCCGGCGAGCAGTCCCAGCGTGCGCAGTGCCGCAGCGTGGCCGATCAGCACCGAGACCAGGCAATGGGCGGGCACGTTCTCGGTGGTCGAGATCGCATCCTCGGCGGCGCGGAAGTAGCCGAGTGCCGACTTGCCGCGGGGCGATCCGTTCGCCCGGAAGCTGCCGCCCATCGCCGCCGCGATCCGCGGGTCGTTGTGCCAGAGCTCGGTGGGAAGGCCGCTGACCAGTTCGCGGAAGGCCGAACCGTGCTCGACCGCGATGGTGCGGACCGTCGGATGGATGACCGAGCGCACCGTCGTCGCATCTCCGTGCTCGACGGCGTCGGCGACCGACTGGCGGAACGACTCGAAGTCCGAAGGTGGATGCACGGTGCTGATCTCCTGGGTACGACCTGACGCCTTCAGCGGTGACGACCCGGCCGCGATCTTGCGGTAGTTGGTGGCGATGGATTCGTGGCGGTCATCGGGTCCCAGATGCCGACGGCCGAGCCACGAACAGTCCTGTTACTTTATCGAGACATTTGGGCAGTGTCCACACAATGGAGGACATGCCTGTCACCCAGAACAGGGGTGTTTTTTTGTTTTCGGGGTACATCGTGGCATGGTCGACCATGATTCGGAGCCCTCCCACGCGGGGATAGGCTCGGCGGATGAGCATGCGGGGCGGTGGCAGCGGGGGCCACGGAAGACTCGGCCGCATCAGCAGCGGTGATGTGGCGGCTCAGAAGGCCGCAAACGCCGATGCGCCGAAGGTGGAGAATCTGCTGGGCCGCATCGGCGAACTCTTCCGCCCGTACCGGGCACAGCTGATCGTGACGATCGCCCTCGTGCTGGTCAGTGCCGGCCTCAGCGTCATCCCGCCCCTGTTGACGCAGCAGGCGTTCGACAGAGGGCTGTTCCCGCCGAGCGGACACCCGAACGTGCCGGTGCTGCTGACGCTGGTGGGAGCGATGGTGCTGCTCTGGCTCGCCTCGGCCGGCATCGGCGTCGGGCAGACCTATCTCACGGCACGGGTCGGCAACAGCGTGATGGGCGCGCTGCGGATCCGGCTGTTCTCGCACCTCCAGGCGATGGAGCTGGCGTTCTTCACGCGCACCAAGACGGGCATCATCCAGTCGCGCTTGCAGAACGACGTCGGTGGCGTTGCCGGGGTGCTCAGCAACACCATCTCGAGCGTGGTGGGCAACACGGTCACGGTCATCGCCGCCTTCGTGGCGATGCTCGTGCTCAGCTGGCAGATGACGATCGTCGCGGTCGTCCTGCTGCCGGTTCTGGTGATCGCGCAGCGCCGGGTCGGCCAGGTGCGCGCGCGGATCGCCACCAAGACCCAGGAGTCGCTGTCCGAGATGACGGCCATCACGCAAGAGACGCTGAGCGTCTCGGGCATCCTGCTGGCCAAGAGCTTCAATCAGCAGAAGGCCGAGATCGGCCGCTACGAGGCCGAGAACGAGAACCAGATCATGCTGCAGATCAGGCAGCAGATGAGCGGGCAGTGGTTCTTCGCGATCGTCAGCGTGTTCCTCTCGGTGATCCCCGCGGTGATCTACCTGGTGGCGGCGTGGCTGCTCTTCCACGGCGTGAACGTCACGGCGGGAACGATCGTCGCGTTCACCACGGTGCAGGCGCGCCTGCTGTTCCCGCTGATGGGCCTGCTTCGCGTCGCCCTCGACCTGCAGACCTCGCAGGCCCTGTTCGCGCGCATCTTCGAATATCTCGACCTGGTGCCGATGATCTCCGATGCCCCGGATGCCCGGCCCGTCACCGCGAGCAGGCTCGGCCGTGTGCAGTTCGAGAAGGTGGTCTTCCGCTACCCGGATGCGCCCGCCGGCTCGCCCGCCACGCTCAAGGAGGTCAGTTTCGACATCGAGCCCGGGCAGTACGCGGCCTTCGTCGGACCATCCGGCGCGGGCAAGACCACCGTGTCGTACCTCGTGCCCCGGTTGCACGACGTGACGGGCGGCGCCGTGCTGTTCGCCGGCGACGACGTGCGCGAACTGCAGCAGGAGTCGCTCATCGGGGCGATCGGCATCGTGAGCCAGGAGACCTACCTCTTTCACGCGACCATTGCCGAGAACCTCCGCTACGCGAAGCCGGGGGCGAGCGACGACGAACTCGTCGCGGCGGCGAAGGCGGCCAACATCCACGACACGATCGTCTCGTTCCCGGACGCGTACGACACCGTCGTCGGCGAGCGCGGTTACCGGCTCAGCGGGGGCGAGAAGCAGCGGGTCGCGATCGCGCGGGTGCTTCTCAAAGACCCGGCAGTGCTCATCCTCGACGAGGCGACCAGCGCCCTCGACACGGTGTCCGAGCGCGTCGTTCAGAGCGCGCTCGACCAGGCGGCGCGCGGCCGCACGACGATCGCGATCGCGCACCGGCTCTCGACCGTGGTCGCCGCCGACGTCATCTTCGTGGTCGAGGGGGGCCGCATCGTCGAGAGCGGAACGCACTCCGAGCTGCTGTCGAATGACGGCATCTATTCGAAGCTCTTCGCCGAGCAGTTGGCTGAAAGGACCGTCCAAAGGGCTGTGATCGATGCCCCGGCCGGGCTAGCGTCGGAGGATGGCGGTCACTGAGGGTCTGGATCGCAGTGACGCCGACTGGTTCAAGTCGGCAGTCTTCTACGAGGTCCTGGTCAGGTCGTTCCGCGATTCGTCGGGAGACGGTGTCGGCGACCTGAAGGGGCTGACCGAGAAGCTCGACTACCTGGAGTGGCTCGGCATCGACTGCGTCTGGCTGCCGCCCTTCTTCCCGTCGCCGCTCAAGGACGGCGGATACGACGTCGCGGACTACACGGCGGTGGCCCCGGATATCGGGACGATCGAGGATTTCCAGGAGTTCCTGGATGCAGCGCACGCCCGCGGCATCCGGGTCATCATCGACGTGGTGATGAACCACACCTCCGACCAGCATCCGTGGTTCCAGGCCTCGCGCTCCGACCCCGACGGCCCGTACGGCGACTTCTACGTGTGGTCGGACACCGATGAGCGCTACGCAGACGCGCGCATCATCTTCGTCGACACCGAGACCTCCAACTGGACATGGGATCCGGTGCGCCAGCAGTACTTCTGGCACCGCTTCTACAGCCACCAGCCCGACCTGAACTTCGAGAACCCGGCCGTGCACGAGGCGATGCTGAGCGCCCTGGACTTCTGGTTGGAGCGCGGGGTCGACGGCTTCCGGTTGGATGCCGTGCCCTACCTCTATGAAGAAGAGGGCACCAGCAGCGAGAACCTCGCCCGCACCCATCAGTTCCTCAAGAAGGTGCGGGCCCACGTCGATTCCGCATACCCGGGGCGCGTGCTGCTCGCCGAGGCGAATCAGTGGCCTGCCGACGTCGTTGACTACTTCGGCGATCCCGCGGTGGGCGGCGACGAGTGCCACATGTGCTTCCACTTCCCGGTGATGCCGCGCATCTTCATGTCGGTGCGGCGGGAGTCGCGGTATCCGATCAGCGAGATCCTCGCGCAGACGCCGACCGTTCCCGAGCACTGCCAGTGGGGCATCTTCCTGCGCAACCACGACGAGTTGACGCTCGAGATGGTGACGGACGAAGACCGCGACTACATGTGGAACGAGTACGCGACCGACCCGCGGATGAAGGCGAACATCGGCATCCGGCGCCGCCTGGCCCCGCTGCTCGACAACGACACCAACCAGATGGAGCTGTTCACCGCCCTCCTGCTCAGCCTGCCCGGTTCGCCTGTGCTCTATTACGGCGACGAGATCGGGATGGGCGACAACATCTGGCTCGGCGACCGCGACGGGGTCCGCACCCCGATGCAGTGGACGCCCGACCGCAACGCCGGCTTCTCGGCCGCGACCCCTGGCCGGCTGTCGCTGCCGGTGATCATGGATCCGGTGTTCGGCTTCCAGGCGATCAACGTCGAGGCCCAGCAGGCCAGCTCGTCGTCGCTTCTGCAGTGGACGCGCAGGATGATCTACGTCCGCAAGCAGCACACCGCCTTCGGCCGCGGCTCGTTCCTCGATCTGGGCGGCAGCAACCCGTCTGTGCTGTCGTACCTGCGGGAGGACGGCGACGACCTCATGCTCTGCGTCAACAACCTCTCGCGCTTTCCGCAGCCGGTCGAACTCGACCTGCACCAGTTCAGCGGTCGCCGCCCGGTCGAGAATCTCGACCGGGTCGAGTTCCCGTCCATCGGGGAGCTGCCCTACCTGCTCACGCTGGCGGGATACGGCTTCTACTGGTTCCGGATCCTGGATGCCGGATCGGCGAGGGGAGCGAGCGAATGAGCACGTGGACGGAACGGCCGGAACTGGCTGCCTACCTGGCCCGGCAGCGCTGGTTCGCGGGCGCCCAGCAGACCACGGTGACGCAGGTGCAGCCGCTGGCCTGGTTGAGTGATCCCCTGTCGAATCCCGGGGTGCGCTTCGAGATCGTGTCTGTGCTGTGCGGCGCGGAGCCCGGCGTCTACAACGTGCCGCTGTCGTACCGCACCGAACCGCGTGAAGACCTGTCGTACGGATTCGTCGGGGCGACCATCCTCGAATACCGCACCTTCTACGTCTACGACGCGCTGCACGACCCCGAGGCGCGCGCTGTGCTCCTGAGCGGGTTCGTCGAGGGCGCCGAACCGCCCGCTGGCATCCGCTTCGGCCGCCTGCCCGGCTTCGCCCTCGAGGCCGGAGTCGACAATGTGCTGCTGGGTGCCGAGCAGAGCAATACCTCGGTGATCGCGGGCGATGCGCTCGTCAAGTTCTTCCGCAGGCTGAGCCCCGGGGTCAACCCCGATGTCGAGGTCCAGGAGGCCCTGACCCTGGCCGGGTCCGATGAGATCTCTCCCTTGCTCGGCTGGATCCGCGGCGGCGATTTCGACCTCGCCATGGTGGGGCTCTTCCAGCGTTCGGCCACCGACGGCTGGGACACCGCGCGCGCGAGCGTCCGGGCCCTGCGCGACGACGCCGTGCGGGCGCGCGAAGCGGGCGGCGACTTCGCGGGCGAGGCCGAGCGGCTGGGTGCGGCGACGCTGGCCGTGCACACGCGGATGCGCGAACTGCTGCCGACGGCCGTCTGGGGACCCGCCGAGATCGACGCCCTCGTCGCGCGCCTCAACGGGCGGCTGGATGCGGTGGTCGCCGCGCATCCGGTCGTCGCCGAGCACGCGGCCGGCGCGCGGGCAGCCTACGACCGGATCGACCGCAGCCTGCCGGTCGCGGTGCAGCGCATCCACGGCGACTTCCACCTGGGTCAGACGCTGCGCACCTCGGCGGGGTGGAAGATCATCGACTTCGAGGGTGAGCCGTCGAGGCCCCTCGAGGAGCGCATCGGCCTCGACTCCCCACTGCGCGACCTGGCCGGCATGCTTCGCTCGTTCGACTACGTCGCCCATTCGATCCCGGCCCTCACCGGCGTGATCTCGCTCGACCCGTCTGTCGACGAGGCGGCGCTCGCCGACGACTGGGTGCGCCGCAACCAGATCGCCTTCCTGCTCGGCTACGGCTTCGACCGCTCAGACGCCGCCATGGCCATGCTGCGCGCGTACGAGATCGACAAAGCGGTCTACGAGGTCGCCTACGAAGTCGACCACCGGCCCGACTGGATGGGCATCCCGCTCCGCGCACTGAAAGCCCTGGTCGCAGCGGCAGAGGGGCGCTAGTACGGCGTTGCCGCACTCGTTAGAGTGAGGCGTTCCTACTTTGACCTGCAGCGCGGAGGCCCAGGGTGACGCACGACGCCACAGGTGATGCGACGCCTGCGCGCGCGCCGCGCAACAGCACGCTGAGCATCAAGTCGCTCATCCTGCTGATGCTGCTCGCCGTCAGCATCGGGTCGAATCTCGTCGTGGGCGTCATCGGCTACATCAACGGCACCGATTCGCTCAAGGCCGCCGCCGTCGACCGGCTGGTCGAGGTGCGCGATTCGCGGGCCCGCGAGGTCACCTCGCTGTTCGACTCGATCCAGAGCTCGCTGCTGCTCGCCAGCCGCGACTCGGCCGTTGTCGACGCCGAGCAGGCGTTCTCGAGCGGATTCGACCAGCTTGACGCGGCGACCGCCAGCACCCCGAACGTCCTGACCGACGCGCAAGAGGCGCAGCTGCAGAGCTACTTCACCGATGACTTCGGCCCGAAGCTGCAGAAGGCGACCGGCAAGACGGCCGACGCCTCGAGCTTCTTGCCGAGCGACCCCGCTGCGCGCTACCTGCTGTACCACTACGCGCTCGCGAAGGATCCGACCACCGTCGGCGACGCGGGCGACGGAAGCGCGTGGTCGGCCGCGAGCGCCACGTACCACGACTATCTCAGCCGCATGGCGTCGCTGCTCAAGTACGGCGACCTGGCCCTCATCGACTCGGGCGGCCGGGTCGTGTACACGGTCGGCAAGCACGTCGATCTGGGCGCGAGCCTCACGTCCGGGGCGTACAGCTTCACCAGCCTCGCCAACGGCTTCGATCAGGCGATGTCTCAGAACCGGCTCGACTCGGTCGTGTTCACCGACTTCACGCCGTACGCTCCCGCCCTGGATGCTCCGACCGCCTGGGTCGTCGCGCCTCTCGCCGGTGCCGACAAGATCGTCGGGGCGATCGCGGTGCAGCTGCCGGCATCCCGGATCGATGAGGTGATGACCGGCGGGCTCAGTTGGCAGAAGAGCGGGCTCGGCAAGACGGGCGAGGCGTACCTGGTCGGCGACGACGGCTACATGCGATCGCTGTCACGAGACCTGGCCGAGAACCCGAAGGCCTATGTCAAGGAGGCCATGGCATCCGGTCTCACCGAGCAGCAGGCGCACGAGGCGGTGGCGCGCAAAGAGAGCCTCGGCATCCAACCGGTCAAGACGCAGGCCGTGACCCTCGCGCAGCAGGGCAAGACCGGCACGATCACGACGAACGGCTACCTGGGCGGAAGCACGTTGGCGGCGTACGCGCCGCTGAACCTGCCGGACCCCGACCTGCGCTGGACGATCGTCGCCGAGGTCGACACCGACGAGGCTCTCGGTCCGGTCAACGACTTCACCGCACGGCTGGCGATCTCGGCCGCGATCATCGTGGCTATCGTCTCGATCGTCTCCGTGATCATCGCCGGCGCTGCCGTGCGCCCGCTGCGGCGGCTGCGTGACGCGGCCAGGCGGATCGCCGCAGGCGAGTCGGGCGTGCAGGTCGTGCCGGGCGGCAGCGACGAGCTCGCCGACGTGGAGTCGGCCTTCAACGACATGTCGCGAAGTCTCGAACTGCGCGCCGCGCTGATCGAGCAGCAGAGGGCCGAGAACGATCAGCTGCTGCAGACCCTGATGCCCGAGACCCTGGCCAAGCGCTACAAAGAGGGCGCGAAGACGATCGTCGAAGACCATCAGGAGGTCACCGTGCTCTTCGCCGACATCGTCGGCTTCGAGGACTACAGCGCGACCCTGGGATCCTCAGAGAAGGCGCTCGAGACGCTCAACGACATCTTCCGGGCCTTCGACGACGCCGCAGAAGAGCACGGAGTGGAGCGGGTGCGTTCGACCCGCCAGGGCTACCTGGCCAGCTGCGGGCTCGTGGTGCCGCGCGTCGACAACGCCCGTCGCGCCGTGATGTTCGCCATCGACATGCAGCAGATCGTCGAGCACTTCGGCGCGCAGCAGGGCGTGCAACTCGCCATCAGGGCCGGAATCGACACCGGGACCGTCTCGAGCGGACTGGTCGGACGGTCGAAGGTGGTCTACGACCTCTGGGGCGATGCCGTGAGCCTGGCGTTCCGGCTGCAGGGCGGTGCCAACGAGGCGGGCATCTTCGTGACCCAGCGGGTCGTCGACAAGATCGCCGACCAGCTGCCGTTCACCGATTCGGGCGTCGTCTCGACCCCGAGCGGCAACCAGCGCGTCTGGCGCATCGATCCGGCGGCGGTCGACGACGAGCAGAAGCCGGCATCCACCTCGCCGGAAGCGGCACCGCTGTGATCTTGGTGCACGCGTGAACGTCTTCGCCCAATCGTGGTTCTGGCCCGCCCTGGTCGTGATCATCGGCCTCCCGGTCGTGCTGCTCGTGCTCGGCGAGCTGCACACCTCGATGGTGCGCGCGGGCAACCCGGGCGCGCGGATCGTGCTGATCATCCGCAACGTTCTGGCGCCGCTCGGCGCGGTGCTCATCCTGTTCACGCAGATCCCGCAGAGCGGGGGGCCGAACACGGGATTCACCTGGGCCAAGCTGATCGCCACGGCATTCGGATTCGTGGTGATCCTGGTGCTGCTCGGCGGGTTGAACCTGGCCGTGTTCGTCACCGCCAAGCAGGGCACGTGGCGCAACCGCATCCCGTCGATCTTCGTCGAGATCGCCCGCGTGCTGCTGATCGTGGTGTGCGTCGCCGTGCTCTTCGCCTGGGTGTGGGGCGCCGACATCGGCGGATTCTTCACGGCACTCGGCGTCGGATCCATCGTCATCGGGCTCGCCCTGCAGAATGCGGTCGGCTCGTTGCTCAGCGGCCTGTTCCTGGTGTTCGAGCAGCCCTTCGAACTCGGCGACTATCTCGTGACCCCGAACGGCAAGGGCCGCGTCGTCGTCATGAACTGGCGCGCGACGCACATCGATTCCGGCAACGGGATCATCATCATCCCGAACTCGAATCTGGCGGGCGAGTCGTTCACCAACCTGAGCCGTGCCAGCGACACCTGGGAGGCCTCGACCGACGTGCGGTTCGCCACCGACGATCCGCCCCAGGAGGTCATGGATCTCATGGTGAAGGTCGCCAGCGACCTTCCCGATCTGCAGCCGGACAGTCAGCCATACGCGATCCCGATCGGCAAGAGCTGGTACGAGATCAACATCGCTCTGACCGCGCCCGGCAAGGCGTACATGGCGTTGGGAACCTTCCGCTCCCGCCTCTGGTACGCGGCGCGCCGCAAGGGCCTGCACCTCGACCGCGACCTGACAGACAACTACGCGACGCCCGAGCGCACAGATCGGA
>Ga0207667_10006042_pt1 | contig 14728 bp, 14 predicted proteins | sample KBSCornC52_FD_184301 | JGI IMG/M metagenome (GOLD analysis project Ga0207667, IMG submission 184301) | Corn rhizosphere microbial communities from Kellogg Biological Station, Michigan, USA - KBS Corn C5-2 (SPAdes) (version 2) | ecosystem: Host-associated > Plants > Roots > Rhizosphere > Soil ... | reverse complement strand
TTGCTCCTGCTTCGCCGGCGAAGCAGGAGCAAGTGCCGGCGAAGCAGGAGCAAGTGCCGGCGAAGCAGGAGCAAGTGCCGGCGAGGTTGGCTGCCCTCCCGAGCCGCTGATTGCGCCGGAATGCTTTCTGTACGGTCCGAGCCAAGCGGACTACCCGCAGATCTCGTTACCTCAAGCGAACGGCGTTGGCATCTACGCGAGTGAGACTTACGGCGGTGGCTTCAACGTCTGTGCATCCAAGTTGTCGACGTCGATGCTCGCCATGTCTTATACGAAGTCCGCCGGTGATTCGCTGTGGACTCCGTGGTGGTGCTTCGATTCCGTACCTCACCCCGACCGCGTCGCGCTTGCTGCCTTGCCCGGTGACTTTGGTGAAGCGTTCGTCACCACTCGCTGCGGTCAAGTGTACCGCCGGCAATCCGTGATGTTCAATGGCTCCAGTGCCTGGCTCGGCTGGACCTCCTTTGGTCTGCCAGCACCTACCTCGTCGGTTACGGACATCGCGGTCTCTTACTCGGCCAACAGCGCGCACTACGTCTACGTTGCCGACCGCGGTCATGTCTTCGTCCGACACCAGCTGGAGAGCGGCTTGGCAGCGCCGTACGGCCCTTGGCAAGAAATTACCGGGGGTGCAAGCAAACTCATGTCGGCTGGAGTGCGCGCTGACCACCGGCAACAGGTCTTCTCATTGGACAAGGTGGGTCGGCCGCGCACGGCCGTGCAGAGTGCGACCGAGCTCGACTCCCCCTTCCTCGAGTGGGCCGATTTCGATGCAACCGGGTATCCCGCTGGATTGGTCGACATCGAAGCGGTCCATGCCGCGCGGCTCGAGGTCTTCGCGCTGGACGCTTCGGGATTCATTTGGCAGCGCGAACAGCAGGATATCGGTGAATTCTCTGCCTGGAAGAACTGGGATGGGCCCACCCCACCAGCAAAGCTGGTTGCGCTTACCGGAGCAGGTTTGACCTATGCCAGTGGCGCCCCGCTACAGCTGGTAGGATTGTCAGCCACGGGTGCCGTTTTCACTGTCCGCCGTACTGCTGGCCTGTGGGACGCGTGGCACCAGCTATATTGACCTAACGTGGAGTCACGGCTGAGCGCTAAACCACGATGCGATCGAGTAGCTCAGCAAGGCCCCACCCAAGATTGTACCCCCGATCGCAAAATCGTCTCTACTTTGGATAGACGCCGCCTGGGTCTGTAGGGTTTGGGCTCGGTCGCTGAGCGTCGGGCTCCAACGCTGATTCTGGATGTCGCGGGCTAGGGCATCACGCTGTTCTTGCCAGCTCGTGTAGCGCTGACTGTTGCTTGCATACAGGGCAACTGACGAGCCGAGCAGCGCGAGCCCCGTGCCCCCAATGACATACGCCCAGGTGCGTCGAGACTGTACAGCCTGTTGGAGTTCGAGCGCATGTTCCGGCGTCGGTCGAAGCTTGACAGCTATCGTCTCTGGAAATCCCGGTCGGGCTGCTACCATCCGAGTCCAGCTCTCGAACCCGGTACGCACAACGTATACGCGGTGCGGCCCTGCCGGCAGTCGCGCCGTCAACGCCGATCGTCGTCCGTCGATCCAGACCTCTGCGTGCGGTCCAGGGATCGTCAAGCTGACGATGCCGGTGTCCGACGGCGGTACATGTGGGTCGATCCTGAGATCACAAACAACGCGAGTCACCCGCAGCTGATTGATCTCGATCTGCGCGCGAAAGGGTAAGTAGCCGTTGCGCTCGCACGTGACCGTGTGCGCTCCGCTCGTGACCGGCAAGGGATCGGTCGCTTGCGGCAGTGGCGCGCCGCCGTCTACCGATACACTAGCCGCAGGCACGGCGCATTCGATCGCTAGCAGGCCGATCCTAGACGGCGCTACCGGCTCCACGGCTTGAAGCGCGACGGTCAACGTGGCCGTTTTCTCGCGTGTGACCTCGAGGGTGCCGATGAACGGCAGGTAGCCTTCGGCTGTTGCTGTGACACTGTGGGTACCGGTTGAAAGCGCCACGTGTTCGCGTGCCGTGCCCTTGGCGGTCGGGCGCCCATCAATCGAGATTTCGGCATTCGGCGGTTCAACGAGAAGTGAGGCAAAGCCGATTCGCTTCTTGTTGAATGAGATGAGATCTTGAACCTCGCTGCGCCTGCTCGGGTTCACGGCGGCGCCGCCGACTTCCAGGAACTTCTCCAGGGCTTGCACCGCCTCCACCGGCTTTCCGAGCGCGACATAGGCCTGTCCCAAGTTATACAATACCGCGTAGTTTGGACTGACCCGGTACGCCTTTTCGAATTGGGCGGCTGCTGCGTCAAAGTCGCCGTTCCGCGCAAACTCGAGCCCACTCGCGAACAAGTCGCGTGCGCTGGGTCCGGAGTCTGGAAGTGCCAACCGGCAGACCAGAACAGCTACACAGAGCAGCTCAGTGCAAAGCTTGACGCGCACGCGTGTTCCTGAAAACTAATGAAGGTACGGGTTGTCGGGGTCAAACCTGGCGTTTGCCAAAGACAACGCGGGGCGGGGAGCGCTCAGCGCTTTCTTGTGTGGAGCGAGCGGCGCAGCAGTCCCACTGACCGACGGGGCAGTCAGTACCTGAGCTTCGGGTGGTGCAACGCTGGTCAATCTGGTGGGAATCGCGCTCGGCGTTGGCGACGGTATCGGCGTCGCCTGAGTCGGCGCTGGCAATGTCGGGGAAGCCAGCGCCGCACTCGCTGCACTGTTGAGTCTCGAAGCAGGTCGAAGCGCCCAAACACCTGCGCCCAAAAGCAGCCCGGCGACGAATGCACCGAAGGGCTTGCGCCAAGCTTGTACGCGGGGAGGTTCTGCCCTCTCGAAGGTCAGCGTTTCGATGGTGCCGGCAGGCTCGCTGCGCGGATGAGCGCACGCGAACGGTGCGATAGCGCGCGCGAATTCCTGGATGGTCGTGAAACGCTCACTCGGAGATTTCGCCATCGCGCGCTGCACGGCTTCGCTGATTGGCGCTGGAACTCGCGGATTCAGTTCCTGGAGCGGCGCGGGAGCCTCATTCATCACCTTGAACATGAGCTCTTGAAGGCTCGTGCTCGAGTACGGCGGCGTTCCGCTGAGGCACTCATAAAGAATAGCGCCCAATGCGTAGACATCGACGCTGGGCCCGGCAGAAGCGCCGTCCCGGAGTTGCTCCGGAGCCATGTACCTGATCGTCCCGACCACGGCCCCCTCCGCAGTCCAGCTCGAGGTGTCGAGCTTGGCGACGCCGAAGTCGAGGATCTTGCACCAATCCTCACCCGTTGAACGGCGGGTCACGAACAGGTTCCCCGGCTTCAAATCTCGGTGAACGAGCCCGGCATCGTGGACTGCGGCAACGCCGCGACACGCATCCAAAATTAGGTTTACTGCGCGCGGAATGGGTAACTGGATGTCTCGCTTGAGCAAGCAGCGCAGATCTTCACCCCGCAGCAGGTCCATGACTAGAAAGGGCATGCCGTCGTCCGCCTCGCCGCAATCCATGACGTTGACGACGTACTCACTTTCTAGTCGGGCAATCGCTTTCACCTCCCGATGAAAGCGGCCACGCGCTGCCTGATAGTCGTCGGAGCGCAGTATTTTGACCGCAACGCGCCGGCCCAATCGGGCGTGCTCGGCCGCGTACACCTCACCCATGCCACCAGCGCCGATCCGATCCAGGAGACGATACGTGCCTGCCAGTACTTCACCACGCCGTGTCGCTCTCGAGCCGACGCTGGATGTGCGTCCCGTTCTGGCAAGGTCGACGGCGTCGATCACGCTTCTTCACCCTCCGCGGCCGGGTCAGGCTCAGGATGCGCGGCAGCTTCCGCGTGATTCTTGTCATCGAGTAGCCGATAAGCGCGCTGTCTGGAGAAGCCGAGCATCGTGGCTGCAGCGCGCACGTTGCCGGATGTCTTCTTCAAAGCCGCGGCGAGCTGACGCGCGTCGTGATCGCGACGCGCGACGACTTCGCCGTTCGCGTAAGCACCAGAGTCGCTCGCGACCGGAATGCGTGCCAACAGATTCTGCGGGAGCATCGAACGCTTCAAGACGGGTTCAAGGCCGTGCACCGCGAGCAATTGGCGCGTGAGCTGCTCGAGCTCACGTACATTGCTCGGCCAATCGTGCAGACATAGACACTCGACCAGTTTGGATTCTATCGGAGGTGGCCGGCCGCCAGAGTAATGGTTGAGGAAATGCTGAAACAGAAAAGCTACGTCGGCGGGCCGCTCGCGCAACGCAGGCAACGTCACGGTCAGGCCGGCAAGCCTAGCCAGGAGGTCCTCACGAAACTGCTGAGCTTCCACCAGCTCCGCCAGAGGCCGTTGGGCTGCCGCGATGACGCGAACGTCGATGCGAACCGGTTCGGTATCACCGAGTCGGGTCACCGTCCGGTCCTCGAGCACGCGTAAGAGCTTCGCTTGCACGCTCAGGGGAAGGTCGGCAATCTCGTCTAGAAATAACGTTCCGCCATCGGCGGCGCGGAAATGCCCGAGGTTGGCGCGCTCGGCACCCGTAAAAGCGCCTTTCCGGTAACCGAACAGCTCGGCCTCAGCCAAATCCTTCGGTAGGGCGGCGCAATTGAGGGCTTGAAAAGCGCCCTTTCGCCCGCTGAGCTCGTGAATTGCGCGCGCCACGCGCTCTTTGCCAGTGCCAGTGGCGCCAATGACGACAATTGGGATGTCACTCGTCGCCGCTCTCTGCATCGGCACGAGCGCTTCCCCGAGCTCATGTCCACCGAGCAGGCCCTCCGCGATGGTACGAAAGCTGCTTGGTGTTCCAAGCAACTCTAGGAAGACCCCGACGTGTTCGCCAATTCGCAGAACGCCGCCAGGCGCGACTGGGCCGTGCTGAATCCGTCTCCCATTCAAGAACGAACCATTGGTGCTGCCCAAGTCCTTCAACGCGAAGATCGGACCCTGCCGATGGACCTCCATGTGCCTGCGCGACACCCCATTGCCAACGAGTTGAATCCCGCAGGCTGGGTCCCGTCCGATGATGGTGCCGTGCTCGAGTGGGACGATCGTTCCCCCGGCCGGAAAGACCCACGATAGCCAGATTTGCGGCCGCCCCATGCCCGCAACCGATTCGTCCTCACGTTGGGTTGTGTCCCGCGATGCCAGCATTTTCTCGTCTGCCTGGTAGTGCATAGCACGCCGACGGCCTCCTCAAAATATGCGATTCCGGGTTTGGTCGGGGGGTCCTGCCAACACCCCTGCCGGCAAAGAAGCTCGGCTGTGCCGGACGGCGATGGCTCGCGCTCGCTCTGATTCCGGCGCCGGCGCGCCAGCCTTGCAGGTCGACGGGTGAGCCGATCAGCGCTCTTGAGCGGCGGAAACCGCGCACGCCCGTGTTCGGCTCGCCTCGCCTGGCGAAATGTCGACCCAACTTCCCGAGTGGGCGCACTACAAGCAGGCGCCTTACGCGCCGGCCATAACGACTACATCAAGACATTGGTTGCGCGAACCCGGTGAGTCGACGCGCGCTCGAGTGCGAGTTTCGCTCAAGAATGTAGAGCGAGTCCCAGCTCGCCCTGTCGCGGGCGGTGGGCTACGAGGGCCGGAACAAAGTTCACAGCCCGGCGAAATGGTTGTGAATCGACGACTCGTCTACAGACCGGACACTAGAAACTGTTCGAGCCGTGTCCGATGAGGACCGGACACGATGAGTCGCTGCGCGGTTCCACGGACGAATTGTGCGAGCTGAGCCGCAAATCGCAGCCGCTATTCATTCTTCCCTCAAAACGCGTTCAGCTCCTCCCTTCGGCACAGAGATTGCTGAGTACGTTCAATATCATCCGCGACGTGCGATTCGGCGCCAGTAATCGTCAAACGTAGTCGCTTGTGCGCCCTCGGTGGCGCTTCACTCGAACCGGAGAACGAAATGATCAACCTGACCCTCAATGCGACGAAGAAGATTGGTGCACTATTGGCTATGGCATCCGGCTTGATGCTCACTGCGACGAGTTCTCCCGTGCTTGCGCAGACTCCTCCTCCTCCGACCTCCGGTACCATCGACGGCACTGTCACGTATACGGAGGCCCAGCAGGGGCTTTTGCTAATGAATATCAAGGATGCCTCCACTGGCGTGGTTGTCACCATCGCTGCCTATAGCGTCGCCCCGCCTTCCCCGTGCCAAGCATGGGTCCAGCCAGCGGATGCACTGAAGGCCTATCAGTCCGTGGCCCAGTCTGCCGAACTATCCGGTAAGCAAATTCACGTGGCCTACAATATTTGCGATCCCAGCAACACCAAGGTCAAACATGCGTGGGCAGTCGGCCTCAGGCAATGAAACTTCGACCCGGCGTATGAGTGTGAGGCCCCCCGCCGATAGGCTGGCAAGGTAGGCCGCAAGTCGAGAGAACCGGTCGCGAGGGCTACAGAGCCGCCTGTCTGCCCTCACGATATTTTGAGAAAACTGGCAAGGCGGCTACGCTCAAGGTGAGAGTCGTCGCCTGACAGGCTGTGACAAGCGTCGCAGTGATTCGATTTCACGTCGCTCATTCGCGCGTAGCAAGATCGTTCGATCGTGTAACAGACCGGTCGCATAGCAACGCATGTCGACCAAAGTAAAAACCAACGGCGTTGTCGGTGGCGGCCAGGGTCGCGCATGTCATCGCTTGAAAACGGAGTTCTGCCGATGATGACATTTCAACGTCTGATGATGGCCAGTGGTCTCGCGTTTATTCCTCTATTGATGGGGGGGTGTACGAGCGGTGAAGCGGTTTGTGTTGGCGACAGCTGTGAAAGCTCCCTAGGCGTGGTGACGCAACCAGCGTTTCTCGTGGGGGGATTCGTCCCCTGGTCACTAAGCGGCGGCATATTGCGACTGTGTTTCGCTTCCGATACGAGCGACCCAAGATTCACGTTGTCGGCAAGCGAGTTTGCAAACGTGAGTGCTCATGTCGTCGACGTTCTCAATAGCACGTGGGGGAACGTACCGAACATGCACTTCCAAAGCGGATGTGCTGCGCCTGCGATGAGCATCAAGCTCTCGAAGGGCGGAGGCTATGGCAACTGTGGACTGGGTAATGGCGCCGGCTGCGCGATCTCGATCGATCCAAACGATCTTGCGAGTAACGACATCACGATCGTTCACGAAGTGGGGCATGGGTTGGGGCTGATCCACGAGCACCAGCGGCCGGATGCCCAGCCATTGTGCGCGTATGAGCAGACCATCTTGGATGGCTGCACGAAATGCTCCACCGGGACATGCACGGCGCTGGAAGCTACGGAGTGTTGGTTCGCTGCACCAGCCGCCAGCACAATCGTCGTTACGGCTTCGGATAAATCTACAGCAGCCAACCTCTTCGCGTTGGGCAAAGCCGCATGTCGCTCATGCGCACAAGGGACATGTGCAATCGGGAGTTGCGAGAGTGGCAGTTGTCTGCCATCGGATTCGTACTTCGGGTGTTTCGGTCGGAATCCGAGCCTTGGCACGGTTCAGGTCTCTTCTGCGGATCTTCCGAATGCACAGGGCCGCGTGTCCGATCGCTCTGCAATCAACGATGGGCGCGTGCTGACGACGTACGATTCGATATCCATCATGAACTACTGCGCCTCTGAGAACGGGCGCATCGACGCGATTCCAACTCCGCGCGACATGCTAGGCATGGAGATGATGTACTCTACGCCGAGAGTGTACGGACTAAGTTGCAGCTCGGGCTGTTTTGCAACCGGCTCCGGCCTACTAACGTCGAATGATGGCTCAATCGTGTCGGAATGGATCGCGCGCGGATCGCTCAACATCCCGTTTCGCGTTTCTGGTACGTCGACAGACACTTACTCCTATTCGGTTAGCGGTCTGGTCGCAGGCACGTCAACGGTCTCCTATTCATTCAGTGACCCTGTCGGACGCGGTCGGAGTGGTAGCGCCGTGGTAACAAAGTCGAATGGGTCGTATGCGGCGCTTTCCGGCGCGATTCTCGCGAGCATTTACTAGCCACGAATTCACTAACGAGCGGCTATCACGCGAGCTGCGCGCGCGTGCGAGGGAAAGCTGTCTATCCAACAACCGGCGCATGGAGCTCGCAACCTCCTGAAAAGGAAATTGTCCGCCAGGTGTTCGCCTAGCTGACGATCTAGCAGAAAGCGCGCCAGGGTTGGCAGTTGCTTGGTCGAGTTGCATCCGCTTGCAGCAGCATGGTGGTCTCGTTCCGTAAGCGTCGCACGGGACGAGGTTGCCGCTGCCACTCGGCAGTACTCAACGGAACAATCTGCACCCCGAAACCGACCGAGCCTGCATCCTAACGAAGGGAAATGCACTATGTATGTATTCAGTTTCAGACATTCACTGCTCACCGCCGCGCGATTATTCGGCATCACGTTCGTGTCTTGGGGCGTGGCCGGCTGCGGGAGCACTCCATCTTCCCCCAGCGGCGTGAAGGACGGCGTGCCGCTCATGGTCAGCTATCAAGGCCAACGGCACATGGCCGTGCCGAAAAACGGCAAGTTCATCATCGAAGGCGACATCGTGCTGTCAGCGGCCGATCTCGACAAGGACCCCGCTGCCAATGACGATTCAGTCGGAGGAGAGGTCAAAACGAGCACCAGCGCCCTCACCTCAATAACCGGCATTGCTTCAAAGTGGCCGAACGGCAATGTGACCTACAGCGTCGTCAACATTCAAACGACGCCGATGAACTCGTTGCCTGGCGACACGGACACGCAGAATGACCAACAAGCCGTCGACGCCTCGGTTGCCTGGTGGACGTCCAAAGTTCCCGGGCTGCACTTCACCAAGCTGTCGGGTGCTTGCCCCAACACCGGCAACTGCATCAATTTTCACACCACCGCGGGCGACACTTCGAGTGACAGCATCGGTCGTAACCCGAACGGCGTAAATGGCATTGCCATCATGGGTAGCCAGTGGATCATCGATCCGAACACGCACCTTCGAACTCTGCTGAAAGCATCGCAAGGGTTTATTGCTCATGAGATTGCTCACGCCCTCGGCGTATGGCACGAGCAATCGCGGAACGATCGCGATAGCTCGATCAGAATGAACTGGCAGAACATCCAAGGCTGCTTGAGCAGCGCGACGAGCGTCAACGACTGCGGCCCAGCAGTCTGCGAGGTAGGCTCGAGCACGCCGCGGCAGAATGCTATCAACCACGGGTGTTGTACTGGGGCGCTCTTCGACGCAAATCAGTGCTACGAGTATGGAAATTTCGATATGCCTTCGAATCAGGCCACGCGAACTGGCTTCGATTTCGATTCGGTCATGCTCTATAATCAGTTCGGTTATGCCAAGGCGGGCACTACCTTCGATCCCATCGTGACTGTTCCGCCAGGCGCCGTTATCGGGCAGTACAGTCACTTGTCCGACTCGGACATTGGCGGCATGAATGCGCTGTATCCGGTGCTGGGTATCCAGAACGTACTCTTTCGAAACACTGGGGTGCAACCGCTCACACAGCTCGTCGGGCGCCAATACGACATTGACGTGACGACCGCCTGCACGGCTGGGAGCCTCTCCACGGGTTCCGCGATCGATACCTCGCGGTTGACCGAAGGCGCGATGACCGTCAGCTGTACGGTGAAGAACCCGATGTGGGCGCTCGGTTACTCTTACCCAAACAACTCAGTCACGACGATGCCGTCCAGCGGCTTCGAGACGTTTGTCGGGGCCGTGACAACGCAAGTGCTAAACCCCGGGCTAATCTCGGGTTTTGCGACGCCTGCTTGAGCTCCGAATAGCCCGCAGAATGTTTGCAGCGTTCCGCGGACGCGCCCCGTAGCCCAATGGGCCGCGTGCTGATGCGGCCTTCGACGGTTCTAAATAAGTTTCGTGAACTGTGAAGCCCGGGAGCCAATCGGGCGAATCAGCAGGCTCGCCCGCATTCGTCGCTGCTGACCAGAAAATGAGCTCGTCATGTTTAGATCGCTGTGTTGTCTTTGCATTGGCCTTTCCTGCGCGTCGTGTGGAGGGAAGGAGCTGGTCGACGCGCCGGGTCCCGGAGCGCAAGAGCCTCCCGCGGCGCCGAGCGTTACGGATGTTCGGCCTCCTCTGCCTGCGCCGGAGGCCAGAGACCAGCCGCAGGTCGAAGACCCCGGTAGCGGACAAGCCATCCTGCAGCGTTCATCTGCCGTGATTGAGGCCGTTGTTCAAGCCGTCTCGTTTGGATATGATGAGCAAAACGGGCCTCGTACCAATTGGATATTAACCGTAGAATCAGTGTACGCAGGAGAGTCTCCGGGCAAGCAGGTTCAGTTATCGATGTTCGGTGGTCCGGCTCCAGATGGGGATTTCGTCGGTTCGTCATTGACTACGAATTTGCTCATTGGTTCTCGTTACGTTCTCTTCTTGAGGAATGACGAGTGGTTCGACTCACCGCTCTCCACGACTGCCTTGCGCGTGGAAGCCGCGTTTGGGCGCGAAGTGCTGGTGAGCCCGGATGGGGAACCCCTCAACGGGTTGTCGCCGGAAGGCATGCGCTTCGGCCGAGAGCTGTTTTCGAGCGTATCGGGTCCAGGCGTCGACCCTACGGTTGAACGCCTGCAGTCCTCAGTGCGAAAAGAGGCGGACCAGCTCTCGGTTGCTGGCTCGCTCGACCGCCGTAACTTCAAGCGGCTGTTTGCGGAGGCGGTAATCGCCGAGGGAGTGGGACCCAATAGGCACTTCGCTGCCAAACCTACGATCCGCCACGAGAACTGGCGCGTGACTCCCAGCTCGCCGAGCGCAGAATAAGGGGTGTGCACATGAAGGCTTTCACGCTTCTCTTCCCGCTGACGCTTCTGAACGCCGCCGCCGGCTGCACTGGTGGCGCGCTGCCCGTCGACCCGGCCAGCGCGCCATCGATTGAGCCTGTGGCGACGCCGGTACCGCCGGCAGCAACGTCGGCTTCCCAGCAGTTCGCGGTTCGGGATCGCGTTCAATCGAGTTATCTGCAGACCGCGGTGCACCTAGCCGACGACAGCACCTTGGTTCGGGGTCACGCGGAACTCGAGATAGTCTATGGAGTTAGCCGAGCTCGCATCGCGCTGAAGCTGAGCGCCGCCAATCAGGCGGACGCTTGGCAGGCCGTCATTCCAGTCAACGAGTCGGCAATTTTACAAACTCAGCTGGACGAACCCACCGACGCCTCCGAACGACTCGTTCGCGGCGGACTCGTCTCTCAATCCAGATCGGTTCGGTTGACGCTCGAGCGCCGCAACGAAGCGGGCCACCACGCGCGCTTTCATGGCCGCCTGTTCGACGCTGCCGGAGGGCTCGCCGCGGAATTTCACACGCAGCTGAGCATTGTTTGTCTCGTTCCACCCGAACTGCTTGGGGTGATCGCGAACGGGCATTCTGACCCAGCGTCTCCCGAGATGGCGCTTCTCGTGAACGACGAAGACCTCCGTTCGGCGTATTGTGCCAAATTTTCCGACCTTCTTTAACGAGTAAAGCCGCTGGAGCCGCCCTCCAAGTCAGCAAATCGCGAATTGCATGATCAAATTCTCAACGGTCCCCCTCGCCTCCATTCTGCGGCACGCGACCTCAACTGCCTGCGTTGTTGCTCTTCTGATCGGGGCGTCCGCGGAGACAGCACGAGCTCACACTTATCCAAATGGCAGCTGTTGGAGCTTGAATCACAAGGATTCGGGGCCACTCAGCGAAACGCGGAACACCTGTAGCCTTGCAGACGGTACGTGGGGTGCTGATGCCTATTTTCACGCCGTATCCAGCTGGGGTGAAGTCTCCAACTTAGCCGTCACTGCCAGCTATGTCGATTCCGCTTGTACAGTCACCTTGGGGAACTGGCAAAACGACATCGCGCGGGTCGCACGTAGCGATATCGATGGCTGGAATGGAAAAACAACCTATGCGCATATAAACGCCTGTCTGTCGCCGCCCGGTTCGGGAAATTGGGGGGAGTCCGATTCACGCATCGCGAGCGACCTTGACACCGCGGCGCGCGCCCCGAGCGACTTGTACCCCGATTCTCCTGCAGGAATCGGTGTCGGGCGGTCGACGATGGTTCATGAGATTGGTCATCAGCTCGGGCTCGGCCACGACTCGAGCTACATGAACATCATGACGACGCCTGGCGACAAGCCCGGTGGGCCTCTTGGGCCCGTGCCGTATCCAGACGACATCAGCGGGGTGGCGGGCCTGTACGGTACGAAGACATTTACGAACATTTTCGCGAGCGGGCAACGGTGGGATGCGCAGGCACTCAAAACCTTCAACAACCATGAGTCGGTTGAAACCGTGTGCCTCGGCAATTCGTTCGTGGCCCAGGTCACCGTCGTCAACCCGGGCAGCACGGACGTCACCTACGATCAGCAAGTGCTGCTCGACGACGACGCGGATGGCTCGTCTCCAGTCGCTACCTTTTCATGGGCCAGCGCTACCACCGCGCGACAGAGCTTTTCAAGCTTCGCATTCTCGATCTCCACGCTCGGCGTTACGCCGGGGACCTACTTTCTCATCCACAGGGTAGACTCGAGTCAACAATTGGCTGAGTCGCGGGAAGACGACAACACTTTGGTCTACACCGGACAAATCGTCGTCTCAGATTGCCAGAACATTCTGGCGTTCGCCGCAAACTCCATTCTCTATCTGTGAACCAGGTGCGGCGATGCCGTCGAGCAGCATCGCCGCTGTCCTCGCGTCCATCTCGACAGCCAGACCGACCGTCGTCACGCTCCAGTCGCTGAAGCTCGCATTTGACCTCTCAAATGTGTAAACGGATGAGCGGCGAACAGATCCTTACCACTACCGTTACAGTCGTCGCAAAGCACTGAGGCCCTGCGCTTGGCCGCAACTCGTCTCACGACGACTTCCGGATACGATGGCGCCCCACGTCACTCAGGATTCCGCGCCGAGGGGGTCTAGCCTGGACGCGCCTGGCTATTGGACCTTGGCCCAGATGGTATTCTCCAAGCCGATCGCGACTTGCTCAACGAACTTGGTGGGAGAGCCGCTGACGTATGCCATCCCGAACTGCAGAAATTGCCAGTGCTGCCAATCTGGATCGTACGTCCACCCGGTCGTGTCACTCCAGTTGTAGAGATCCATGTTGTTGACGCCGACGGGGACGTTTTCGGAGTCGAAGCGGCGCCGAGCGCCTTCACGCATCGGCGCCGGCACAACATGCGGCTTGCCGTGCTGTCGCCGGTGGGGCCTACATGGAGACCAGATCCAAGCCGGGAAACCACGCTGGGTCTGGGACGTATTGGCGGATCCAATTCGCCATCGCGGCGGTCCGGGAGAAGACGGCGTACGAAATGCAATAGGTGGGAAGAATAGAGATTGTGATGCTCTCGACAACGGACGGCATACCGACGTGCTCCCAAGTTCCGGAAGCTCGTTGGACCATGAGCGCACTGCCGCTATCGCCAAAGCAAACACCCTTGCTGCCGTCTTGGTAGCCCGCGCAGAGCTCGTCAGGATAGACGGCGCTCCGTGCTGGATTTACGGCACTGCAGCTGGCATTGGGAATTATCGGCAGGGTCACCTGCTGCAAATTGCTGGGCAGGTCTTTGCGAAAATGATCGGTATACCCCCAGCCGATCGCGACCGCGTTGGTGCCTGGGTCATCGCCGTCGATTGCAGGCCGAATGAAATTCACGTCGGGGCCGATCTCAACGGGGTACGCCAAGCGGATTAAACCCACGTCAGAGTGCCCACTGACCGGACCGTCATAGGCGAAGTTTGGATTGAACACGACGGTCGAAGCAGGAACGATCGTCCCGGTGTTGAGCTGCACAGAGTAACTGCTTCCGGGCTGATGGCTCAGGCAGTGCCCGACGCTGAGGACCCATTCCGGCGCAATCAAAGAGCCGCCACATTGGAGCTGGCCACCGAAGTAGATCTTTACCGACCAGGGCCAAGCATTTGCGGCAGCGGTCGAGCCGCCGATGATCGCTTCGGACTGGACGACGACGTTCGTTGACTCGCTCTGGTCCGCTCCGCCTCCGCAGCAGTCGAGAGCTAACAACAAGGCAAGTCCAGTCACCACGCGCGTCGCGCGGTACCGCCAGGGGTACTTCATGCTCGCTCCTTCATCGATGAATCGTTGCTAGGTGTGGGGCGCCGAAGGGGCGCCGAATTCGCTCGAGGTGGCCGCCCCACCGGCTCGATTCCAGTGCCGGCCTGAGGAGCACGCCCCGTGCCAAGCGGCGAAGGCGTGGAGCCCATTGAATCGGCGCTCTCAGTCAGGCTCGCCAGCGCCGATTGCCTTGGGCGTGCACTAGCCGGGGAGACCGGACAACGGACGCCTCGGTCGATGCTGTTCGGTCTCCACCGCGGGCGTCTCGCTGAGTCATCGCATCGGTGGTCATCCGGCTGCCGCGGGAATTCAATCCCGAACCATCGCTTCGCGTACTGGCTCGGCACGGTCCGTGCTCCACGGGGGGTTCCGGTGCGTTCGCAGAGTAGCTTCTCCTCACCGCTCACGGGTCCTTATCGTGACGTCACCATCATCCGTGGTTGCGGCTCGTGCTCGAGGGTCTTGAACAATGACGTTTCGAAAACATCACCGCGAGTTGCCGGCCACGCCGTAAACTCCCGCGCGCAAGATTCCGGTCGGCGTGGCCTCGGAAGTTAGCAGCGCGGTGGCTTCCGCAACCCTATCGCAACTGTCGCCCGATCGGGTCGATCCGAGGCATATGATCTTGAATTGATATCCATGAACAAAATTGTCATGAGTTGACGGGTAGAGCGGGAGGCGAGGGTAAACGCTCAGAAAAATTTGACTCAATGCTGCGCGTCGGGACCAAGCAGTTGCCGCGCTTGAAGTCGCCCTCGCGCCACTGCTCGCGGCCGGACGTACGG
>Ga0207667_10006039_pt1 | contig 14734 bp, 8 predicted proteins | sample KBSCornC52_FD_184301 | JGI IMG/M metagenome (GOLD analysis project Ga0207667, IMG submission 184301) | Corn rhizosphere microbial communities from Kellogg Biological Station, Michigan, USA - KBS Corn C5-2 (SPAdes) (version 2) | ecosystem: Host-associated > Plants > Roots > Rhizosphere > Soil ... | reverse complement strand
CACGGGGCCACCACCAACGGCAACGACCGCTGGACCGACGTTCTTGCAACTCGCCTCCAGGCTTCACCCGCCACCCGCAACATCGGCGTCTCCAACCAGGGCATCGGCGGCAACCACCTGCTCACCGACGGCCTTGGCCCAAATGTCCTGGCACGATTCGACCGGGATGTCCTCGCGCCCGCAGGCGTCCGCTGGCTCATCGTCTTCGAAGGTGTAAACGACCTGGGAGGCCTCGCCCGCAATGGCGAAGTCGCGCCCGCCGATCATGCCGCGCTTGTCCAGCGAGTTATCGCGGCGTACCAACAAATCACCGCGCGTGCGCACGCTCACGGCCTCCGTGTTTATGGCGCCACCATTACGCCCTACGTTGGTTCCGCCTACTACCACCCCGGCCCGCTCAGCGAGGCTGACCGGCAGGTGGTCAACAAATGGATTCGCACTCCCGGCAACTTCGACGCGGTCATCGATTTCGATAGCATCGTTCGCGATCCTCAGCACCCCGATCAGCTTCTTCCCGCATACGACTGCGGCGACCACCTTCATCCTTCGCCCGCCGGATACAAGGCTATGGCAAATGCGATCCCCCTGGGTCTCTTCTAGTTGTGCACTAGAGACTGCGCCCGCAACGACGGTCCTGACGGCCGGCCCCCTGAGCGAAAATGATCTTGTCCTAGTTCGGACACGAACGAATGGCCACTCGAAAGATCATCCACGTTGACATGGACGCGTTCTACGCCAGCGTCGAGCAGCGGGATGATCCGCAACTCCGCGGAAAGCCCGTCGTTGTCGCGTGGCGTGGCAAGCGTTCTGTCGTCTGCGCCGCATCGTATGAAGCGCGCAAATTTGGCGTGCGCTCCGCAATCCCCGCAGTCCAGGCAGAACGCCTTTGCCCAACTGCAATCTTTCTTCCGCCGGATTTCCCTCGCTACCGCACCGTCTCCCGAAGCGTCCGCGAAATCTTCTTGCGCCACACGGATCTCGTCGAGCCGTTATCCCTGGACGAAGCCTATCTCGACGTCAGCGAGAACAAATCGAACCTGCCCAGCGCAACTGAAGTTGCCCGCAACATTCGCGATCAGATCCGCAATGAATTGAATTTGACCGCCTCGGCCGGCGTCGCTCCCAACAAGTTTCTAGCCAAAATCGCCTCGGACTGGCGTAAGCCTGACGGCCTCTTCGTCATCAAGCCTGGCGACGCTGTCGATTTCCTCACGCCTCTTCCTGTCGAGCGCCTGCCCGGTGTCGGCAAAGTCACAGCTCGCCGCCTGTCAGAAATGAACGTGCGAACCGTCGGCGACATCCGCGCCCTCGATCCTTCTGCACTCCAGCAGAGGTTCGGCCGTTACGGGATGCGCCTCCAGGAACTTGCTCGAGGCATCGACAACAGTCCCGTCGAGCCTAACCGCCCCACCCAATCCATCTCCGCTGAAGACACCTTCGAGACAGACGTTCTCCTCCACGAAACAGAACCGATGATCCGCAGCCTCGCTGAAAAGGTGTGGATCTCCTCGCGCAAAGAAACCCGCATCCCTCGCACCGTCGTCCTCAAACTCAAGACCGCCGAATTCAGTATTCTTACGCGCAGCCATACACCGCAGATTCCGCCCGCCTCCTGCGATGAACTCACAGAAACCGCGCTCTCCCTGCTCGCGAAAGTTGCCCTCGACCCAGATCAGAAATACCGCCTCGTCGGCGTAGGGCTGTCGAATTTTCGTGATCCAACCCATGCGCCAGATCTCCTTCTCTTCGAGTGAGTCCATTGCCGTCGTGTGAGGAAGGCCGGCAGTTGCCTTGATATGACACGAATCATGTCTGCTTCCGATTTTCTGAACGATGCCTCCTTAGTTCTGGTCTATGTAAGTCTCAAAACCAGAAGGCAATCTGTATCGTTTAGATTAGATCGAATCACAGGAGTAACAAGCAGAACTGATGGCGCACGCTCTCATCTGGACCATCTCCGCATTGAGCATTGCGTTCATGCTTCTGCGTCCTTTCAAATTGCCCGAAGTCGTTTGGGTTGGTGCAGGTGCTCTACTCCTCTGTGCGCTCAAGCTGATCCCAATCAAGCTGGCCGGGAATGCCGTCGCTGAAGGCCTCGATGTCTACTTGTTCCTGACCGGAATGATGCTCCTCTCAGAACTTGCCCGAGACCACGGCGTGTTCGACTGGATGGCCAACATCGCCGTCAAACGAGCCAACGGTTCTTCCCGGCGTCTCTTTACCCTGATTTACCTCGTCGGCACCATCGTCACCATCTTCATGTCGAACGATGCCACTGCCGTCGTGCTCACTCCCGCTGTGCTAACAGCGGTGAGACGTGCGAAAGCGCGCCCAATGCCGTATTTGCTCGCCTGCGCGCTCATCGCAAATGCTGCCAGCTTCGTACTGCCCATTTCGAATCCCGCCAACCTCGTCGTCTTTTACTCAAACATGCCCCCGCTCGCCCGGTGGCTGGCCATGTTCACACTGCCCTCCATTGCATCCATCCTCATGACTTACATCCTTCTTCGCTGGCTCTCGCGCAGCGATTTGGACCCAGCATGCACTGGCTCCGCTGTGGACCTCCGGCTATCTTCCGTAGGCCACACCTGCCTCTACGGGATCATCGTCACCGCCGCCGTTCTCATCGTCGCCTCAGCGCTGAATTTAGACCTCGGCCTGCCCACGTGCGTCGCAGCCCTCATTGTCGCAATCGTCGCAACACTTCAAAGCCGCTCCAATCCCATCAGGCTTATCCGCGAAGTCAGTTGGAGCGTGCTTCCCCTCGTCGCAGCCCTCTTCGTCATCGTTGAAGCCGTTAACACCGCCGGAGCAACGCAAATGCTTCGTGGCTCTCTCGAGCGAATGATGCAATTGCCTCGCCCTCAGGCCGCCTTCTCGGTCGGCACCACAGTAGCCTTCGGAACCGACCTCTTCAACAACCTCCCTCTAGGCCTCATCACGGGCTCTACTCTCCGCACCATCCCATTCCAAGCGATGTTCGCCAAAGTCGTCCTTATCGCAATCGACCTTGGCCCCAACCTCTCCATCACGGGTTCGCTCGCCACCATTCTCTGGCTCATTGCGATCCGGCGCGAAGGCATGCACGTCAGCGCCTGGCAATTCTTCCGCATTGGCATGCTCATCATGCCCATATCGTTACTCTTCGCGATCGCAGCCGCGCTTCTGATCTGAACATGCGACTGGACTATGATCGGCCCGCAAACATCTCCGACCATTCTGCTTGCATCCAAATGACTTAAGCCATATCCCCAGTCGAATTGGATCCGCCAAAAAGAGATGTCCCAAGTTCCACATTCCACATACCGCCTGCAGTTGCATGCCGGGTTCACATTCGACGATGCGGCGAAGATCGCGCCGTATCTCAAATCCCTCGGCATTTCGCATGTCTACTGCTCGCCTTACCTGCAAGCCGCTGCCGGAAGTATGCACGGCTATGATGTGGTTGACCACCAGCGCGTCAATCAGGAACTGGGTGGCGAAGAAGCCCATCAGCGCTTTTGCGCCCGCCTCAGCGAAACGAAGCTGGGTCAAATTCTCGATATTGTTCCCAACCACATGGCGATTGGCCCGCACAACAGCTACTGGTGGGACGTCCTCGAGAACGGACCATCCAGCCGATTCGCAACCTGGTTTGATATCGACTGGCACTCCTCCGAAGTCCGCCTGCAAAATAAGATATTGATTCCCGTCCTCGGCGATCAGTACGGGAAGATCCTCGCTGCTGGCCAGATCCAGGTCGAACGAGAGAACGAGTCTTTGCGCATTCGCTACGCTGACCACATCTATCCCCTTGCTCCCCGGTCCTTGCCGCTGTTACTCGATCGCGCAGGCAAATATCTAGACAGTCCTACTTTGAGCTTCCTTGCTGACAGTCTCTTCCGCCTTCCCACACCCGATGCCACAGATGTCCAGCAAATGCACATTCGCCACCGCGACAAGGAAGTGATCTTCGGCCTGCTCCATCGTTTCTACGAAGAACACCCCCGTGCCTCACAGGCAATCGACGAAGCCATTGCCGACCTGAATGCCGACCACGATGCGCTCGATGAAGTTCTTAACCAGCAGCATTATCGACTGGCCTATTGGCGGACCGCCGACCAGGAACTCGGATATCGACGCTTCTTCGACGTGAATACGCTTGTCGGCCTTCGCGTAGAGCGCCCCCACGTCTTCAATGCAACCCATCGCCGAATCCTCGAGTGGCTCCAGAACGGTGTCCTCGACGGAGTTCGCGTTGACCATCCCGACGGTCTTCGCGATCCTCTCCAATACTTCACGCGACTGCGTCAGCATTCTCCCGAAGCATGGATCATCGGCGAGAAGATACTTGAGCCAGGTGAATTCCTGCGCCCCAACTGGCCGATCGAGGGAACCAGCGGGTACGACTTCCTGAATGTCTGCAACGTCTTGTTCGTGAATCCCGAAGGCCTTCGCGAAGTGACGGCAATCTACAAGGAATTTGCGCAGGAAACGACCGACTTCGATGTTATGGCCCACGAAAAGAAACTCAACGTCGAACAGGAAGCCTTGGGCAGCGATGTGAACCGGCTCGCAACACTGTTCCTCCAGATTTGCGAGAACAATCGTGATCGCCGCGATTACACCCGAGCCGAAATCCGGCGTGCCATCCGCGAAGTGTCCGCGTGCTTTCACGTATACAGAACCTACGTCGTTCCCGATCGCGACGAGATCACTGACGAAGACCGGAACGAAGTCCTCCATGCCGTTGATTGCGCAAAGCAACATCGCACCGACATCGACTCCGGCCTCTTCGACTTCATTGCCGACGTGCTGCTGCTCCGCACTCGTGGTCCGCTTGAAACCGAGTTCGTCTACCGCTTCCAGCAATTCACATCCCCCGTTATGGCCAAGGGTGTAGAAGACACAACCTTCTACTGCTACAACCGCATGATCGGTTTGAACGAGGTCGGCGGTGCGCCCGATCGCGACGGCATCACAATTGCAGAGTTCCACGACTACTGCCAGACCATGCAGGCCACCCATCCCCTGACGATGACGACGCTCTCCACCCACGACACAAAGCGATCCGACGACGTTCGTGCCCGCCTTGCCGTTATCACCGAGGCTCCCGGAGACTGGAAAAGATTTCTCCGCCGCTGGTCGCGCCAGAATGCAGCGCTTAAAACGAACGGATTCCCCGATCGCAACACGGAGTACTTCCTCTACCAGACGCTCATAGGTGCCTGGCCCATAGATCAAGATCGATTCCATGCGTACATGGAAAAGGCTGTGCGCGAAGCAAAGCAACAAACAAGTTGGACCCAGCAGAACAAGGAATTTGAAGACGCCCTCCACGCCTTCATTGATCGCCTCTATGAGGCACCGGAGTTCATCACAGCCATCGAAGAATTCGTCCGTCTCATCCTCACACCTGGCCGGGTAAACAGTCTGGCACAGACACTTCTGAAGTGCATTGCTCCCGGCGTGCCCGACACCTATCAAGGCAGCGAACTCTGGGCTCTTTACCTGGTCGATCCCGATAACCGCCAGCCCGTCGACTACGAGACCAGAATCGCGATGCTTTCTGAACTGGAATCTGGACCGCCGCCGGAAGAGATACTTGGTCGTATGGACAGCGGCCTTCCAAAGCTGTGGGTCCTTCGCCAAGCTCTAAGTCTTCGTCGCGAACGCCCTGAATGGTTTGGAGCAGCGGCGGACTATACTCCGCTTATGGTCACCGGTCGACGAGCGGATCACGTCACCGCGTTTCTTCGTGCAGGCCGCATTGCCGCAGTCGTGCCCCGCTGGAATCTGAAACTCGCTGGCAACTGGTCCGGCACCTCCATTCATCTTCCCAACGGACACTGGAAGAATCTGCTTACGCACGATCTGCTGAACGGCGGTCCGGTCCCCATGCAGACGGTGCTGCAGCGATTCCCAGTCGCACTTCTCCAGTTGGAAGAGGCCTCAACCGATGCATCGCTTTGAAGTTTGGGCGCCCGTCGCGAAATCCGTTTCCGTGCAAATCAATAACCGCGCCATTCCTATGAGCGGGCCCGACAGCCAGGGCTGGTGGCGCGTGAAAGCCGACTCGGCCAGCCCCGGTACCGACTACGGCTACCTTATCGACGACGATCCAAAACCATATCCCGATCCCCGCTCGCAATGGCAGCCCAACGGAGTTCACGGCCTCTCGCGTGTCTACGACCACACCGCATTTCAGTGGAGCGACTCGCATTTCCAGGCTGCGCCGCTCGCCAGTGCCATCATCTACGAACTGCACATCGGCACCTTCACTCCGGAGGGCACGCTCGATTCCGCCATTACTCGCCTCGACCATCTCGTCGAAATTGGCATCACGCACGTTGAGCTCATGCCCCTCAATTCATTCTCCGGCAATCACGGATGGGGCTACGACGGCGTCGCGCTCTTTGCGGTTCACGAGCCCTACGGCGGCCCCGATGCATTGAAGCGCTTCATAGAGGCGGCCCATCAGCGCGGGCTCGCAGTCCTTCTCGATGTTGTCTACAACCACTTCGGGCCTGTCGGCAACTACACCAGCAAGTTTGGGCCTTATCTGACGGATGCGCACAAGACTCCATGGGGCAGCGCCGTCAATCTCGAAGAAGCGGGTTCTCATCAGGTCCGCCGGTTCTTTTGCGACAACGCCCTGATGTGGATGCGCGACTTCCATATCGACGGCCTGCGCATCGACGCCGTGCACGCCTTTGTTGACCGGTCAGCGATTCACATTCTCGAACAGCTCTCCGTCGAAACCGAAAGTCTTGCGGCCATGGTGGCGCACCAGAAGGTTTTGATTGTCGAAAGCGACTTGAATGATCCGCAATTGATTATGCCTCGCCCTTGTAGCGGCTTGGGCATGGACGCGCAATGGAACGATGATTTTCATCACGCTCTCTTCACCGTGCTTGTGAAAGAAGATCTCGGTGGCTACTATTGCGATTTCAATTCCCTGGCCTACCTGGCTAAGTCACTCAAAGAGACATTCGTCTACGACGGGATGTACTCGCAATATCGCAATCGTCACCATGGCCGTCCAGTGGGGAACCAGTCGCAGCACCGTTTCGTCGGATTCATCCAGAACCACGATCAGGTCGGCAACCGTGCCATCGGTGACAGAGTCGCTCAAATCGTCGGTCCCGATCGTGCCAGGATCGCAGCCGCTCTCGTGCTTCTTGCTCCATTCATCCCCATGCTCTTTCAGGGCGAAGAATGGGGTGCATCGACGCCCTTCCAGTACTTCGCCGACCACGACGACCCCGAACTAGCCCGCCTGGTTTCTGAGGGACGCAAGCGCGAGTTCGCCGCCTTCGGTTGGGATCCGGCAAATATACCCGATCCCGAAAAGCGCGAAACCTTCGAACGATCCAAGTTGAACTGGAACGAGCTGTCCGGCTCCGATCACGCCGAAATGCTGGCGTGGTATCGCGACCTCATTCGGCTCCGCCGATCCACTCCCTCGCTCAACAACGGCGAACCCGGCAACACATCGGCCAGCTTCAATGAAGAGCAGAAGTGGCTCTGCATGCGTCGAGGCTCCATCATCGTCGCCTGCAACTTCTCAGAGGAGAATCAGTCGGTCCCCAGCCATCCGGAGTCGAATCTGCTTCTCGCATCCCGGCCGGGCGTGGAAATTCAAGATCATACTGTCGTTCTCCCGCCTGAGTCGGTCGCGATCCTCTCGCTCGATGAGCAGCCCTAGAAGTGCCGAATCGTCTCGTGCCGGATCGGCTCTACCGGCGCGGGTACGATCTCAGGTGGCGGAACCCGCTCCGGCTTGTCCACCCTGCCCTCCAGCGACCTGCTCACAAGATCGCGTGATCCAAGCCCAATAGCGAGCGCCAGGGTCAGCACGATTCCGCCAAACAGAATTCCGAATGCCAGCTCAACAATCTTGCCGCCCACCTCGAGATGATCCAGCACCATCGCGGTTGTCAGCACCAGGACGAGCCACTTCACGCCGAGTGAAAGGAACCGCGCATATTGCAACTGCGCATTGACGGCTCCAATCAGCACAGACCGTGCAAGGAACCTCGCAATCACCGTGCCCGCAATCATCACCAGAATGGCTCCGACAAGGTGAGTCAGGTAGGGCAGGATTGAAATCGGAAGCGGCGTTCCCGTCGAGTACGATGCGTCAAAGGCGGAAACGCCAATAATCATGCCCAGCAGAACGCATCCCCAAAAGGCTCCCCGTGCAATCAGAATTGTAGGCGAGCTAGACGGAGTCCACTCTGGATTCCCGCGCTGCAGCCTTTCATCGAACTTCACAAACGTCAGCCCACGTCGCAGCAGCGACGACAGCGCCATCCCGATTAGCGTAAACAGCGTCAGCGCAACAAACACTGCGAGAATGCCCGGTAGAACAGCAATAAAAAGCGACAGCACTCTATACACAGACTGTTGCAACGCATCAGAAATATGCGTCCAGAGCGACCCCGTGCTATTCGTTATGGGAGGTGGCGGATTGTAGTTCTGCACTGTCTGCAGCATCGTTGCAATCAATCTGTCCATCACACTCACTCCTTCAGTTAGCCCACCGGCGGCCCTGAAAATCAAACAGCTTCAATCTCAATGGCCCAGGCTCACGAGTTGAACCGATCCGGCCAGCGCCAACGCGAAACGATGTACTGTTTCTCCGATTCGAAAGCCGAAGCGACCGCCTCAACGTGAACCTCGGCGTCAGTTCCGGAACCCACTACATTCAGGTGCCCTGCAACCCACGCCAAATAAAGTGGAATCAGTGCGCCCATTAGGTGTCCGCGATTAATCGTGCGCAGCCGGTACGCTACCAGAAAATCAAAAACGATCCGGGCCCATAGGGTCTCCGGCATTCGAAACGCAGCCGGTTCCACAACAGACAGTCTCTTCAGGCCTAGCAGGGAATTCGGCGCCAGCACAAGCCCCCAGATCTCCTGCAGGTTCGTAAAGGCCAGTCGGAATGCCTCCACCATCGGTGCGATATCAACAGTGCCATCAACTGGCGGAACTGCTGGAAATGACCGGTGCTCAGGTAGAAGCCGCCGCGGCCGCTGCCAGAAAGCCGCCTTCGCCTCAATATCCGCAAACAGCGATCCGGTCACGAGAGACAAAATTGCGTTGATGTTTGGTTCGGCAGGCTGAGGCAGAAGGCGTGTTCCCACGTCAACCTCGTCAATGCTCAATCCCGCTACCATCGCCTCACTTACCGGCCACACAATCGCATCTGGCTGGTTCTGGTTCGCAAACCGCTGTGCCGTATTTCCCAGGCGCTCAGCCATCCGGGTCGAGAACGCCATGTCAATCGAAAGCGGAAATCTCACACGCGACGCGAACAATGCGCGGGTCAACGGATAAATGATGGCCGAGTTCACCAGGCCCGCATTCGGAGGCAAGGAATAGTGCGGAACCGCAAAATCCGACTTTGACTCCGCGATGCTGTTCACCAGTCCCCGCAGAGCTGCCGGACTCAGGGAATCCGCTCCCGGCCCCAGCATCAGGATGGCCTTTGCTTCGTTCTCCCTCGCAACGTGAATTGCATTCACATAATCCACTGCCCCGATGGGCCACACCGCATTCGTCGCCTGCACCGGAACAACACGAAGCTGGGGATACGCCGTGCCCGTTGCGTCGTTCGGAGTCGCAACGAGGAGTTCCTCGCCTTGGAACTCGGTCGCCAAATGCTCAAGGATGCTCTCCAATTGCTCTGGCGGCATTGGTGCAACAAAGATCAGCAGGTCAGCGCGAGCAGCTGTCGCCGTGGTCTGTGCATTCGAAACTGTATTCGCAGTTGCCATGGGCGAATCCGGGGGAAGCGAACAAAAGCGGGAAGCGGTCTGGGCCAATCGTCAACTAAGTCATGTAGACGCGGGCCTTCACAAGGATAGGATACCTGCAATTGGGATGTGCAGCCATGCAGGGCGGTTGTTCAATTCATACAAAAGCTCGTAGAGTGCCTTCTCCAGCAGATATGCATCCAGCAACTTCTGCGCCTCGTCAGTCCCCGGGAGCAAATCGTGCGTCGCCGCATTCTGCTTCGCGCCAATTGTCTCACGGTACGCGGCCAGGAACTCCGCAGCAGCGGCGTTCTGCCACGCCCTCGCCCATCCATTCAGCCGATCGGCCGCTGCGGGCCCCGCCGCATCCGGGTGCTCCTCCGAGTGCTTCTTCAATCCTGCGAACGCAGCATACGAGAACGACCGCAGCATTCCGGCAACATCCTTCAATGGCGACTGCTTCCTGCGACGCTCCGCCAGCGTCCGCGCCGGCTCCCCCTCGAAATCCAGCAGCACAAAGTCTCCCCCGGATGCGCTGCTTACATCCGGACTCGACTTCACTCGAAGAGTCTGCCCGAGGTGATAGTCACCGTGAATCCTGATTCGCTTTCCGGCCGCCACGATTTCCGTGATCCCACGGCTTCGCTCAATCAGCTTCATCCTCTGCGACAGCAGAAGCCCTGCTGAATCCGAAGTTGCATCATCCAGCGTCGCAAACTTGCTCTTCAGCGCATCCAGTGCAGACCGGATCTGCGCCTCGACCTGCCTCGCATCCGCCTCCAAATCTTCTTTTGAGGTCTGCACTGGCGCAAATGCAGGCTCATTCGTCGAGCTACTCAACGCAAGATGCAGTTCGGCAGTACGCCGGCCCAGCAGGGCAGCGCCGTCCATTGCCTCACCCGAAAGATCTCTGAAGTTTTCCGGCGATCTCGTCGCGGCCGCAAGCGACGGTGCGGTTATCCTCGGGGGCGAATCCTTTATTGGTACACGCTGGTAAAATCCGCTGAGCTCTTTCAGGAACCAGGCCCAACCATCCCCTTCATTCGCAACAAGCCCCTGCAGCATGGCCACAGTCGTCTTCTCGCCCGTGCTCGAAGTCATCGACATCTCGCCAAGGAACGGCGCGATTCGCTCGAAGTGCGCAACCTCAGTCAGAAAACGCCCGATCTCGACATCAGGATTCTCACCCGCCTGCAGTCGCCTGAACAGCTTCAGAATCAGACTGTCGCCATAGATAATCGACGTGTTCGACTGCTCCGCCGATCCAATCCGCGACTCCGACTTTTTCTGAAGCTTCAGTTCGCGAAGTGCCGAGGAAGATCGCGCCACAAGAACTCCTCCGGAAGTTCTCGCCGCTTCTGCTGCCGGAGATTCCCGCGGCAGCGTCGTCTGCGCATTGTTGGCCGAAACAGAGCCCGGCTCCGAACCCGCTGGTGGAGCGGCCTGCCCCGGCTGCACGTCAAGCGGCAACGGCGCAGGCGGAGTCACTGTACCGGCATCAGAGTTGCCCGCCTTCCCCGACCGACTATCCTCGCCCAGCCCGTTTATTGCCTCAATCTCTTCACTCGCTATCTGCACCGCCTGCGCGGGACCGGAAGCAACCACTTGAGTCAACGGAATCAACCCACTCTGCTCAATCAGTTCCAACTCGATCTGCCTGAAGTCCTCTCGCACTGTTGCATCATGCAGAATAGCGATTCCAGTCACAGAAGCCAAAGTCGTAACAACGCTGTCCGGACGCGTCGTTGTCACCTCGTCAGCCAGGGTATCCATGCTGATCGCCAAAGGTATTTGGTAGACATCTGCTGCGCCTTCAAAGTAGCTGATCTCAACTACAAATATGGCGGGCGGAATCAGGTGCGGCTCGAGCCGGCTCGCCTTCTTGCCATTTCTCGACAGGTTGGCCCAGCTCAGCACGCGAGCTGACTGAATCTTCCTGCTCTTCGCTCCAAACCACCGCTGCCGCGGCAACCACGCCGGCAATGCAGCTTCAATCTGTCCCAATCCGTTTGCTGCAAGCAGACCAGACCAGCCCGCCGTCACCAGGTCAACCGCTGGAATCTCTGTTCCGTGCGTGTCTTCCACCGGAACCATATGCGGCTCAGGCGATGGTCGCGTATCTGCGGTTGCCGCTTGCAGTTCCAGCCAAATGAAGGAGTAAGGCGCCAACGTAAGTTGATAGGGTGCCGCTGTGATCGTCGGGAACGGTACATACCCCAGCATCTCCACCGGCTCCATCCCCACATACGCCGAGAGGTCCAGCGACACCGGCTGTGCAAAGCGGCTCAGGTTCGCCACGCACAGCACCGTCTGGTGTGTGCCGTCGTCCAGTTGCAGGTCGCGCAGATAAGCCAGAACCTTCCGGTTTGTAGGATTGAGAAAACTCAAGCTCCCGCGCCCGAAGACCTGGAAAAGCTTGCGCAGCGCGATCATGTTTCGCGTCCACTGCAGTAAGCTCGACTGGTCCGCCTGCTGCGCTTCCACGTTGATTACCTGGTATCCGTAAATCGGATCCATGATCACTGGAAAATACAGTCGCGCCGGATCGCATCGCGAGAATCCCGCATTCCGGTCTGAAGTCCACTGCATTGGCGTCCGCACGCCATTCCGGTCGCCGAGATAGATGTTGTCTCCCATCCCAATCTCATCGCCGTAGTACAGGATGGGCGTCCCTGGAAAACTCAACAGCAACGAATTCAGCAGCTCTATCCGTCGCCGGTTGTTATCTACCAGGGGAGCGAGCCGCCTCCGAATTCCAACATTGATCCTCATCCGCGGGTCGGCCGAGTACGCAAAGTACATATAGTCCCGCTCATCGGCGGTCACCATCTCCAGCGTCAGCTCGTCATGGTTGCGCAGGAACAATCCCCACTGGCAGCTATCCGGAATCGGCGGCGTCTGCGCCATGATGTCCGTAATTGGCAGCCGGTCTTCCTGCCGAAGCGCCATGTAGATGCGCGGCATCAGCGGAAAATGAAATGCCATGTGGCACTCGTCCCCGTCGCCGAAATAGGGCCGCACGTCGGCCGGCCACTGGTTCGCCTCCGCCAGGATCAGCCGGTTCGCATAGCCTTTATCAATCTCCGCGCGCAGCTGTTTGATGATCGCGTGTGTCTCCGGCAGGTTCTCGCAATTCGTTCCGTCCCGCTCCACCAGGTAGGGAATCGCATCGAGCCGTATCCCATCCGCACCCATATCCAGCCAGAAGCGCATCGCCTTCAGCACCTCTTCCATCACCAGCGGGCTCTCCCAGTTCAAATCCGGCTGATGCGAGAAGAAACGATGCCAGTAGTAAGCCTTCGCGGTCTCATCCCACGTCCAGTTCGACTTTTCCGTATCCGTAAAGATGATGCGAGCATCTTTGAAGATCTGGTCCGTATCCGACCACACATACATCTCGCGCTGCGGCGACCCCGGAGGCGCCAGCCGCGCAGCTTTGAACCACGGATGTTGATCGCTGGTGTGGTTGATTACCAGCTCGATCATTACCTGCATGTTTCGCTGGTGAGCCGCATCCAGAAACTGCTTGAAGTCGCTCAAAGTCCCGTACGACGGATTCACATCCACGTAATTCGCAATGTCATATCCATCATCGCGAAGCGGGGAAGGGAAGAACGGCAAAAGCCAAAGGCACGTGACGCCCAGTTCCTGCAGGTAATCCAGCCTCGACATTAACCCCTGAAAATCTCCGATTCCATCATTATTGGAATCAGCGAACGCACGCACGTGAATCTCGTAGATGACCGCGTCTTTGTACCAGAGCGGATCAGTTGCGCTTGCAATCTTCTTCACTCAAGGGCTCCAAGCTGTTTGGATGCTAGTTCGCGAATACCGTTTGTAGGGCCGAAACAGTGTGGCAGTGCATTCCGCTAACTTGCTAACTCGCTATCGCCGTGCAGCGGCGCTAACTTGCTGGCTTTGTCCAAAGAAAAGATCTGTGACCGCTCGCGCGATGCACTTCCCCCGGGACAATCCGGCCAGGAATCCCTACAGGAAATACTCGAAGTCCGTCTCCACCCGCATCCGACGATGGATCTTCAAAATATGTCCCGACCTGACCGCTGGATTCAGCTCCACATAGTTCCGCGGCCCCTGCCACAGATACCTCTCACCTGAGAGTAGATCCTCCGCCTCATACGATCGGTCAATCGGGATCTCCAACTCGTCCAGCGGCAACGTCACAAACCCCGTCTGCGTGTAATGCGGATCCAGATTCACCACCGTGATCAGCAGGTTCGACCGGTCATCCGACTCCTTGCTGTAGCAAATCAATTGATCGTTATCGACGTTATGGAACCGGAGCGACCAATCGTTCTGCAGCGCTGCATTTTCATTGCGGATTACATTCACCCGCCCAATCAGATCCCGCAGGCTGTCCGGCCGATTCAGATCCCAATGCCTGACCTCGTACTTCTCCGAGTTCAGATACTCTTCGCTCCCATGCCGCACGGGCACATGCTCCTGCAACTCAAACGCCGGCCCGTAGATCCCATAGTTCGCACCCAGCGTCGCCGCCAGTAGCAGCCGAATCACAAACGCCGGCCGTCCGCCCATCTGCAGAAACTCCGTCAAAATATCCGGCGTATTCGGCCACTGGTTCGGCCTGAAGAATTCCCGTACCGGCGTCTGCGTCAGCTCGGTCAGATACTGCGTCAGTTCCCACTTCGCATTCCGCCACGGAAAGTACGTATACGACTGGCTGAACCCGAGCTTCGCCAGCCGGTACATGATCTTCGGCCGCGTAAACGCCTCAGCTAAAAACAGAACGTCAGGATGTTCCTTCTTGATCTCCCCAATCGCCCACTCCCAGAAGGGAAACGCCTTCGTGTGCGGATTATCCACGCGGAAAATCGTCACTCCCACGCCGATCCAGTAGTCGAAGACGCTCTTCAACTCCTTCCACATCCCCTCCCAGTCTTCGCTTTCGAAGTCGAAGGGATAGATGTCCTGATACTTCTTCGGCGGATTCTCCGCATATTGAATGGTTCCGTCAG
>Ga0207667_10006033_pt1 | contig 14744 bp, 10 predicted proteins | sample KBSCornC52_FD_184301 | JGI IMG/M metagenome (GOLD analysis project Ga0207667, IMG submission 184301) | Corn rhizosphere microbial communities from Kellogg Biological Station, Michigan, USA - KBS Corn C5-2 (SPAdes) (version 2) | ecosystem: Host-associated > Plants > Roots > Rhizosphere > Soil ... | reverse complement strand
CTCCGGAATCTGGTCCCACACGCCCCATTCATCCAGGATCAGTCCCACCTGATCGCCACGGTGATACCCGTCGATCACCTGGCGCTGATGCACAATCGCCTGCTCTACCTTGGCAAAGATCGCCAACTGCTTGTTCATGTGCTCCCGGTCGAACTTCGTAGCCACCTGTTCGCCGCCAGTGTAGTAATGCATGCTGAGCCCATTCGGCAGTCCGCCTTGCAGCGTATCCAGCAACCCACGCGTCCATCGCACATCGTCGCCCGAAGGCCCGCTTGCAATAAGAAACGGCTTCGTGCCGCCGAAGGTCTTCAAGTAAACGGAGAACTGCCGATACAAATCTCCATAGTGCTCCGGACGCATATCGCCGCCGCATCCCCAGCTTTCGTTGCCCACGCCCCAGTAGCGAACGCGGAAGGGCTCCGGCGAACCGTTTGCTGCTCGCAGATCCGAAAGTGTAGTTCCCGATGGGAAGTTGCAGTATTCCACCCACTCGCGAAGTTCGGTAGGCGTACCGCTGCCAACATTCCCCGCAAGATACGGTTCCGCGCCAATCAACCGACACAGCCCCACAAACTCATGCGTTCCGAAGCTGTTGTCGTCGATGACGTTGCCCCAGTTCAGATTGGGTCGCCTGGGCCGCTGCTTTACCGGCCCGATTCCTTCCTGCCAGTGGTAGTCGTCGGCAAAACATCCGCCCGGCCAGCGAAGCACAGGAACACCCAACTCCTTCAGATAATCAACCATCTGCTTCCGATAGCCGCCGACATTGGCGATCGGCGAATCCTTCCCCACCCAGATGCCCCCGTAGATACACGATCCCAGGTGTTCAACAAACTGCCCGTGCAACTCCGGCCGGATCTTTCCGATCTCGCTATCGGTTCGCACGACAAAGCGCCGCGTAGAAACCGAAGCCTCCGGAGCAGCGCGAACCCAGCGAGGCACAGCCCCAACTGCGGAGAGTGCAGCCGTATTCGTTAAAAATCTTCTCCGCGAAATTCCTGCCATCTCTCTCGTCTCCCTTGCGCTCTACTTCTGCGCCAGAACAACTTCACTCGCGCCCTGCCGAAGCGGTACGACGTAGGCGCCCCGTTCCTGCTTGAGCGTGTGCGTCGGCGCATATTTCCCGACCCCCGCAATCTTCGCCGGCTGTTCAACGCGAAGACGCGCCTCCGGAGTAAACTCCGTCGCGCCGGAAAGAATGAGTTTGACAGAACGCGTCTCAGGATCAAATTCGGCACGCTCAAACTTGCCAGCATCCAGCGTCAGCCATAGCCCGACGGGTGCAATGTAAAGACGATTGCGGAACGAGTCCAGTACGGTGACCGAAACGCTCCCACCCTTCTTCTCAACATTGCCGCCAAACGCAAGCCATCCAAGCTGCGAATCGTTTGTCAGATACGTCGCCGTATTGAACGCATGACCAAAGAATCCCGACCCATAATCTCCGGTATACGGATCGAACGCGAGCTTATCAGGAAACGAGTGAAACGCCGCCGAAGCAAATCCCTCTTGATCGATATTGCTCAGCTCTCCCATCGTTCCGCCGTATCCAACCCGCAGCAGGTACAAATCATCCGGATGGTCTCGATACTCTGCAAGCAGCGGAATCGCATTGATCCCGGAACCATAGTGGTGAAGTTGCCGTTCGAGCCGCTTGTACTTCCCACCGTAGAGAAAATCCCAGTAACGTCGTGCGCTGCCGTTATAGCCCCAGCTTGGAATGGTGGGGTCATAACCCAGAATCGCATCCAACGTCACCTCTGCCTTGTCCTGATAACCAAAGTACTTCGTCCACGCATAAACCTCTTCCTGCCCGGTCGAATCCCAGGGCATCTCGCTGCCGAACGGATAGGCCTCTTTGCTCCAACGCTCTGCCCTCCCACGCATCGACGCTTCCAGAACCGTAGCGTTCGCCGTCAACCCTTCGCGTTTCAGGTCCTGGAGAATATCGACAAACACATCCCCTTCCATCTGCCCGAAGCGAGTGTAGTAAGGCGCGTCCTTCATCATCGCCATAATCGTCTCGTACGCATGGTCCAGGTACCACTCCCACGGATGATTCGTCACCAACCCAGGATTGTTACGAGCAAGACGATAAAGCACCCAATACGCCGCGGCCACATGCGGATAGTTGAACGAGCGATCCAGCGCTTCAGACTGCTTCTGATTCCAACTCGTCCAACTCTTCCAGTTCTGATCACTCCGATAGTAGTTCGGCGGCAGCTTGTCCGGCTCATAGTAGAAGAGGCTCTTCCTGACCCCATACTGCCCGACACCGTCCTTCGTCTGAAGCCCACCCCACAGCACCTGATCGACGAACTGCTCATACTTCTCGATCTCATCTTTTTTAGGTTGCCCCAATTCCTTCATCGCCGCTGCAAGCCACGGCCCAGCGCCTCCCTCATCACTCAACCCCGCAATCCAGACCCGACTCTCCTGCGTGACAATCTGATTCGTCTCGCGGTCATAGCTCATCGGTGACGGGCTCCGCTTGAACGGGTCTTTCGGATCCACAAACCATTCCTTCGTCGTCAGGAAGTTCCCCAGGTCGGCCACCGCCTCCGCCTCTGGCTTAATCACCATGTAGTGGACAGTCTGCAGCAAACCATCCTGATAGATCACCGACACACGCGCCCGCCCCCACGTCTTTCCCCGCAGCACATAGTCCTGCCACCCGCCCGGCGTCATCTCGCCTTTCACAAAGTGAATCGCTCCAGCCGGCTCCACAGAAATCGACTTCACCTTCTCCGGATACTTCAGGAACAAATGCCCTTCGATATCTTTGGGCAAAATATATCCCGGAACCCCAACCGCAACCGGCCTGCGATTGGCGGCCAGTGTTTTCTCGATGTTTCGAATCGAGTCCGAGACAAGAAACGTAACCCCATAGACCCGCGATTCCCCCGGCTTCAACGTCTCCATCGTCGCTGGGTTCCACGGCTGCGCCTGCTTCCATTCATTCTGCTGATAAGCCCCGCTATGCACCATCCACTCGTAGAACCCTTCAAACGTCATGCTGCGTTGCGTCGGGTCATTGAATATCTCGATCTTGTGATCGCTCCCACGCCGATTCAGAATCGGATTGTAAGCTTCGAACGCAGTGTGTCCCTCCGGCACCACGACCAGCGCTGGCCCATGACCGTTCAGCCTCGTGACCTGCAGGTAGCCTGCGTCTTCTCCGATATAAGGATCGTAGAAGCTGCAAATCGTATGCGCTTCATCCAGAGTGTGCCCTGTAATCACGTTGTTGAAGATCATCGGAATTCCGAGCGAACCAATCTCCACTGGCTCCTTGCTCTTATTCGAGATCGTAAAGCGCAGCCCCAGCTTTCCTCCCGTCACGGTCCACGCGCGCACAATTCGCAGCGGAAGATCGGACGCCAGCGTCGGCGTCAGATCGGCCGCGGCAAGCACATCCCCGGACGCAGGCAGCGGTGTAACTGGGTGCCGCGCAAAAGCAGTCGAGTAGCTCTTCCATGCCCCGTCCTTATCCGAACGCAGCCTAAGGTCAAGATCGCCCAGATGGTAGTAGCCATCCTGCGAACGCTGCACCAGGATGTCCCCTGGAGTGAAATCGAAGCCATCAGCCCCCCTCGGCTTCAGCGCAGCAATCGTCTGCGATGACTTCACCAAAGTCACCGCGAACTCCGGACTCTCCAGCGTAACCAGCCCCTCTGCCAGCATCGGACCCGGCGTAGGCGGAGCTTTTGGAGCGCGCTGCCCCCAGCAGGCACTGGTCATACTGACGCCTGCAACAATCAGCAGGACCGCATGGATACGAGTGAAGCCGGAAAAACTCAAACTATCTCTCAAGGAACTCCTCTTTCAGCCACAGGAAGAAGTCCTCCCTGGGCGATACATGCATCGATCTGTTCATTCGAAGTCATGTTGCTGCAAGGCTCATCGAGCGTCAGTCATCCGCTCAAGGCTGCGCCGGCTGGCTCCCTGGATGCAGCCCATAAAACTTCCAACTCGTCTTAAAATCCCGCGTCAGCTTCTGTTGTGTCAAAACTGCGCGAAGCATCTCAATCGGCATCTCGTTCTCATGGAGAATCGCGTCGTGAAATTGCCGGTCCGTCATCTTTCCTGAGTCGACCAGTTCTTTGTGTAGTGCGCGGAACTGCAGCGCTCCCATCAAATAAGCGCACTGGTACAGCGGCCCAACCGATCCATCGAACGAACGTCGCACCTCCGCCGTCGCATTGTCCGGCTCATGCCCAACACTCTCGATCAGAAAATCGACGCACTGCTTGGGAGTCCACTCGCCCAGATGAAACCGCATCGTGAACATCACCCGCGCCGAGCGATGCATCCGCCAGAACAATGCGCCAACCCGCTCCTCCGGCGTTCCATCAAAGCCCTTGTTCCAATAAACCATCTCCCAATAAAAAGCGTTCCCCTCCGACCAGAACGGCGTGCTGAACGCCCGGCGGTACGGACGATATCGCTGTCCCATGTAGCTCTGCAGAAAGTGCCCCGGAATCATCTCGTGAAATGCCGTTGCGTGGGCAAATGGAATATTGTTCCCTCGCATACTCATCTCGCGCTGCTCATACGTCATCGTGTCTGTCGGAAAAGAGATGCTGATGATCGGCCCACCGGTAAAGAACGGGTTGACCAGTTGGCGCTCCGGGCTCATCATCTCCATCCGCCACGTCTCCTTCGCCAGCTCCGGCACCGTCACCAGATCGTCCTTCTCCGCAAAGTCGATTCCCTGCACTACCAGCTTCCGAATCAACTCCGGCTGCTGCCCCGGCTCCACATGCATCGTCTTCACATGCTCCAGAGCCTTATGCCAATCGTTGCCATACCCCATCTCATTGGACGCCTTCAGCATCTCCTTCATGCACCAGTCCATCTCCGTCTGCGCAATCGAGATCAACTCCTCCGGCGTATACGGAATCATGTTGTCCGCCAGCTCCGCCGTCAACGCATCCCTGCCCACCGGATCCCCGATGATCGTGGTCTTGTCATCCGCAGCAATACCAATCACCTTCTCTTTCAAAAAAGCGGAGTACCCCTTCAACGCCTTATCGGCCTCTTTATAAGGCTCACCCACCCACCACGTAAACGTAGGATCGTATCCGTTATAGAAGGTGAACCAGTCGTTCAGCGCTCCATCTAGACTGCGCAGATGAGCCACTGCTCGATTGGCAACCACCTTATCAAGTCCGCCCTCCCGCGCACTCGTCTCTCCTGCCGCACCCTGGCCATGTCCCGGCAGCTTTGCCTGCACCTGCTTCTCCGTCGCGGCGATCTCCTTCGTCATCTCCGCCAACTGCCCGGCAGCCTTCTCCGGATTGGGAACCTCCATCCGCCGCCTCGAAGCGTCCAGATCCACAATCGTCTTCGCAAACGGAAGCAGCGGAGCCATCTCCTCCGCCTGCTTCTTCTCAATCGAAAGCTGGTGCACGTCCGACGTGATGCGATTCTGCAAGAGAAGATAATCGACCTTGTCCTCCTCGGACATCGCATCGAAATCAAGCTTCTTCAAGGCAACCAGTTCGTCCGCATAAAACGTCTCCATGCGCGCCATCCGGTCAGGCGACAGAGGCAGCCCAAACGTCCTCATCAAACTCATACGGTCCGCCGAAAAATGCTCGACGACAGAACGCATCTGGCCGCCATCGGCCGCTGCCCTCGCTGTAGAACTCATACAGCACAAAATGAGAATCGCTCCTGCTGCTGCAACGCCCGCCTGCCCTGCCCATCTGCCCTTTGAATCTCCCATCGACTCGCCCTTGCCTCCCAATAACATCCAGCTGCAGCCACGCGCCATGACATTCATCGCGACACAATGGCGGTTCCACTGTCGAATGTGTTATATCACTACATATTTTCATTTGTATACATTTTAGGATTTATATTTTCCAACCAGATAAGCCGTGGCGCCATCGAAAGGACTTTGATGAAAACGAACCTAACGCGAAGAGCCGCAATCCACGGTCTCGCTTCTGGCGCCATGGGCCTGCTTCTCCAGCGCCGCTTCGCCTACGCGGAACTCCTTGCCTCACCCGCATCCACAGGCATCCGCACAGACAAACCCGGCGTGGAACTCACCCTCACCGCGGTCAACGACCACACGCTTCGCATCGCCATCGCTGCAATCGACGAGGCACTCGACGACACCTACTCAGACGGCAGTCTCGTCCCCCGCTCCTGGCCGCGCCCACTGCTTCACGCGGAGCCGTCCAAAGAACCGCAGTTCCTTACCTGGGGAAAGAACACGATCAAAGTATCGACAACACCGCTCCGTCTCTCCGTGGAGCAGGGCAACCGCGTCCTGCAGGAACTCACCTTCGACGCCGCCGCCAACAAAATCCTCTTCCTCTACGGCGACGCGCCGGTCTATGGACTCGGTGGCGGTCTTCATCCCCTCGATCGCCGCGGAACAAAAGACGCCATGCGCAACGGCAGCGGAGAAAACCTCAGAATCTACGGCGCGCGCACGCCGATCCCATGGCTCATTGGAGCCAGCGGCTGGGGCCTCTTCTTCCACGAGCCCGGCGGAACCTTCGACCTCACCGGCGACACGGGCATCTTCCACCCCAGCGACGTAGCGCGCGGGCAGGACATCTTCCTCGTCCTCGCCGACACCCCCGTCCAGCTCATGCGCGAGTACGCCGGTCTCACCGGCTACCCTCACCTGCCGCCAAAGTGGGCTCTCGGCTACCAACAGTCACACCGCACCCTCGCCAGCCGATCCGAGATCCTCGATGAAGCAAAGACCTTCCGCGAAAAGAAGCTGCCTTGCGATGCCCTCATCTATCTCGGAACCGGCTTCTGCCCCTCCGGCTGGAATACAGGTCACGGCTCCTTCACCTTCAATCGCGACGTCTTCCCCGACCCGCAACGCATGATCGAGCAGTTGCACCGGGACAACTTCAACGTCGTTCTCCACGTCGTCAATCCGCCCGAAAACCTGCACGGCAAAGTCACCGACATCGGCACCGCGAAGCAGCCCGGAGACGCCGCCGCCTATTGGGACCAGCACGTTCCCCTCATGCACCTCGGCGTCGACGGCTGGTGGCCCGACGAGGGAGACGTTCTTCCCACCGCCTCGCGTCTCGTCCGCAACGAAATGTACTGGGACGGCCCTCGTCGAACTCGCCCCGACCGCAGACCCTACGCCCTCCACCGCAACGGGTACGCCGGCCTGCAGCGCTACGGCTGGCTCTGGTCGGGCGATGTCTTCTCCACCTGGAAGACCCTCGCCACCCAGGTCATGGTCGGCATCAACATGGGCCTCACAGGCATCCCCTACTGGGGCACAGACACAGGCGGCTTCGTTCCCACCAAAGAGTTCACCGCGGAACTCTTCCTCCGCTGGTTCCAGTTCAGCGCCTTCTGCCCTCTCTTCCGCAGCCACGGCCGCACCTGGAAGCTCCGCCTTCCCTGGGGATGGGACACCGGTTCCTACGGCCCCTCCGAGATGGGGCCCAACGCGGCAGAATTTCTCCCCAAACCCGAAGACCTCCACAACCCCGAGGTCGAGCGTATCTGCCGCAAATATCTCAACACCCGCTACCAGCTTCTCCCCTATCTCTACTCCGCAGTCGCCGAGACGCACGAAACCGGCATCCCTCTCCTGCGGTCTCTATGGTTTCACTATCCCGACGACCCCACGGCCCGTACCATCGCCGACGCCTACCTCTTCGGCCCCAGCCTGCTCGTCGCCCCCGTAGTGGAGCCAGCCGCAAGAGAGAAGAAGCTCTATCTACCCGCCGGAACCTGGTGGAACTTCTGGACCTCCCAGCCCATTGACGGAGGTTCCATCATCACAGCCCCCGTAGATCTCGAAACCATGCCCGTCTTCGTGCGGGCAGGTTCTATCCTTCCCACCGGCCCCATCAAACAATTCGCGCTCGAGCCCTCCGCCGAACCCATCACCCTCACCATCTATCCCGGCGCCGACGGACACCTCTCTCTCTACGAGGACGACGGGCAAACCTTCGCATACGAGAAAGGAGACTTCACCCGTATCGAGCTTCATTGGACCGACGCCACCAGAACATTGACCCTCAAACCCGGAAGAGGAAGGCCCGCATCACCACGTCACTTCCATGTCACTCTTGCCGGCGGAACCCCGCGAAAAATTCTCTTCTCAAATAAAACCCAGATCCTACACCTATAGTGCCCCGGACTCAGGGACCTTTGATGAAGCCTCGATCAACATCGATCAATATAAAATACAAAATAGTCTACAATCTGAGTCATGACTTTCGCGAGCCTTCACGTCCCGCACCCCCACGGAAAGCCTTCCGTGTAACCATCATGGAGCAGGATGCTTCGTCTTTGTCGAACCACAACCGCATCATTTGAGGAGATCCAATGAACTGGGCCGGAGTAATGCCTGCAATGACCACAGCCTTCGACAGCAACTACGCCGTCGATCACTCTTTCCTCGCACAGCACTGCGCCTGGCTTCTGGGCAACGGATGCACCGGCCTCGTCATGCTCGGCTCGCTCGGTGAGGGCGCAACCATCGAACCCGACGAAAAAATTGAAGTCCTCAAGACCGCCGTCCGTGTCGCCAACGGCAAAGCCCCCATCGTCGCCGCCATCTCTTCGCTCTCGACCTCAGCCGCCGTCAAGCTTGCCCAGAAAGCCGAACAGGTCGGATGCCAGGGCCTCCTCGTTCTCCCTCCCTACATCTACAGCACCGACTGGCGCGAGATGAAGCACCACGTCTCCTCCATCATCGCCGCGACCCAACTCTCCTGCATGCTCTACAACAATCCCATCTCCTACACCACGGACTTCCTCCCCGAACAGATCGCCGAACTCGCCCGGCAACATGACAACCTTCATGCCGTGAAGGAGTCCAGCAGCGATGTCCGTCGCGTCGCTGCAATTCGCGCGCTCCTCGATGACCGTCTCGCTGTCTTCGTCGGTGTCGACGACGTCATCGTCGAGAGCATCGGCGCAGGCGCAAAGGGATGGATCGCCGGCCTCGTCAACGCCTTCCCGGCGGAGTCCGTCGAGCTGTTCAACCTTGCCAAAGACGGAAAATTCGAAGAAGCCTACACACTATACCGCTGGTTTCTCCCCTTACTTCGCATGGACACCCTGCCCAAGCTTGTGCAATACATCAAATGGGTACAGGGCGAACTCAGTGTCGGTTCACCCCGCGTCCGCGCGCCCCGCCTCGAACTCGAAGGCACTGAACTGGCCTACGCGCAGCAAACCTTACGGACAGCCCTTCAGAACCGTCCAAAGATCAACCAGGTCGCGTTCTCGACCTTCAAGGGAGCTTAAAGCCAGGCCACTCTGTTTCTCAACTACAAGGACGTTCGCTGATGGCTCAGTGCCATTCCGCCGACATGATGTAAGTGATTGATTCCGTTTGGTTGCCCCCCAGGGATTCGAACCCCGATTGATCGGTTCAGAGCCGACTGTCCTACCATTGAACGAGGGGGCAAAAGCAGGGATGGTGCCGCTGCGGGTCGCGAAGGATGAATCGCTGACTGCCTTTTAGAGTGTACGAGGTGGGTGAGATTCGGTCAACGGGTGGAGATTGGAGGGCGGAGGTTCGCGGATTAGAATGCGGACATGGAAGAGTCAATCGCTGGTGTTTTTCTGGATGTTTCGGGGCGCAGGCTGGAACAGATGACCGGATACGTGCGGTCTTGTCTGGCAAAACTGACCGATCAACAGGTGTGGCAGCGGCACGGAGCGCATGAGAATGCTGTAGGCAACCTGGTGCTGCATCTGTGCGGGAACGCCCGGCAGTGGGTGATGCATGGCGTGGGCGGAGTTGAGGATGTACGGGTTCGCGATGCGGAGTTCAGCGCGGAGAGCGGCTTGAGCGCGGCGGCGCTGAGTGACCTCTTCGCGAAGACAATGGACGAGGCTCGGGCGGTGATTGCTGCGACTCCGGCAAAGAGGCTGACGGAGATCGTGCATCCGCAGGGACGGACAGTGAGTGTGCTGGAGGCGATCTACCAGGTTGTGGGACATGTGCAGCAGCATGTGGGGCAGATTATTCTGCTGACTAAGCAGATAACTGCAACAGATTTGGATCTGACGATGCCTCGGCCTCGATAGATAGAGAGGTCGGCAACGAACGCAAAGCCGAGGCTTTCGCAGACGGTGGGTTGCTGTTCAGGCCAATTGGATTTGCTTTGGATGGGGTGGAAAGAGATCGGGGTGGATGGTCGCGGCCAGACAGGCCAGGCCTTCCAGCAGGTTGGGGGCGGGCGTGTTGAGGTACTCGTCGGGAATGCAATAGACTCGGCGCTGGCGGACGGCGGCGAGATGATGCCAGTTGCGCTGCTCGATGACTCGGGCGAGGGGAACTCGGTCACCCGCTCCACACCATGCGAAGAGGAGAACATCGGGGCTGGCCCCGGCGATTTCTTCTGCCGTGGTGTGGCTGCCGGGTTCGCCTAGATACTTCCCTCCGGCAGCTTCTACAAGTTCGGCTACCCAGTGCTGGGAGTGGATGAGGGGCTTGCCCCACTCCTCGCAGTAGACGATGGGGGTATAGGCGCGCTTGCTGGATTGTTCCCGCGTGGTTGCGATGGTGGCCTGCATACTGGCGACTAGAGCTTCGCCTTTCGGTTGTGCGCTAACGGTAGCGGCGATGAGACGAATGTCTTTGTAAATGTCGGCGAGGGAGTGTGGGGCGAGGGTCAGGACGGGCAAGCCGGATTTGAGGATGGCGGCGAGAGACTCCATGCGGTAAGGAACGCTGGCGATGACGAGATCAGCCTGGGCGGCAAGGATCTCTTCGGTACTCGCGGTCCAGGAGTCGTGGATGATTTTAAGGTTTTGCCCGGCTAACTCCGGAAGAGCTTCGAGGCAGTATTTGGTGCAGGCGCAGAGGTGGTCGAGCTTGTTGAGGGCTGCGAGGGTGATGCTGACCGAGGGTTGCAGGGAGGCTATACGCATGGGAGTGTGCTCAAGGTAAGGGTGCGGTAAGGGCGCTGTCGCGCTCGCGGCGAGATTGCTTTGCAAGGAAAGTGCGGACAACTGCAGCGGCAACCGCTAGTTTGCATCGAAGTGAACGGAGTCGAGGATAGCTTGCATGCGTCGGCGAACGGAGTCGAGTTCGCTGGGGGTGATGTCCCGGACGCCGCTTACGTCGCCGCCGCAGTAGGTGTTGATGACGAGGTCGAAGCGGTAGCAGGCGTCGTTGCGCGGGGCGGTGTAGATCTCGTCGCGGGCTTCGGTGCAGATGGTGCCGTGCTCGTCGTAGCCATGGGTAAAGGGCACGCCGCCGATTTTTGCCGTGGACACAGAGCGGGGAGACTGCGCGGGAGCCTGGCGGTTGCACTGGGCGGGGGTGGTATGGGGAGTGACGCTGAAATAGAAGAGCGCTCCGCTGAAGGTGGAGAGGGGATGCGGGTTGAAGCCGATCGCGGCGACGGCACGCATCTGGGTGGCGCGGACGGCGGTGCGGGCGTCCAGATTGAAGGTGCTGATGTCGGCGTCCTTACGACGCATGTCCCAGGCCGCGGGAATAAGGAAGGAGATGCCGTAACGCGAGTCGTGGAAGGTGCGAGCGGGAGGCGTGGTCGGCTCAGGGACAGGCGTCGCCGAGGCGCGGAGCATAGGTGGCACGGGCTCCGGCACACCGAGAACTGGTTTCGTCGGGACAGCGGCCTGAGTATCCGAAGAGACGGCAGGAGCGCTTTGCCTGCGAGCGGGCCTGGATTGCGAGGCTGAGGTCTTGGCCGGGGCAGAGGCAGCCAAAGTGGTGAACAGGACCAGAGATGCGCAACGTGGGAAGAGTCCGGATAGCATGCTTTCCTCTTATGGCGATTACTCGCTGGATATGCGCGGGTTTGCGACGCTGTAGGCGACATCCGTAAGCAGGTTGACCGCAACGTAGGTCAGGCCGACGGCAAGGATGCAGCCTTGTACTAAAGCATAATCGCGGTTGGAGATGGCGGACAAGGTCAGTCTTCCGATGCCGGGCCAGCTGAAGATGGTCTCGGTGACGATGGCTCCGGCGAGCAGGCTGCCGAACTGGAGGCCAATGACGGTGAGGATGGGAATCAGTGCATTGCGCAGGGCGTGGCGGTAGACGACGGCGTTCTCCGAGAGGCCCTTGGCGCGTGCGGTGCGGATGTAATCCTGATTCATCTCTTCGAGCATCGCGGTGCGAACCATGCGAGTGAGTATGGCGGCGAGGCCCATGCCCAGCGTAATGGCTGGCAGGATGAGGTGGAGAAGAAAGCTGAGAACGCTGCCGTCACCTGCTCCCGAAACCGGGAGCCAGCCTAGCTGGATCGAGAAGATAAGTATGAGGATGGGGCCGAGCGCGAAGTTGGGAAACGACAGGCCCACGAGCGAGGTGACGCCAAGGGTGCGGTCCTGCCAGCGATTGAGGTGAAGGGCTGACCAGATTCCTGCAGGAACCGAGGCCGCAATGCCGATCAGCAGCGCGGCGAGTGTCAGCGCCAGAGTGTAGGGGTAGCGCTGAAGGACGAGGTGGGTGACGGAGTCGTGCAGGCGGAGGGACTGACCGAGGTCGGCGTGGAGGATGCCGTGCCAGTAGTGGGCATACTGCTGGCTAAGAGGGGCGTCGAGGCCGTAGGCGTGGCGGAGCGCGGAGATGTCGGAGGCAGTCGCTCCTTCGCCGAGCATCTGAACGATGGGATCACCGGGGACAAGGTGGATGAGGAGAAAGACGACAGAGACGACGACCCAAAGGACCGGAAGCGTGAGGAGAATACGACGAAGCGCTGGCCAGAGTCGGGTCGTCATCGCGCGGGTTTCCTACCCGTGCTGTATCGCTGCAAAGGCACGCCTCCGAAGCTCCGGACGTGGAGCGCCCAGTTCTGTGATAGGTGAATCATGCGCTCGCTTCCCTGCTGCCTGACGATGGAGACGGGAGCGAAGGCTGCGTGGGCAGGGTTTCGACGGTGATGCGGCTGATGCGGTGACCGGACATCTCGGCTACAGTGTAGCGGCGGCCGTTGTGCTCGATGGATTCACCTGCATGGGGGATGTGGCCGAGGTGGGCGAGGAGGAAGCCCGCCAAAGTTTCGACGCCAGCTTCGCGGGGGAAGGTCCAGTGAAGCTGGGTGCCGAGATCGCGGAGGGTTGTGCTGCCGTCGAGCGACATGACACCGGTGGTGTTGAGGAGGGAGGATTTTCCGGCGATGTCGAACTCGTCGTCCATCTCGCCAACGATCTGCTCCAGTGCGTCTTCGGCGGTGACGAGGCCGACGGTAGTCCCGAACTCGTCGACAACGATAGCGATGTGGCGGCGGCGTTCCTGAAACTCCTGCAAGAGCTCCATGGCGGGCTTGGTCTCGGGGACGACGGTAAGCTCGCGCATGACTTGGCGGAGGGTAAGGCCGGAATCGCCCTTGCCGCCCAGCGCGAGGGCTACGCTGCGGAAGTGCATAAGACGGGAGATGTCTTTCGAGTAGACGATGCCGATGATGCGCTCGGGACCGCCATCCGGGTCGTACACCGGCACGCGGGAGTGCTGCTCTTCGACGATGCGTGCGCTCGCTCGTTCGACGGAGAGGTCGGCGGGGAGGGAAAAGATCTTGCCGCGCGGGGTCATGATCTCGCGGACAGTGACGTGGTTCAGCTCGATGGCCCGGTGGATGATCTCTTCCTGGAAGACCGGCAGCAATCCCATGCGGCGAGTGGCGGTCGCGATGAGCTTCAACTCCTGCGGGGAGTGCACCGACCCCTCACCGCGAAGAGGAGCGCGAAAGAGTTTGAGGACGAGGGTGGCTGAGACGTTCATCAGCTTAACGATGGGGCGCGTGATGCGAATGAAGACATCCATCGGCCCGGCGATGGCGAGGACGATGCGCTCGGAGCGCTGCAGCGCCAGGGCTTTGGGGACGAGTTCGCCAAGCAGCACTTCAAAGTAAGTGATGAGGGCAAAGGCGATGATGACGGCAAGCGTATGGGCGTAGATCGCCGCATGTGGCGGCAGCGTGTGAAGCCACTCGGCGGCGAAGTGAAGAATTGCGTCGGCAACAGCAGGCTCGCCGATCCAGCCCAGGGCCAGGCCGGCGACGGTGACACCGAGCTGGACGGCGGGAAGGAACTCGTCAATCGTGCGCTTAAGCTTGAGTGCAGTGTGCGCGCCGGGGCGACCGAGCGCAATAAGCTGCTGGATGCGGGTCTCGCGAACGCTGACCAGAGCGAACTCCGCAGCCACAAAGAAGCTGCTGGCCAGGATGAAGAAGGCCACCAGGATTACGCGGAAGAGCATTCCCTCAAGCATCATTGTCAAGTGTAACGGCAGTGCGGCGAAGCGGCCCCAAAGCAAGGTGAGATTCGCCGCAAACAAGGCTCAAGCGCAAGACAATGGCCCGGCGAGATCATGTCGCCGGGCCGTGACGTGCTGGATGCTTACGCTAGAACTTTGATGACGGACTTGTCGATGGTGTCCTTGGGGACGTAGCCGACAATCTGCTCGGCGACCTTGCCGCCCTTGAAGAGAAGCAGCGCGGGAATGCCGCGAATGCCGTAACGCATCGGCGTGGCGGTGTTAGCGTCCACATCCATCTTCATGACCTTAAGCTTGCCCTGGTATTGGGAAGCGACCTCGTCGACGACTGGAGCGAGAGCCCGGCAGGGACCGCACCATGCGGCCCAGAAATCTACAAGTACGGGCTCAGCCGACTGTAGAACATCTTTTTCAAAATTTGCATCGTTTACTTCGGTGACGAACTGACCTGCCATTGATTCTCCTCCAGATGCACTGTCCTCGAACCCCATTCGGATCAGCACACTCTACACAATAATAGATGCTGGCAGGCTCC
>Ga0207667_10006023_pt1 | contig 14756 bp, 18 predicted proteins | sample KBSCornC52_FD_184301 | JGI IMG/M metagenome (GOLD analysis project Ga0207667, IMG submission 184301) | Corn rhizosphere microbial communities from Kellogg Biological Station, Michigan, USA - KBS Corn C5-2 (SPAdes) (version 2) | ecosystem: Host-associated > Plants > Roots > Rhizosphere > Soil ... | reverse complement strand
AAACCGGGCGTGCAATTCGTGTCCAGATGCTGCTGCCGCAGGGTGGTTGTTCGGGATCGTGCACTTCAGCGAGTCTAGAAGATTTTCTTGACGCCTGGCGAAACTTTCCCCCAGCGCCGGAGTTTACGCCTGTGAGTATCCTTCCGGCGCGGGCTTCTGACTCCGTCGGGATGGACTCGGTGGTACTTCTCGGACAACGAAGCCGGTGGACCTCGGCTTCGTTGCTTTTTGCATGCTTATTGCTGACGGGTGTTCGCGCCTGCCGCGGGTCGCGAGTTCCGCCCGAGCCGCAACCACTGGTAGAAGATCCAGCCGGCATAGCCACCCTGGATTACCCATACTGCCGTGTATGCATACAACAGGTGCCGGGCTTCCATGCTGCTACCGAAGAGCCATGAGAAATTCACTGTGCCATCTCCAATGAGGCTTCAATCGCCTGGAGTGCCGCATCCTGTTCGCGCTGCTGCTTGCGCCGCTCCAGCGCATACCGCATCGCCAGCAGAAACACTCCCCACAACGCCCAGGCCAGCACGTTCCATCCGAAGGCCGGCTTCATGGACGGATCGAGCCCCGAATCCGGTCCACCGCCAAACACCGGAGCCGGATGCTGCGTGCGCCACCAGCGGATCGACATGTAGACGATCGGCACATCGATTGCGGCAAACACCGAAAGTACCGCCGCGAGTGTATGCGCCTGCCCCGTAGAAGAAAGCTTGCGCAGCATCAGGTAACTCACGTAGAGCAGCCATAGCAGCAGCATGCTGGTCAGGCGGGCATCCCATGTCCACCAGATGCCCCATGCGACGCGCCCCCACAACATTCCAGTCACCAGGCATATGCTGCCGTAGACCACGGTCACTTCCGCGGCTGATATTGCGATTGCGTCGGCCGTCAGCGCCTTCAGCGGATCGCGCCTGCGCCAGTAGAGGTATGCAAGAGATGCCCCGAAGTTAACGTAGGGAAACACCAGCGAAAGCATCGAGTGCGGCACATGGTAGTAAAGTATCCGCGCCACGTTGCCCATCGTTGCCTCCGGCGGGGAGAGCAGAAGCCCCAGCCGGGTGGCGTACACGATCACGGCAAGCGTGAGCAGAAACCAAACCAAGCCGAGAGGTCCGAAGATGCGCGAGCGCTGCACAGTGTTTAAAGTCTACCGCGTCATCGGTGCTATGGGGAGTCGAGTACCGTACATCCGCGGCAGGAGTCCTGGAGGGACTCACTCTGCGTTCAGCACCGTATCGAACAGCAGCAGGCAAGCCGCCGTAAATGCAATGTTGTAGCCGATCAACAGCCGGATCCAGGGGCCGGGCTCGAACGCGCCGGTAAGGATGGCCGTCGTCGCCTGCATCATTCCCAGCAGCGCCGGAATTGAGATAGGGAACAGCACCAGGGGCAGCAAAAGTTCGCGGTTGCGGGTACGAAGCCCCAGCGCCGCGAAGAAGGTTCCGTTGCACACCAGCGCCCATGTGCCCAGGGGCAGCACCGCTGCCATCAGCCAGCCCTGTCCGACCGCGTGAAGGTTGTAGAACACCGCGAACAGCGGTGCCAGCACCACCTCCACGATCGCCACAAAGAGCAAGTTGGAAAGCGCTTTGCCCAGGAACAGTGCCGAAGGCGGCGCTGGGGCCATGCGTTGTGCCTCCAGCACCCGGTTGCGCTGCTCCCTTGTCCACGCCTGGTTCAGCGCTGTGGTTGAGGCGAACAGCAGAGCCAGCCACAGAATGCCCCCGGCAATCTGCCGCGACATTGCCGCCGTGGGGTCAAATGCAAGCGAGAACACCACGACCACTAACAACGCAAAAAACAGCATGCCGTTCACTGAGTCTCGGGAGCGCCACTCCAGTTGGAGGTCCTTCCGGAGATGCACCAGAACATGGCCGAGATAGCTCATGCGTTCGGCTCCCGCGGCAGCACGGACTTGGTCAAGTCGGCTAACGTCGTCTGCGATGCCCGGATGTAATCCGCCGGGGAAAGGAGGATCTGCACACCCCGCAGCCCGGCCGAAATTGAGATCCGGTCGAACAGCTCAATGCTCTCATCCGCGTACGCGGGAAATGCTGTACGGGCCGCGAAAACGGTCACCCCGCCGCGTACGTATCCGGTGAGCGGCTCCACTTCCTTGAGCGAGGCAAGTTCAACCTTCTTCACTCCTGCGGCCTGTGCCAGCTTTTTCAGGTCGAGCTCCGCGTCCCCCGGGATCACGGCGAAGAGGTGGCCTGCTTCTCGTGGCCCCGCTCCGCCAACTTTGGTGAGCAGCGTCTTGAATACTTGCTCGGGTGGCATGTCGATCTTGCGAGCAACCGAGAGAGCTGTCAGGTCCTCCGGATCGACCTCGTAGGTGCGGGTCTCATAGGTGATCCCCAGGCTGTCGAGCAGGCGGGCGGCGTTGGTCTTGCTGGGGCGAGCAGGCTTCATGCGGACGGATGTACTCCTTCGCCCGTGATAGAAAGCACCGCTCCGGCCCGCATGGTAACCGTGGCGTTGGCGAGCGGTTCTGCCAGGTGCGCCTGGTGCGTGGTCAGAATGATCGTCCGGCTGTGTCGTGTGGAGGTCCCCTGCAGAGGCCAGGTGCGGAAGTCGCGAAGCAGCTCCACCATACGGCGCGAGGACTCCACATCCAGATTGGAAAACGGCTCGTCCAGCAGCAGAAGCTCGGGATCGGCCTGAAGCACCCGGGCAAGGGAAGCGCGCTGCCGCATTCCCTGCGAGTAATGTCCGACAGGGCGACCGAGCGCCGGATCCAGGCCTACGGCTCGCAGTGCTTTCTCGGAGGTTGCAGTGCAGCTGCAGCCCTTCTCGCCGCTATCGGTGTTCTGCAGGCTGGCGAAGTAACGCAGATTCTCGAGCCCCGAAAGCTCGTCATACAACATCGGCTCATGGCTCATATACGCGATGCGCCACCTCTGGCTGCGCGGCTCCTCGCCGAAGGTAAGGACCGTGCCGCGCGAGGGAACGATGAGCCCGGCGATCAGACGCAGCAACGTGGACTTGCCCGCGCCGTTATCGCCCAGAATTACGGTCGAGGAGCCTGCCTCGAAGCGGAGCGAGACCTTGCGCAACGCGGCAAAATCGCCGAAGAGCTTGGACGCGGATTCAAGCTGTGCAGCCGCTGGTTCTGCTGTGTCCTGAGCGGTGCGATCGATGGGTGCTCCGTCGGGCATGGGCGCGCGAGCGGTTACTTCGCGCTCCCGGGCGCCAACATGGCGGTGTTGCCGGATGGAGCCTGGCCCGGCTTCGCAGGCGCGTATTTGGAGGCGCACTTGGCCTGAAGCTGAGTTGCGTGGAAGACGCCATCACGGCCGTAGGTGCCTACGGCGAGCGCCTGGGCGTCGTCCTTGAAGGTGTCCGGAGGCGGCTCCGCGCCCTCGTAATTTACACGCAGCTGCTTGCCTTGTTCGATCAGCACGAACTGTGCATTGGCGCCGCTGCGCTCGATGGAGCCTGGAGCGACATTGCCGGCCACGCGCAGGTTGCGCGAATACGCCTTGTTGCCCATCGCATTTAGTTCCGTGATCGTCACGTAATAGCTCTTGGTATCGCGAACGCCGGTGTAGGCGAGCCAGCTTACGGTAGCGATCACTACGATCGCGGCAGCGACGATCTTGAGGGGAATACTCCGCATACTCTCCAGTCTACCAAGCGGAGCAGCCAGTTGGTAGTGCGCAGATCGTCGGGAAATGCCGCAATCTAGGGATGTGGTCCGACATTCCCATGACATCCGACGGCAGAGTGACCACTTATAATCGCGCCATGAGCCGAACTGGTGTGGCGGTGCTCTTCTTTTTTCTAGGTCTGGTCATCTTGCCCCTCGCCGTCTATGCGTACTTTGCATTCGGCCAGCCTCCTGTGGCAGTGGCCGACAAGCCGTTTCCGTTTGAGGACCGGGTGGTGGGTGTGCCGTTGAAAGCGCGGATTCATCGTGAGATGCCGGCTTCCGCGCCGATTCAGCCCACCGATGAAAACCTGAACGCCGGGGCGCAGATCTACCAGGACAAGTGCGAGACATGCCACGGCACGGCGACCGAGCCGTCGGAGATCGGGAGCAAGATGTTTCCGCGCGCTCCGCAGCTTTTCGAGCGCCATGGTGACGTTGTCGGCGTCAGCGACGATCCGGCAGGGGAGACCTACTGGAAAGTGAAGAACGGCATCCGCCTCACCGGCATGCCCGCCTTCGAAAAGGCTCTGACCGAGAACCAAATGTGGCAGGTTAGCCTGCTGCTCTCGAAGGCGGACAAGCCACTGCCTGCGGAAGCCGCCAAGACCGTTGGCATGACACACTAAGTTATCGGGTAGGGTCCCCCCACCCCTATCTTGGGCACAACTCCTTGTATATCAGCTACCTGGCGTGCCGAGGTGTCTGTAGAGTCTTGATAAGACTGTACTTACGGCTAAATTCGTCCAACATAAGTACTTTGCAAGGATAGGTCGCCAGTCCAGTGAAAAATAGAGAGGCCCGGCTTGGAAGCCGGGCCTTTTCTTTTGATCCTAATTTAAGAATATCAGGTGGAGCATAACTCGTGTCACATCAGGGTCTAAATGCAAGCTACTGATTGTAAGTTGGTTATGTAATTTTTTAGGAAAAGGAGCTTGACACGCGTTTTTCCTGCGATTTTGCTTATTTGCAGCAGAGGTAATCAGGGTCCTCCTGCGACTCAGCTGCAAAATAACCGGAGATGATGGGTGTTTCGCTTCGCCTCGGCGTCAGTGGATGTTCCGGTTCACAAACGTCAGCACAAGGTCCACCGTGTGGGTGTTGGGATCGGCATAAGCCTTATAGCCGCCGCTGTAGCTCTCGAGCGATTTCACCGAGCTGTTGTTCTTCAGGAAGCTGCCCACGTATTCGGGATTGTAAGGTTCGCCGGTGGTCAGCCGGAATGCCTTGTCGAAGTCGGCAAGCGCCACCGGGTCGAGGTTCTTCGTCGTTACCTGCTTGATTCGGTACTGCTGGCCGGGAATGCAGGACAGATTGTATGTGACGGTGTGTGTCGCCTCGTCGAACACGGGGTCAATTTTGACTATGACGTCCATGTAGCCCAGCCGCCGGTAGGCCAGATCGAGGGGAGCGATGGTTTCCATCAGCATCTCGCGAGAGGCGATATCGCCTGGATGCAGCTTCGAATTCTTCTGGAAGTCATCGGCCGAGTAGACCGGCACGCCGGAAAAGTTGATTGCGCCCACGCGATACACCTCACCGGCAGAGAGCGTAGCGTTCACGACGACGGACATGCCCTCCGGTGCAGAGGTCTTGTCGAGCGAGGTCTGCGAGAGCGCAGCCTTGACATAGCCGGCATCAAGCAGGGGCGCGAGAATCGCATCGGATGTGCTTTGTCCGGCGAGGCCCTCGTTGTAGCTGAATTTCGCCGCGTTGTTCAGCGACTTCTGAAGCAGAGGGGTAAGGGCGGGGCTGACTCCCGCCAGCTTGATATCGGCGACGCGCACCGGCGGACTGGCAATGCGGTATTCGAGAACGCGCTCCGGCCGGAGCATGGTGGGCTCGAAGGTTTCGTGAGTGACCTTTGCGGTGATTCCTTTGGCGGCGAGAGCTTCGGCCAGAATGGAATCGAACTCCGCGACCGCGGGGTTACTCTCCGGAATATAACCATCGAAGAGCGGAGCTTTCTTGTGCAGGGCAGCAAGTATCTCCTGAGGGGATAACCAGAGAAGGTTTTCAAAGCCCAGGTGGATCATGTCGGCGCGGGCGATGGGCTTGGTCGTAAACAGGACGGTGGCTGCGTCCAGCCGACCGCTCAAAGTGGCACCAACATCCTCAAAGAAGCCGGTGTCGACCAGGTGTTGGGCGGCGTTCCCCAGGTCAATGGCGGTAAAGGTTGTGCCCGGGTGAATCTGGGCGATGTCCTCAAGCTGCGCCTGCGGGTACATCCCGGCGTTCTGGAATACGATTTTGGTGGCCTTGTAACTCTGTCCGGCCGCAGCAAGCACGGTCCCTGCAAGAAGGATGAGGGTTGAAAAACTCTGAAGTCTCATGTGCGAACGATGCTACCGCAGGGAATTCCGCAGGCAAAGGCAAAAAGCAGAGCCACTCCTCAGCGCTCAGGATTCGGGTGCATGGGGCTGGACTGGCGCGGGACCGTCTCGACGACGACGCGGGTGTCTTTGGGGAAGGCGATCTTCTGGCCGCGTGCGATCCAGCGGCCCCAGACGGATCGGGCTAATCCCCAGTAACCGATGCCAGCGGCAACGTAGGGTGAGCCTCCGGCAGCTCCGACTACGGTTCCGATCAGCCCAAGCCCCGCTGCGCCTCCGGTGGCGTTCTTGCGACCGGTATGGTGTGCGTGTCCTTCATCCTGGTCGAGCGGACTGGAGGCCATGACGGCAAGCAGCAGAGGGATGGCGACGCGGTCGCGGGGACGGGACTTCACCTGGCCCTCGGAGTTGAGCGCGATGTCGGTTGCGGAATCGGCTCCGGTGAGGCGGGTTTCAACGGTCTGGGTGGGCTGGCCCGGCAGTATGAGCTGATTGAAGCTGAAGGTCAGGACGCCCGAGCGCCCGAACCAGCGGGCGGGCCGGGCCTGCGTGATGGAGCCGACCAGAGTCGCTCCCTGAGGCAGGGCGACGGTGCGATCGCTGTTGAGCACAGGCCGGGCCACAACGGCGCGGACGGCGTGGCCGCGGGCCGCCGATTCCGAACTGATGCTTTCCGCGAGATTAGCCTCAACGCGCCAGACCGGGCTGGGGCTGCTGCGGCGGGATGGGCTGGACATCCCAGAAGCGCGGTCTGCGCTGGACCGTGGCGGTCGCGGGCGCAGCGGGGCGGAGCGGAATCAGTGCAGGCGCGGTGAGCTCGACGGTCCAAGCCGTGCCGGCTGCGATGCGCTGCGGATGATAGGGAAGCTGCGAGTAGACCCAGTCGAGCAGGCGAGTGCGCTTTCCGGGAGCAATGAAGTAGGCGAGGTCGCTGCGCCCTGCATCCAGTGCAGCCTTCACTTGGCGACGTACGAGGCCGCCGTGGGCCCGCTCCGGCGCGACGGCGCGGTAGACCGGTGCACCGGCTGCGGTTTGGGCCGTGGCTAGCGAGACGGACGTACCGTCCGGAAGCCTGAGACTCTGGAAGCCAACGACGGGAGTGCGGAAGGGGGTGAAGTCGCCGCCCAGCATGGCCCGGGTGCGCCGGCTTCGGTCTGGCTGCAGGGCCTGGACGGTGCCGAGAACGGTCGTGCCTTCGGGCAGGACGAGTACGTTGTCCACATAAATGGGGTAGAGCAGGTGACCCTGGAGTGGCGCACCTGGGCGGAGCGGTGCGGCGCGATCCAGCCCAATGGCCAGCGGCGTTCCGGAGGGAACCGTTGCCCGGGGAAGCTGACCGAGTGTCGGCGGTGCGAGCAGCAACAGGAAGATGTAACGGAGGGACATCTGGTCTGACAGCTTAGACGTGCGGGTAGCGCTTGCGAAGGGAATTCGATCGCCGGAAACAGAAACGCCGTGGTGTGAGCCACGGCGTTTCTGAATTGATGAGCGGTGAGATCAGGCCAATTCCTTGATGCTCTTGACGCCGAACTTCTCGTACCAAGGGCTGGCGGCCTTGAGCGCGTTGTTGACGTTGTTGATGTTTTCAACGCCGGTGGTCTCAAGCCAGTTGCGGAAGGCATCGGGTCCCTTGCACGCGAAGATGGGAATGCCGTCCTTCCAGGTCGCGCGGCCGCAGAGCACGCCGTTGAACTTGGTGCCGGACTCGGCGGCGAGCTCCAGGGTTTCGATGAAGACGGGATTGGAGACGCCGGCGGAGAGATAGATGAAGGGCTTGTGGGTCATGCCCTCAGCGTCGCGGAAGTGCTGCAGCGCTTCCGCGCGGGTGTAGGCCTTCTCCCCCTTGAAGGCGCGAGTGCCTTCGACGAACTCCATCTGGATGGGAACCTCTACTTTGAGGACGTCGACGTTGTAGCGGGCCTTGCCGAACTCGGCCATGGAGCCGGAGACGATCTCGGGCTTCTTCTTCGCGTAGGCGAGGGACTTCTCGTCGCCGCCTTCGGCATCGTAGCCGACGAACTCGAGGAAAAAGGGAATATCGTGGGCGAGGCACTCATCGCCGATGCGCTCGATCCAGGCATGCTTGAGGTCGTTGATCTCGGTCTTCTCGTACGGAGTGTAGTAGAGCAGGATCTTGATGCAGTCGGCGCCTGCTTCCTTGAGCCGGCGGACGGACCAGACGTCGAGCAGATCCGGCAGGCGACCTGGAGTCTGGGCATCATAGCCGGTCTTTTCGTAGGCCAGCAGCAGGCCCTTGCCGTGGCGAACCTTGGAGGCGGGCAGGCCGAACTCGGGGTCGAGCAGAATGGCGGAAGCGTGCTGGCAGAGCACGTCGGTGACGAGGATCTTGAACTCCTCGAGGTCCTGTCCGGTGGCAGCGGCCCCGCGCTCCTTGGCCAGCGATTTCTGCAGCGATCCACGCTGGTCCATGGCCGCCGCGGCGATGACGCCGCGCTGATCGGAGACGGCCTGTAGTCCTGCCAGTTTTCCGGGTGTCAACTTCATTGGTGAGAATCTCCTGTACGTTCTTATCTGGATTTGCGCCTTTAACTGTCCATTCTACACAGCAGCCAGGACCGGTCTCGGTGGGGTTGGTTGCCAGGAAGTGGAAAATCCGAACGGGAAGGCGCGTAAAAATTCCCGCCTTGACAGCCTAAAGTTCGCAGTCTCTGCCGCCGATGAAACAGCTGAAGAAGCGCCGAGAGTTTCTTCCTCCCCGGTTACCCATCGGCGTCAGCGAGGCAGAGACGTGAACGCATTGATTCTGGCAGGCACGATGGCGGCGGCTCTTGTGGGAGGCTGGTACGGGCGCAGCGTACTGGGGCGAATCCGGCACTGGGGCGAGAAGATGAACGAGATTGACGAGCTGTACCAGAGCGTCGCGTCGCCCGAAGAGATGGCAGGGCAGGTGAGTGCCCCGCGAGCCGGCGGAGTACCCTCTGCGGCTGCCAGGCATGCTGTGGCTCTGGGTGCCCGGGTGCCACACGGCACGCTGTGAGTTTCGGGCTCCGGAAGCGGTGATCGATCTAGAAGAGGCGTGGCGGCGTCGTGTAGAATAGCGACAGGTTCCCGCCGCGAACCCGTCTCCTTCGATCCATCTCACATTTGGGAAATCAGGGTGGCCCATACGAGCTCGAACCGAGCTCAGGCAGGATGGCGCGCGGAAGAGAATCCAACAGATCAGCAGCAGGAGACCAGGGACAATGGCGAAGATTGCCAAAACAGGCGACCGTAAGAAGGCGATGGATACCAGCAAGAGCACGGATTGCCCGCGTTGCTCAAAACCGACCCGCATTGTGAAGCGGGTGAAAGACCGCGAGCGCGGCGTGCCGGGCGGCGTGTACATCTCGTGCTCCGCGTGCGAGTTCTTCGAGAAGCTCTAACCAGTAACAGAACACCCGTGGCCGTGGATGTTCGTGAGCAGGCGCCTTAACGGCGAGCCACGAAGACCGCGGCCACTTTGTCCTGGTAAGCAAGCTGAAAGCCGGGATCGGAGCGCAGGAGCTGAGTGAGCGCCGCGCCGACAGGACCGATCACAAGACGTGCAGAGCGCAGATCCGGGTCCGACTGCCAGCCGGGAGCGCCGCTCCAGGTTTGGATGGAACGCGCGATGCGCTGGTCGCCGTAGACGTTCGCCCGACCATCGATGCTGACGGGCATGCGCAGGTTCCAGATCAGGTAGCCGCCCCAGTCAAAGTCGTTAAAGATGGGCCCGGAGTATCCATGGGCGCGAATGAAGTCCACTGCGCCGATGGGGAGCTGCGTGGCCTGGCGCTCGCGGAGATTCGCTGCGCTGAGCTCGGGTGAGCGAAAGGCGATGGCGAGCATGCATGCAGCAATAGTCATCGCGACCGGAAGCAGATACTTCGCGGGCCGAAGGTTCGGGGCTGTGATCCGGGGCAGTGCATCGGAAAGAATAGCGGCGCCGGAAATGGCGATGACCCACGCATCACGCTGTGATCGGAAGCTGGAGCAGGCGGCGAAGAGGAGTAACGCACCCTCGAACGAAACCCAGCGTCGTTTCGAACTAAGGGCGGCCGCAGAGAGAAGCGCGAACAACAGAGCGCAATAATTAATCAGGTCGCGAAAGGGAATAGCCTGCAGCTCGCCGATGCTATTGAATGCACCAGACTGGGTGCCTAACGCGTGCGCAACGGAGTAGATGCGGACGCCGTAGGGATTGAGGAGAGTCGCCAGGAGGCTGCAAATCAGGACAGCAACGAGCGCACCTCCTGGCGCCTGTGTTGGAAGATTCTTCCAACGGTGTTTAGCGAGGGATTCCACTATTGCCAGTCCCAGAATGAAGAGGCCATAGACAAACTGAATGTGGATGTTGGCCCAGACGGCAAAGAGCAGCGGGAGCCAGAGAAGAGGCCGCGTGGAGCCGGTGCGGCGGACACGCTGGAGGATGTCGAGCTCCAGCGTGAAGAACAGGATGGTGAACAGCCATGGACGCGGAGTGAAGAGGTGTCCCATGGCGTACATGCAGGCGAACGCGAGCATGGCAGCGGCGGGTAGCTGCTGCCGATGGCTGCGAACCAGAGCGAAAACGGCGGCCGTGATCAGGAGTACGAGCCCGGCGGTGTAGACCAGCAGTGCGGGAGTGCCCAGACGCTGGAAGAGCTGGTAATTGAGAAGCTCGAAGAGCCAGCTGTAGGCTGCCCAGGGTGTTCCTGCCATCGGCGCGGAGAACGGCTCGGTGCGTGGGATGGCGTGGTGGGCGCTGATCCACTCCCCGGTGCGGAGGTGCCAGCCGATGTCGGTATCCAAGATAGCGTTGGAGTGGAGGCAGAGGTAAGCCGGGGTGAAGAACAACATGGAGACGACGGCCAAGTCAATTAGCCGCATCAAGGTGAGTTGCCAAGAAGTGGGGAGGGCTGGCGTCTGCGAGGCGAGTTCGGCCGAATCGGCCTGTGCCGGGAAGTGTAGTCGGAGATCCGGCAGTGGCTCCAGGTCAGACACGGTCTGAAGATACTATGCGCTGGCGATTTCGGCGAGGAGAGCGGCGGCGGCCTTGGCGGGATCGGGGGCCTGGGTGATGGGACGGCCGACGACCAGCATGGAGGCGCCGCACGCGATCGCCTCGGCTGCAGTGGCCACTCGGGCCTGATCGTCCGATCCGACAGCCGATGCCGGTCGAACTCCCGGGATAACCAGGAGCGCAGCAGGGCCGAGCAGCTGACGCACGGCCGCGACCTCCTGGGGCGAGCAGACCAGCCCGGAGATTCCGGCCTGCTGGGCGAGCTTTGCCAGCCGGAGAACCTGAGCCTCGGGAGGGTCGGGAACGCCGGTCGCGGCCAGATCGTCGGCGCTCATGCTGGTGAGGACGCTTACAGCCAGCAGCCGGGGGGACTCAGGACGAGAGGCAGCCTGGGCGGCTGCCCGCATCATTTTTTCGCCGCCACTGGCGTGAAGGGTCAGCATGGACGCACCGGTGCAGGAGACCGAACGCACTGCGCCGGCGACGGTGTTGGGAATATCGTGCAGCTTGAGATCGAGGAAGACCTCGAAGCCGCGATCACGCAGGCGATGGACGACGCTGTTTCCGGCAGCGTAGTAGAGCTCCATGCCCACCTTGAGCCAGCGGCAGAGCCCCTGAAGCTCATCGACCAGGTCGAAAGCAGCGGTCGCGGAGGGAAGGTCCAAGGCCACGATGAGCCGGTCGGCAGGGGAGAGCGGAGCCTGGGCAGAGGGATGCGCAGTATCAGCTGGAGCAGAATCCATGGGTTCAGTCTAACGCCTGGGGTTGCAAGTTCTCCGCTGGGACCGGAACTATGACGTGGTGCCGGGACGTTCAGTTCCGAGTAGGAAGCTCCAGGAGCGAGGGCACGCGCAGCTGAGAGAGCAGAGCCAGGGTGAGCTCCGGATCCTCCTGCCGGACGGCCTCGAGCTTCACCCGGCCTACGCCGGAAAGACCAAGCACACGGGCCGCAGCGGCGGAGAGGTCGACAATGCGACCTTCAATGACTGGGCCCCGATCATTGACGCGAACGAAGGCCGAGTGCCGGTTTTTGAGGTTTGTGACCCGAAGCCAGGTGCCCATGGGAAGTGTGGGATGGGCGCAGGTCATCTGGTTCATATCGAACTTCTCGCCGTCGGCGGTCTTGCGGCCCTGAAAGTGGTTTCCATACCAGGAGGCGATGCCGACCTGGTACCAGCGACGGGCTGGATGTGCAGGATTGGCACTCTGATGACGACCCGCGGCCTGAACCTGAGGTTGCGTGGTCGACTTCTCCGGGTCCCGCGCCGAAGCCGAGAGAGCCAGGGCAGCGAGCAGGACTCCGGCGGCCAACTTGGGCAGGGAAGTCATCGAGCCATATTGAGCAGTTCTGAAAGGATTGCTTTTCATTCGCACGCTCCGTCTGCTATTGTCCAGATATAGGGCTCCCCAAGTCAAACAAAGTAAACAGCTTAAGGTTTATTTTGGCTTGCTTTTGCGGGAAGAGTGTGGTAAAGGAATTCGGATTGGTTCCCGCAATTCCTTCCACGGAAGTTGTAGTTTTTAGCGCCAAACGGCCCGAATGGTCGGCTTGGGACAGGGAAGCAGGATTTTTTCACTTTTATTTTCTGAACGGCGAAAAACTCCGGTTTCGCCCCCTTTGAGGCGCTTTGCAGACCCTCCTCAGCATTGCCGGGTACGACCCTTCATCGGGCGCAGGTGTGACGGCTGACCTGATGGTGTTTGCCGCGCATGGGCTGTTTGGGACCTCCTGCATTACGGCGTTGACCGTGCAATCGACCGTTGGAGTGCGCCGCGTCATCCCGGTGAGCTCGTTAGTGGTGGGGGAGACGCTCGAGTGCCTGGAGGAGGACATGCCTCCGGCGGGGATTAAGATAGGGATGCTGGGCACGTCCGATAATGTGGCGGCAGTCTGTGGTTATCTGGAACGTCTTCGGGCGGCCGGGCGAACCGTTCCTGTTGTCGTCGATCCGGTTCTGCAGTCGAGCTCGGGCGCGGCCTTATTGGATGAAGCCGGAATCCGGCGGCTGTGTCCGGGACTTGTTGGCTTGGCGGATTGGGTGACTCCGAACACAGGGGAGCTAGAGCTGCTGAGCGGGATGGCCGTGCGAAATCGCGAGAAGATGGAAGAGGCAAGCCGTCTGCTGCAGGACCGGGTGTTTGCGGCTACGGGTTGGCGACCGGGAATTCTTGCCAAGGGCGGCCATATGGACAAACCAGATGATTTTCTGCTGGATGAATCCGGCCGGGAGACGTGGCTCACTGGCGAACGGGTACATACCAGCTCCAGCCACGGGACAGGCTGTGCGTTGTCGAGCGCGTTCCTGAGCGAACTGGTGCTGGGGCGGAGCCCGGAGGAGGCTGCACACCGTGCGAAGAAAAACGTAGCCGAGGCGCTTCAGACAGCGGTGTCGCTCGGGCGTGGCAACGGTCCCATCAACCACTTATGGAAGAGATTGCAAGTAAGAGATGCAGAATGAAGGTGGATGCCGCGGGTTCTGCTAGGCTGCTGGTATGGCGTTATCGGTCATTCTGAATGGACAACAGAGAGAGTTTGAACAGCTTGCAAGCGGCGCGTCGTTGGAGGCCCTGGTGCAGACGCTGGAGCTGAAAGCGGACCGCGTTGCGGTGGAACATAACGGCCAAATCGCGCAGCGCGGGAACTGGTCGGAGCTTCCGGTGAACTCGGGCGATCGCCTGGAGATTGTGCATTTCGTGGGTGGGGGAACCGCGAACTAGCCAGCGCCGAGAGTGCCCATCCTCAGGCCAGCCGCCCACTGTACGTAATATCCGTTATCGGACGTACCGGATCTGACCAAGCCCCACCCGGCTCCCGGTCCTCTATGCCGTCAAGCGTTGGAGGCGGCGGACCAGCGGCCACTCCAGGAACTGATAACTGAGCCAGCCGACGAGAAGCACGGCGAAGGTAATGCCACAGCTGTACAACAACGTGATCGGCAGGCCGAGTGGAAAGCGCGGCGGGACCAGCTTTGCAAGGCCGCGGTAGGTGAACTCTAATAAGGGAGTCGATGCGAGGTAGGCGGAGTAGGACGCGTTGCCGATGACGACTGCCAGCAGGCCAAGCCGGCTGCGGATCTGGGGCGACCAGAACACCATTCCGCTGACCAGCAGCGCAGACGCGACCCCCCAGGTGAACGGCCTCGGGCCAACGTGCTCCCCTGTCAGTATCTGAGCCATGCTGTAGGCTCCTGGAGGCTGGTGATATTGCAGGAACACGATGCCGGCAATCCCAAGGATCAGGAAAGGTATGCCGATTAGCCTTTGCCTGCCGAACCGCCGGAACAGCAGCGCCAGGATTGCCCCGAAGACGAACTCGAGCAGCATGGGATTCGTCGGCAGGATCCAAAAGGTGGCAGTCGGAGGGCGAATGCAGCCGAAAAGGCCCAGGATGCCGAACAGCGTCACGACGGTGGGAATGGCCCAGCGCACGGTCCATAGCAGGAGGATGCCGACCGTGAAGTAAAACATGAGTTCGAACATAAGCGTCCACGTCAGGCCATAAATAAACGCAAATTTTGGCCAGGGCACGAGAAAAAATGCAGGTATGTAATTCGCCCGGTAGATAGATCCGTTATGAACGAGCCGAAGGAGCCCGACCGCGGCATAGATCCAGTAGATGGGGTAGATCCGAATGAAGCGCCGCTTGAGGAACTGTCCCGAGCAGCGCGGGCCTGGCGCTTGGCGGGAGTGCAGGACGATGCTGGAAATGATGAAGCCGCTGATGACGAAAAAGATGTCGATGCCGACGATGCCGAAGGTCGGCAGGCCGGCCGTGCCGTACTGCCCAAAC
>Ga0207667_10006021_pt1 | contig 14760 bp, 10 predicted proteins | sample KBSCornC52_FD_184301 | JGI IMG/M metagenome (GOLD analysis project Ga0207667, IMG submission 184301) | Corn rhizosphere microbial communities from Kellogg Biological Station, Michigan, USA - KBS Corn C5-2 (SPAdes) (version 2) | ecosystem: Host-associated > Plants > Roots > Rhizosphere > Soil ... | reverse complement strand
AAGGTGACGAAGTACCAGCCGGCACGGCCGAGGATGTGTTTGAGAGCGGGATAGTTCTTCAACATGGGCGTGGGCTCAGTTGGCTTGCGGGACCGGCTTGATGCTCCAGAGCATCTTCGTGCCCAGGCGATCCCCGGGCACGAGCGGGGGCAGGTAGGGATTTTCGGCAGTTGCCATGTTGGACCAGTGCTTCTCGCTGAATTCGTAGAACGCGTCCGGGCGATACACGAGCGGCAGCGTCGGCTGCTGCTGCATGAAGATCATGTTCAGCTCGCGATAGGCCGCGAGCAGCGCCGCTTCGTCCTTGAGCGTCGGGATCAGCGCCATCAGCTCGTCGATGCGCGGGATGTAGCTGGGCGACTTGGGGTCGTTGAAACGCCCCATGTTTTTGTACATTTTCTCGCCCAAGGGCGCAAAATCCTGCGTGGTCATGATGGCTTCGAAGCGCGACCAGGGCTTGCTCGGCGATGGGTCGGACGAGGGCGTGTTCATGATCATGTCGAAGTCGCCCTCGAACAGCGCGTTCCAGAACAAGCTTGCGTCGACGAAGCGTTCGCGCGCGTCGATGCCGACGGCGCGCATGCTCTTGACCGCGATGCGGACGATCGACTCCCAGTCGCTCCAGCCGGTCGGCGACTTGATGTACATGGTCGGCACTTTTTGGCCGTTCTTGTCACGAGTCTCGACCAGATCGCCGTCCTTGTTGAAGACAGGACTGAAGCCGCCCGCTTTGAGCTCGGCCTTGGCCAGCTCCGGGTCGAACCACGTGCCGTACTTCTTCGAGTCCTCCTCGGAGTAGAACTTTTGTTCCAGACCGAAGGGCAGGATTAGGCCCGGCTTGAGCGGCTCGCTGTAGCCGGACACGGCCAGCTCGCGAATGTCCTTGTAGTTGATGGCGAAGGCCATGGCGCGCCGCATGTGCACGTCGTCGGCTGGGTGATGCTTGTGGTTGACGAGCAGCATCGGGATCGAGGACGAGAGGAAGAAGGGCTCGTGATCGAGCCAGCTTCTGACGCCCTTTTTGTGCTTCAACCAAATGCGCGGCACGAACGTGCTCGAGGCATCCAGCCGGCCCTGTTGTAGGCCGATGCTGAAGGCATCGTTACTCTTGTAGATGGGGTGCACCATGTATTTTACGGCGGCTTTTTTGCCGCCGTAAAGCGCGGCATTTCCCCAATAATTGTCGTCGCGGATGCAGGCGATCTTCTCGCTGCTGTAAGAGAGCAGCTTGTAGGGGCCCGAGCTCACCGCGTCTTTGTCGAACTTGAGCTTGTTGAACTCGTCCAGGTTGCCGCCGAGCTCGGCGAACTTCGGCTCGATGACGTGACGCGGAATGATGCGCTGCGACTGGAGCGCGTCGAGCACGACCAGCGGGTTCTTCTTTTCCTTGTTCAGCGCGAACACGACGCGCCGCGGGTAACTCGCGCCGCCGTTCGCCTGGTACGGCGCCTCTTTGCCGCTCTCGTCGTACGCTTTGACCGAGCTCAGGTATTGCCAAATCGGCGCGATGTTGAGGCTCTTGTACTTCTGACCGAGCTCGAACGTGTACGTCACGTCCCAAGCGGTGACCGGCTTGCCGTCGTTCCAGCGCGCGGCTGGGTTGAGCGTCACTTCCACACTGTCGTCGAGCGCTTGGTACGACTCGGCGAGCAGCGGCTCCATCTTGCCGGTGAGCGAGTTGTACATGAGCAGGGTCTCGTACAGCAGGTTCATCGCCCCAACCGGCCAATCCGGATTCGAGAGCAGCGGATTGAAGGACGACGGCTCGCCCCATTGCCGGCCGGCCTGATAAAACGTTTCAGCGCGGGGAAAGCCGCCGCCGCTGTCTTCGTTTTGGGGCCGGCAATCGCTCAGCGCGAGCACGGCGAGTAGACTGAAGCCGAGGGCTCGGCCAATGCGGCCGCACCGGAACAATGCGCGGGAAAGATCTTGTGTGCCGTGTTTCGGAGCGGAGTCGTGCGTCTCGGTCATGGGGGCAATGCTTCGCGCAGCTCGGAGGCTCGGGCCGTTGGCGGTTGGAAAAGCGCGGCCTCGAGAACAATCCGGGGGTTGGGGCGCGCGGACCATACTCCGGACCGGGTCTGAAACCAAAGCGCCACGACGCGGATTTATATGGGCCGGGACGACCCCGTTGAGCGACCCCGACCTGGGACCGCTTTCATACGGATTTGCCCGGCGATTCGCGGTACTTTTCGTAGGTAAGCTCGGTTGCCCAAGCCTCACCCCGACCGCTCCGTCTGCGTCGGGACCCGTGGGGTCCATGCCCAACCGGATGACCCCTCGTGTCAGGCTTCGTTCCGTGTGATCCGACAATTTGCTTGTCACGCGATTCCGCCGGGCTGGGTTTTCGATGAGGCGTGATTGCCTTGCTGCGGACGACCCTGGCCCGACGTGACCAGCGTGTCTGAATTCTCCGGAATAATCGCCACTTTCTGGAGCACGGTCCCGGGGCTAGTCGTGGTATGCCTACATTGTCACCGGAGGGAGCCCATCGTGATACAGACTCAACCCAGTGCGTCCAGGCCGCGAAATCCGCGCGCTCTCGTTCCACCTCGTCGCCCCGCAGTGATGCGGCGCAGCGCTGCGTCGCGGCCCGATCTAGCTGAGGTCAGCCGGTGGAAAGTGCAGCTCGAACTCGCTCCGTCGGAAATCGCCTTCGTCTATCGCAAGGGTCTAGCACGCGGCGCGGAGGTCTGCCGCCGCGGTACGCATGAGTGGCGACCGCTGGTGACGACGCCCGAGTTGCGCGAAGCGTTGGCTGCGCGCGCAAGCCTCGCAGAAATGATCGAGCAAGCGCCGCCGCCCGGCTCCGCGCTGACGTTGAGCCAGACGCTGGCGATTAGCGATCCGTCGTTGTCGGCGCTCATGCTCGCACAGCGCTCGACGCATCTGCCGAAGAGCTCGCCGCCACCGCCACCACCGGCGGTGGGTAAGAGCACGCCGCCGCCGGCAATGCTCGCCAACGGCGACGCCGCGGCGTCAACGCTCGTCAACGCGGACGCGCTGCCGGCGCTGCGGCAGCCAAAGCCACTCATCAATCGTGATTCGGTGCCCGATTGGGAGGACACGCCGCTCTTGCCCGTGCGCATTCTGCCGGCGCCGACCGAGCAGCGGCTGTCGCCGCCAGCCCAGCACAGGCGTTCTGCGCGGACGGCGCAACGGCTGGAAACACTGCCGAGTTTGCGCACGCGCGCCGATCAACCAAGTGAGCCCGTGGTCGTGCACGCGCGGCCGATCGAGCTCTGGCTGGCTGCGGCCGTGGCAGTGGTGGTCACGTTGCTGGTCACCGCGGTCACGCTGCGCGCCGAAGCGCCCCGGCTGAACGCGCTGATCAGCACTGGCGCGCGTGCTCCTCATCCTTCGCCGCGCGCGCCACGGCCTATCGCGTCGCATGCGGCCGCGCGGGACAGCGCACCGTCGGCGATTCCGGTCGTGTACTTTCATGACTTGCCGGTCGAGGGCGGGCGAGGGACGAGCTCGTCCGCAAGCGCCGGCCCGCAAGCGGGCCAGGCGATGGGCCACGGCGCGTCCGCGCCGCGTAGCACGCCCGGTGCGGGTCCGGATCGCGCTTCGCTCGCGCGAGCATTGGGCAGCGCGGCGGCCGCGGCGCGCAGCTGCGGTGACGGGCCGGTCAGCGCGCAAGTGGTGGTCACGTTTGGTCCTTCGGGGGTGGCGCGCAATATTCATTTCAGCTCGCCGCCACCGGTCGCGCTGCGCTCGTGTGTGCTGAACGCGGTGGCGCGCACGCACGTCGCGCCGTTTTCGGGTGAGCCGGTGACGGTGTCGAAGACCTTGCGCTGGTAGCCGAACTCGTCCGCGCCGCCGAAGGCTGCGCCGCGCTTTGCCGTGGCGCGTGACCATCAAAAAACCAAAGCAGCCCCCGCGCGTGGCGCGGTGCAGAAATTGCGTCGAGCCCGGACTTCCGGAACACCCGGTTACGCGCCGCGCCGTATGGATGTCGGGTGCGGGAGCCGCATCAATTCGGCTCGCTTCGCGGTTTGTACGCGAGTGACTGGCGTCCTGGACGAGATTTCGTTACGAGGCCTTCACAATGACCGAGCTCGCCCAACTTTCGGCATCCGATCGTAGAACCCTCCGCCAAGAACTCGAGCAGCGTTACGGCGCCTTCAAGGCACAAGGCCTGAAGCTCGATATGACGCGCGGCAAGCCTTCCTCCGAGCAGCTCGATCTGGCTTCGAAGCTCACGGTCGCGCTTGAGGAATCCGACTACAAGGGTAGCGACGGCGTGGACGTGCGCAACTACGGCGGGCTCGACGGCTTGCCCGAGATGAAGGCGATCTTCGCCGAGATGCTCGGCGCGCCCGCGGCGCAGGTCGTGGTGGGCGGCGCTTCGAGCTTGCAGATGATGCACGACACGGTGGTGCGCGCGCTCTTGCACGGAGTGCCGGGCAGCAAAGAGCCGTGGGCCCGCAGCAAGATCAAGTTCTTGTGCCCGAGCCCGGGCTACGACCGGCATTTTGCCATCTGCGAGCATCACGGCATCGAGATGATCGTGGTCGCGATCAACGACGACGGTCCGGACATGGCCGAGGTCGAACGGCTGGTGGCGAGCGATCCGTCGATCAAGGGCATGTGGTGTGTGCCGAAGTATTCGAACCCGACCGGCACGACGTACAGCGCCGACGTGGTGCGTCGTTTGGCGGCGATGAAGACGGCCGCGCCGGATTTCCGGCTGTTCTGGGACAACGCCTACGCCGTGCACGATCTGTACGCCGAGACCGATCCGCTCGCGAACGTGCTCACCGCGTGCGCCGAGGCCGGTAATCCCGATCGCGCGATCGTGTTCGGGTCGACGTCGAAGATCTCGTTCGCGGGCGCTGGCGTCGCGGCGCTGGCCTCGAGCCCGACCAACATCGCCGACGTGAAGAAGCACAGCGCGATCCAGACGATTGGTCCGGACAAGGTGAACCAACTGCGGCACGTGCGCTTCTTCAAGGATTACGCTGGGCTCGTCAGCCACATGAAGAAGCACGCCGAGCTGCTCCGGCCCAAATTCGAAGCGGTGACCGAGATCTTCGCGCGCGACTTGGCGGGCAAGGGCGTCGCGACTTGGACCAAGCCGCATGGCGGCTACTTCGTCAGCCTGGACACGCTCGACGGCTGCGCGACCGAGGTCGTGAAGCTGGCCGACGCTGCGGGCGTCAAGCTCACTGCCGCCGGTGCGACCTTTCCGTACGGCAAAGATCCGCGCGATCGCAATATCCGCATTGCGCCCTCGATGCCGCCGCTCGCACAGGTTCGCGCCGCGATGGATGTCGTGACCGTGTGCGTGCTGCTCGCCAGCTTGAACAAGCTTGGCGTGTAGACAGCGCGTTCGGTCCAGAACGACGAGAGCCCTCGAACCACGGTCGTGGTCGAGGGCTCTTTCGCGCCGGTTGCTCGAAGCGCGCTCGTGTTTGCGCGCGGCTCTTAGGCTGCGCGTTCGACCAAGCTCTTCAGGTCGGACCACTCTTTGTCGAGCCGGTTCTTCGTGGCATCCCAAGTGGTTGCCGACGCCGTCTCGATCGATTTCCAATCGTTGGCGAACGCTTCACGCCGCGCCCTTATTTGCGTCAACTGCGCGTCGAGGTCTGCCTTCTTCTTGCCGGTCGAAGTCTTTTCCTTGGCCTCGAGATCGGCGATCTTCTTGTCTAGATCGACCAGGTTGGTGGTCGTCTCGTGCCGATAGTCCTCGCGCATTTTGAGGAAATTGGCCTGGGCCTCGGCGATTTTCTTGTCGGCCTCGGCCTGCGCGTTGACGGCCTTCTGATCGGCTTCCTGATTGGCCTGGACGATCTTGTCGTTGGCCTGCGTCTGCGCGTTCACTGCTTTTTGTTGTTCGTCCGCAGCCTTGTTGCATGCGCTCGCGAGCGCGAGCACCAAGCCGAGACCGCAGACAACGATGGAAGAACGAATCATCAAAGCCTCCTGAGTTTGAACTGACGTCGTGCTCTAAAGCACGTGCCGTGCCGAACATTGCTTCGCGGGAAACTGAGCCGAAACGTGGCTCTCGGACGGGCGCCCTCCGTCGCAAATGGTCACAGCGTGGCCCGCCTTCAAGAATGCCAAGCGTTTAGCGCGCGGCGCGCTCCAGCGTCCGCTCGCTCGGCGCGGAGGCGCGCACGCGAACCGTCACTTCATCGTTGTTCGAAGCGCGCTCGATCTCGACCGTGAGCCCAGACTCCGAACGCACGCGCGCGAGTGAGACCGGGGCCGGTGAGCGCGCCGAATCCGCGCGCTCGAACGCCGGTGAGACCAGCGCTGCGTCGTCCGTGCGGAATGCGGACGGGCCGCGGCCGCGCGCGCTCGACCAGTGGAACGCGCTCCAGCCAAAGCACAGCCCGGCGATCACCGCGGCGGCCAACCAACGCGAGCGACTCCGTAGCTTTACGGCGTGAGCGATGCGGCCGCGCACGTGCTGGAGCAGGTGGAGCGAACGACGTGCGGTCGCGGGCGTGGAATGCAGTGGAGTGCTCGGCACGCGCTCGAGCCGCTCTAGAAGTCGCTGTTCTTCTTCCGGGAACAGCGCGCTCAGCCAGGCGCCGATTTGGCGATGATCGGGGATTTCTCCCTGCGACCGCAGAAAAGTCCAAAGCGCGGCGCCGAACTCGGCGGCGCTTGCGTAGCGTCGGTTCGGTTCGCGTTCGAGCGCGCGCAGCACGATGGCGTCGAGCTCGCTCGGTAGGCCGGGCAGGACGCTCGACGGCGCCGCCACCGGAGCCTCCGCCAGTGCTCGCACGGTTTCGGCGTCGCTGCCGCGGCGAAACAGGCGCTGACCCGTGAGCAGCTCCCAGGCGACGACGCCGAGCGACCAGATGTCGACGCTGGCGGTTGCGCTTTCGCCGCGCAGCAGCTCGGGTGCGACGTACGAAAGCTTTCCCTTCAAAATTCCGGACTCGGTCTTTTCGCCGCGGCCGTCGACCTTGGCTAGCCCGAAATCGATCACTTTGATGAAGCCGTCGAAGCCCAGGAGCAAATTGTCCGGGCTGATGTCGCGATGCACCACGCGAAGCTCGGGCTCGAGCGCGGAGCGATGTTCGTGAATTGCGCTCAGCCCTTCGCAAGCGTCGGCCAAGAGCCGGGCCAGGCGTCGTGCGTGCTCGGTCGGATTGTCGATTTTCTCGCGCGCGTGCGCGATCGCGGACAGCGATTTGCCACGCACGTAATCCATGGCGAGATAGGCTTGGCCGTCGATGGTGCCGTAATCGAACACGCCGCACACGTGCGGATGGCTGATTTCCGAAGCGATGCGCGCTTCATTGAAGAACATGTCCAAGTAGTTGGCGCGGGCGCACAGCTTCGAGTGCAGCACCTTCAGCGCGCACCAACGGCGATGCCCGAGCTGCGCCGCACCGGTCGCGAGGTACACCGTCGCCATTCCGCCCGACCCGAGCACGCTCTGCGGCCGATAGGGACCGAGGCGCGGGAGCTGGCGCGGGTCGAAAATCAGCGGCGCACTTGGGGGTGTGACGCTTCTGCGTTCGTCTCGCGCGCTATGATCAGGGTTCGTGGACATCGGACTGTGGCCGTTTGGAAAGGCTGAGGCAGAGCAGCACGCTCAGCGGCTGCCTCCGAGCATTCGCACGAGCCCAAAGAGCAATCCGATCACTAGGGCCACGGCGATCACGCCCACCCAAACGCCCGCCTTGAAGATGCCGCCGACGATGCGACAGCTACTCACCGACAAGGCGAGAGCAGAAAGAAGGATCGGACTCGAGGAATGCCTAAGTAAACTGGACATCGAGTGGGCGGCGTGCACGGCGCATGCCAGTGTGGCGCGTGCGATCACGCGATGTCGAGTCGCGCTTTACGGCAAGCACAGGCCGAGCAGGCACTGTTTCTTGCCAGGGCATTTCTTACCGCACCCGCCGCAGTTCATCGGATCGCTGAGAAGGTCGAAGCACTTCCCGCCGCACGCGGAGTTGCCAGCGGCGCAGCTGATGCCGCATTGGCCGCCCGTGCACGTCGCGACGCCGCCCGATACGGTTGGGCACACCTTGTCGCAGTTCCCGCAGTGGTTCACGTCGGACTGCGTGTCGATGCAGGCATCTCCGCACAGCATATAGGGCGCTTGGCATTTGAAGCCGCATTTGCCGCCCGCGCAAGTTGGCGCGGAGTTCGGCGGAGGCATGCACACGACGTCGCAGTCCCCACAATTCGAGGTGTCGTTCGAGGTGTCGACGCAGGAGGAGCCGCAGGTCGTCTTCGCACCGCAGCTGCTCATGCACACGCCGCCTTGGCAGACGCTGCCCTTGGGGCACGCGGTGCCGCAATCTCCGCAATGCGCGGAATCCGAGCTTTCATCGACGCATTTGCCGCTGCAGTTGCTGTAGCCGGTGTTGCAGCTCACGCCACACTGGCCCGCGCTGCAGATCGCGACGCCATTCGGCGTGGCGGCGCAAACGTGCCCGCAGGTGCCGCAATTCTGGCTGTCGGAGTCGACCCTGCGACAGGTGTTGCCGCACAGGGAGTAGCCGGCGTCACAAGTCAGGCCGCAGCTCCCGTTTTGACATGCGGCGCTGGCGTTGGCAGCGCCGTTGCACATCATCTCGCATTTTCCGCAGTTGCTGGGGTCGGTCTTCAGATTGACGCAGGCACTTTGACAATTCGAGGTGCCGCTCGGGCAACTGGAGATGCATTTGCCGCCGGAGCAGACCTCATTGCTTCCACAGGTCGTGCCGCAGCCGCCGCAGTTGCTCGGATCGCTGTCGGTCTTGACGCACGCGCCGCCGCACTTGGCAAAGCCCGCGTTGCACACGAAATCACAGGCCATCGCGGCGCAGGTGGCGACGCTGTTCGCGGGGGCGGGGCAGCTATTTCCGCACTTTCCGCAATTGAGTGGATCTTGCGCGAGGGCGACGCAGTTGCTGCCGCACTTACCGTAGCCTGCGGCGCATGCGAACCCACAGCTGCCAGCGTCGCAAGTTGCGCTGCCATGCGCCGGGCTCGGGCACGCTGTGGCGCACGCGCCGCAATGACTCGGGGTCGTCGCCAAGTTGACGCAAGCTCCGCCGCAGTCGGCGAGCGGTGCTTCACAGCTCGACTTACACGCGCCGTTCGAGCACACGAGCCCGGCGGCACAGGGCTTGTCACAGGCGCCGCAGTGCGCGGGGTTGCTCGCGACATCCGTGCATTGCCCGGCGCAGATTTGCTGCGGACTCGGGCACTCGAGCTTGCATTTGCCGGCCACGCAGCGTTGGGTTCCCGCGTCCCCGGGGCAGCGGTTTCCGCAGCTGCCGCAGTTGTCCGGGTCGGAGTCGAGCGCGAGGCAAACCCGTCCGCATGCAGCGTAGCCTGCGGCGGTGCAGGCGAAATTGCATTGGCCGTCGACGCAAACGCCCGCGCCGTGCTCGGGTGACGTGCACTCTGCGCCGCACCCGCCGCAGTTTTTTGGATCCGAAGCGAGCTGCGCGCAGCCGCTCGCGCACATCACCTGGCCGTCGGCGCAGCCGCGCGAGCCGTCGCCGGGTGCGCTCGCGTCGCTACCCCCTGCGCTGCCCGTGAGTTGATCGGGGCGCACGCACAAATCATGGGCCACGTCGCAAACGTAGCCGCTCGCGCACTGCAGCGTGGCGTCGCACTTTTTCCCCTCCAGGCTAGTCGAGACCGTATTCTCGCAGGCGAACGCCAGCCAGAGCAGGCTCGCAAGCAACAGCAGCGCTCGAAAAGGTGCCATCAGAAGCTCCGCGTCCAAGAGAACGCCGCTCCGCCAGGCACCGGCGAAACCGCTGCCGTCGATTCGGGCGTGAGTCGCGCGTTGAAGACGAGTAGCGTCGCACCCGTCACGACCAACACTCCACCGGCTCCGAGCAGGACGCGCGCGGTCGTCTGCCGACTATTCATCGCGTCCAGATCGTGTTGCTTGGCAAGCTGAGTCTGATCGTCCCGGGCGGCGTCTTGGGCCGAGCGCCGCCGGGCTTCGAAAATGGCGGCGCCCGCCAATGCGACCGCGCCCGCGCCGAGCGTGAGATAGGGCGCGATGCCGAAACGCCGACGGGGCAGCGGATGCGGGCCAGGATTGCCGGCCTGCTCGGGCGCTGCGAGCCCGGAAGCGGAGGCAGGTGCCGGCTCGAGCTCGGCCGACAAATCCATCGCAGCGGGTGCGCTCAACGAAAAATCTCGCTCGAGATCGCGGAAACCGCGCAGCGTGACGAACGCGTGGTGCGGCCCGGGCTTCATCTCGAGCGTGAGTGGAGTGACGCCGACCGGGCGCCCGTCAATCGCTACTGTGGCTCCGCTCGGTGTGGACAGCACGGTCACTTGTTGAATGCCCTTTTTGGCCAGTGACAGGCCGAGCGTCTCGATGTTTTGGCGAACCTCTGCGGCGTTCGGCGCCTCCGGGTTCAAGCGCAGGTAGTTCCTGTACCAACGCAGCGTCGCCGCGTCGTCGCCGAGCTTTTCGTAGGCGCGGGCGATGTTGAACGAGAGCGCTGCGCTCGGTGCCAGGGCGTCTGCCTCCAAAAAACGCTGCACGGCATCCGCGTAGCGCTCGTTACGGTAGAGCTCCACGCCCTGCTGATATTTGGATTTGGCGAGCGCCTTGCCCTGCTCGCCGCTGGTATCGCTCGAGGCGACGACCGGTTCGGCAGCGCGCGCCTCACGCGTGACGGGCAGTGAGAGCGCGGCACACAAACCGAAGAGCGGCAGCGAGCGTCGCTGCCGCAAGACTGTCGCTGATTTCGTTCGCATCACGACTTTGGTCCGCCGCGGTTCAGTAGGGGGAAATCAGGTCGAGCTCGGAAGGTTTCGGCCGGGCTGGTGCGGTCGGGTGCGGTACGGTCACCGTGGCCGGTGCGGCGGCACTGGCGACGGCTCGTCGGCTGGCAGGGCGCTGCGACGGCGTAGTTTGCGAGCCGCGGGCGACAGAAGCCGCGGCAGGCGTCTTCGAGAGGGGCAGGGCGCTGACCGGAATCGCGACGACCGGCGCGGGGCTCACTTGCGGCGCGGCCACGGTGACTGCGCTCGCTGGGGGGAGCGGTACGGCCGGCTTCGGTGCAGGCGGAGGCAGCGGGTGCTCGCTGCGTTGGCCGAGCCAAGCCGCAGCTCCGGCGTTCGGCAGCGAACGCCGAGGGGCGAGGAACAACAGCGCGAGGCAGAGTGCGGTGACCAACGCCGCCGCGGTCAAGCGGCGCGCGCGCGTCCGCGCCACCACTTCGGGGCGGATGGTGGCGGTAAAGGGGCCGCGCGAGTCGACAGCGTGTGCGCTCGGGTTCGAGTCGTGCGTGCGTCTGCGGCTCGAGTCGAACCCCTCGAGCGAGTCCTCGATGCCCCCGTCGAGCAAGGCGGGATCGCTGGCGCGACTGAGCCATTTCGCGTCGAGCGAGGTGCCGCAAGCGTCTTCCTGAACGCCGTGGCTCAGTAACCAGCCGGCGAGCGCATGCCTGAGCTCGCCCATCGACGGGTAACGACCTTCCGGAGACTTGGCGAGCCCCCGACAAATGATCTGTGAAAGTTGCAGATCGCCAGCGGCAAAATCCGTGACCGGCCGTGGTTCGTCTTCGACGATGGCCCGGAGCAGCGCATTGTAGTTGGGCGCGTTGAAGGGCACGCGGCCAGTGACCGCCTCGTACAGCACCACGCACACCGACCAAATATCGGTCCGGTAGTCCACGTCGTCCTGACCACGCGCCTGCTCGGGGGACATGTAGTCAGGGCTACCCACCACCGTGCCAATCTCGGTCAGCCGCAGGTCGATTTCGCGCGGGTCGGTCAGCTTGGCGATGCCAAAATCCAGGATTTTTGGCTGGAGTCGGTGCTCGTCGCGGGCGATGAGCAAATTGTCGGGCTTCAAATCGCGGTGCACGATGCCGCGCGCGTGCGCCACCGCGCAGGCGTCGATGATCGGCAGCAGCAGCTGCACGGCATGGACCGCCGATAGCCGGCCTTGCCCGAGCATTTCTGCCAGAGTTTTGCCCTCCAGCAGCTCCATCACGATGAACGGGTCGCCCTGTTCGGTCTCGCCCACGTCGTAGATGCGTACGATCGCCGGGTGGCCGAGCTTGGCAACCGAGCGGGCTTCGAGCTGCAAGCGCGCGCGCAGCGCATTCCGATCCAGGTCGGCGCGGATCAACTTGATCGCGACCGGCAGGTCCAGCAGGGTATTGGTCGCGCGCCAGACCGCGCCCATGCCGCCTTCGCCGAGCAAGGAATCTAGACGATACTTGCCCGACAACACCGAGCCAGCGGCGTAACGGGTGATGCCCGCCGCGAGCGCGCCGGGCGGAAACGCGAGACACGTCTCCGTATGATCATGACCCTCGCCCGCGGCGTTTGCATGGATAGGCGAAGTCATCGCCCCAGGCTCAAAGCAACTTGTGATCCAAGCCTCGGAAGTGAGCGATAGAAAGCGAATTTCCGATGATTTCCCTAACCCTTGCGCATTTGTGTCTCGGCGTGGACCGGTCCACCAGCACTTTGCTTGTGGTCGAATGGCGCAGTGTCGCGTTTTGCTGCGCCGACAGAGTGGCGCACGCAGCAGGTTTCCCGCTTGAAACGTGCTGGACCTGGCCCCCGTTGCGACCTTTTCGTCCGCGCTCTCGAAGCACGATCGAGGGCGGCCCGTGCCTTGCATTGCTGGTCACGGTTTAGAGAGGAGATCGCCTTGGCAATTCGCAGCGTCGCAATTCCCTTGTTGAGTGGTGGGGCTGTGCTCGCAGGCCTTGCTGCTTTCTCCTGGCTCAAGACCAAACGCCGTGGCGCGGGGGTGGACGGCCCGAGCACGCTGCGCGAAGCCGGACTCGATCAGCCGAAGCCGGAGCTCGATCAGTCGAGGTCGGAGCTCGAGCGCGCCGAGCCTGGGCGCGGCGAGCTCGAGCTCGAGGCCGACCCGGGACCGCTATCGCGACGAGGCGGCGCAATTTCGGAGACGCTCGAGCTCGACCTGGATTTTGCGAAATCGCCTGCGACCGGGCACGGCACTCGACGCGGCGCGTCCATGCGTGACGAGCTCGGTGCCCATTTTCTGGCGCGCGCCACCGACGCGCTCTCGCCCTTTGGGGATGCCTTTGCTCGGCGGCAATTCCACCCAGACCAATTCAGCTACGAAAATGGCAGGCTGCGTGAGTCGTCGGCGAAAGTCGCCAACGGCGATGAAACACCCGAGCACGGCTCGCGCAAAGACGTCGTGGCCGAGAGCGAGCGCCGTCCGAGCGCGACCCGCGGGGGGACCAGAAAATGACGCATAAGTCGTGCTGGGAAGCGCCGCTCGGTTCACTGAGCGGTGCCGCATTCGCTCCGCTCGAGCGCGATCTGACCGCGGACGTGTGTGTGATTGGTGCGGGCATGGCGGGGCTATTGACGGCGCTCGAGCTCGCGGAGCGCGGCCGCAGTGTCGTCGTGCTCGAGCGAGAGGGCCTCGCGGCAGGCCAAACCAGCGCCACGAGTGCCCACCTCACGACCATGCTCGACACTCGTTACTTCGAACTGTCGAACATTCACGGCGCAGAGGCGGCGCGCTCGATCGCGACCAGCCACATGCGCGGCATCGCCCACTTGGAACGCGTGGCGAACGCCTACGGCATCGACTGCGATTTTCGGCGAGTGAGCGGCTTCTTGTGCGCCAACGACGAGGACCAAACCGAGATCTTGCGCCGCGAACAGCAGGCGGCAACCGAGGCGGGCATCAGCTGTGAGCTCGTGCGGCGTGCGCCACTTGCGCTCACCTCCGGACCGGCGCTGCACGTGCCGCATCAGGCAGAGTTCGATCCGCTGGCGTTCCTCGCCGGAGTGGTGCGCGCGCTGCAGCGCGAAAACGTGCAGCTGTATGCGCCGGTCACGGTGCAAAGCTTCGACCCGGTGAGCGCGAGCGATCAGATCGGGCTACGGACCAGCGCCGGGCGCAGCATTCGCGCGAACCAGGTCGTCGTCGCCTCGAATAGCCCGATCAACGATGTGGTGACGATGCACACGAAGCAAGCGCCGTATCGTAGCTACGCGCTGTCTCTGGCCTACGCCGAGCCGCTTCCGGCCTTGTGCTGGGATCTCGAGGAGCCGTACCACTACGTGCGGAGCGCACGCGACGCGAACGGCCGATCCATCCTGATCGTCGGCGGCGAAGATCACAAAGTCGGACAAGATGCCGAAGGGGAGCGCCATTGGCAGCGGCTCGAGGATTGGGCGCGCGAGCGAATTTCGGGCGCAGGCCACGTGCTGAACCGGTGGTCGGGCCAAGTGCTCGAGCCGATCGATGGCATCGGCTTCATCGGTCGCAATCCGGGGCAAGAGCGCGTGTTCATCATCACCGGACATTCCGGTAACGGCATGAGCTACAGCGCGCTCGGCGCGCAGTTGATCGCCGACTTGGCTGAAGGCATCCAGAGCCCGTTCGAGTCGCTCTACGATCCTGCTCGCAAACCGAAGGCGCTGAGCGCGATTGGCCGGTTCGTGCGTGAGAACCTGAACGTGGCCGAGCAATATTCCGATTGGCTCGGGCCGTCGGACGCGCGGCTCGAGGACATTCCGCGCGGTGAGGGTGCGGTGCTGCGTCGCGGGCTCAAGCGAGTTGCGGTGTACGTCGACCTCGCAGGCGTGGCCCACGAAATGTCGGCAACCTGCCCGCACCTGAAGGGTGTCGTATCCTGGAATACCGCGGAAAAATCCTGGGATTGTCCGTGCCACGGCTCGCGCTTCGACTGCTACGGCAAAGTTATCGTGGGGCCCGCCGTCAGCGGTCTCGAGCCGCTGATCGAGCTCCGGCAGAAGCCGGCAAAAGCCAGCTGAAGCCGGGCAGCTTGCGCGCGCGCTTCACGCGCCTGCGGAAAG
>Ga0207667_10006014_pt1 | contig 14768 bp, 13 predicted proteins | sample KBSCornC52_FD_184301 | JGI IMG/M metagenome (GOLD analysis project Ga0207667, IMG submission 184301) | Corn rhizosphere microbial communities from Kellogg Biological Station, Michigan, USA - KBS Corn C5-2 (SPAdes) (version 2) | ecosystem: Host-associated > Plants > Roots > Rhizosphere > Soil ... | reverse complement strand
CCGGTTGGTGACGCTGCGGACGCCGCCGGCCGAGGCGGTGGCGGGCGTCCTGCGGGCCGGTGGCCTCGATGCCGAGACCGCGGACTGGGCGGCCGCGGTCGGGCAGGGTCACGTCGGTCGCTCGCGGCGGCTGGCCCGCGACGAGGACGCCCGGCGGCGCCGGGCCGAGGTGCTCGCGATCCCGGCCTCGCTGACGTCCTTGCAGGCCTGCCTGGACGCCGCCGACCATCTCGTGAGCGCGGCCGAGGGCGAGGCGAACGCACTGTCCGCCGAGCTCGACTCCGTCGAGACTGAGTCGCTGCAGGTGGCCCTCGGAGCCGGCGCGACCGGCAAGGGCGTCGCCGCCTCCGTGCGTGGATCGGCCGGGATGCTGCGGGATCTGGAGAAGCGGCAGAAGTCGCGGGCCACCCGCGCCCAGCGCGACGCGCTCGACCGGGCGCTGGTCGACCTCGCCGCGTTCTACCGGGACGTCCTGCTGCATCACGCCGGCTCACCGGTTCCGCCGGCCCACCCCGACTACGACGACGACGTCGTGGCGGTGGCGCTGCGGGTCGACCCGTCCGGCGCGCTGGACCGGCTGGACGCCGTCCTCGCCTGCCGCACCGCACTCGAGTTGAACGTCAAGCCACGCATCGCCGTCGAAGCCCTCACGACGGCGCTGCGGTTACCCTGACCGGCATGGCTCAGGTCTGTGCGGTGGTGTTCCAGCCGCAGGGACGGCTCTACTACGCCGACCCCGGCGCGCTCACCGTCAGCGTCGGTGATCGCGTGCTGTACCCGACCGACGAGGGGCCCGAGGTGGCGCAGGTCGTGTGGGCGCCGGAGTGGGTGAGCGAGGAGATGGGCGCGCTGCCCGTCCTCGAAGGGCTCGCGACCGACAGCGATCTGGAAGCCGCCGAGCTCAGCCGCAAGAAGCGAGCCGCCGCGCGAGTGGCCGGCCGGCGGTTGATCCGCGAGCACGACCTGCCGATGAAGATCGCCGGCGTCGACTACGTCGCCGCGACCAACCACACGACGCTGTACTTCACCGCTCCGCATCGCGTCGACTTCCGGGCGCTGGTGCGCGACCTCGCCGCCACCCTCAACGGTCGCGTCGAGCTGCGCCAACTGACCGCGCGGGACGAGGCGCGCCTGACCGGCGGCATCGGCTCGTGCGGACGGGAGCTGTGCTGCGCGACGTTCCTGGTCGACTTCGAACCGGTCAGCGTGCGCATGGCGAAGGACCAGGACCTGCCGCTCAACCCGCTGCGGATCTCGGGCGCCTGCGGGCGGTTGATGTGCTGCCTGAAGTACGAGCACCCGCTGTACGAGGAGTTCGCCGCGTCGGCACCGGCGCTCGGGTCGGACGTGTCGACGCCGGACGGCGACGGGCGGGTCGTCGGGCACGATGTCCCCGGCGAGCGGGTCGTCGTGCGCATGGCGGCGGACGGGCGGGTGAGCCGGTGCGCTCTCGCGTCGGTGTGCGGGTCGCGCAAGGCGTACGAGTCGCGCGGCGAGCCGGAGCCAGCGGAGTGACTACCTCTGCGCGACGGCGGCCGCCGGGTCCCTTCGGCGTGTCGTCCTAGCCGACCACACTGCGGGTGCCGATCCGTCCTACGCGGCGTAGGACGAATTCGCAGGGTGAGTGTGGTCGCCCACGCATGCAACACCGTAAGTGCAGATCGCGCACGCCGCGCGGCGCGGGTTATCCGACCAGGGCGCCGTGCGCGTCCGGTGCGTGCCACTGGCCGCGAGCGAGCAGCACTTCACGCAGCAGGTCGGGACGGTCGGTGATCAGCCCGTCCACGCCCGCGTCGAGCAACCGGTGCATGGTGGCCGGGTCGTTCACCGTCCAGACGACGATGCGGATGCCGGCGTCGTGCGCCCGCGCCACCAGGTCGTCCCGGAAGACGGGCACGAGACCCAGCCGCAGCGGGACGTGCGCGAACGCCGCGCAGCCATAACGTCCGCGCGGGCGAGACGTGAGGTGCAGCAGCTCGCGCCACGACAGCGCGGTGCACACGCCGTCGCCGGTGAGCGCGCGCAGGGAACGTAGCCACGCTCCGCGGGCCGCCGCTGCGCATACGCGGGGTGCGCTTCCGGTCTCCCGCAGCAAGCGGGCGAGCGGGACGACCGCCTCCGGCTCCTTCACGTCGAGCGTGAAGCGCGCTTCCGGGAACGCGGCGAGCAACTCGGTCAGCGGCAGGACGGTTCCTCCGCCGCGGACGGGCAGGGCGGCCAGCTGGACGAGGGTGCGGTCGGCGACCCGTCCGACGCCGGCGGTGACCCGCTCGAGCCGGGCGTCGTGAAAGGCGACGAGCTGGCGGTCGCGGGTCACGCGGACGTCCGTTTCGAGGTAGCGCACGCCCAGGGCGTAGGAACGGCGGAACGCCTCGAGCGTGTTCTCCGGCGCCAGCCCGGCACCACCCCGGTGGGCGATGGCGAGCGGTCCGGGACGGCTCGCGTACGTCGTCACGACCACCACTGTCCCCGGCGGTCGCAGTGCTACTCGCCGGTTCGGGGCGGAGTTCGGCGAGGGTTCACCGAGTCTTCGCCGGCGCCGTCCAGCCGGCGGTCTGTTGGTTGTCGGACGTTCGGCCTAGCGTCGCCGGTACCCACCTAGAAGGAGGCCGTCATGACGGTTCGCGAAACACCCTGGGACCCGGGCACGCCCTGCTGGGTCGACCTGATGACGCCCGACCAGCAGGCCGCCCGCGAGTTCTACTCGGCGCTGTTCGGGTGGCAGATCGACGTCGGCCCCGAGGAGACCGGGCACTACGGAATGGCGTCGCTGCGAGGCCACAGCGTTGCCGGCATCGGCGGGATGATGGGCATGGAGCACCCGCCGGTCTGGAACACCTACCTCGCCACCGCCGACGTGGATGCGACGTGCAAGGCGGCCGAAGCGGCCGGCGCGTCGATCGCTGCGCCACCGATGGACGTCATGGAGTTCGGCCGGATGGCGTTCGTCCAGGTGCCCGGCGGCGGGGTGTTCGGTCTGTGGCAGGCCGGCACCCACAACGGCAGCGGCCTGGCGAACGAGCCCGGCGCGTACTGCTGGAACGAGTTCATGACCCGCGACTACGAGACCGGCAAGAGCTTCTACGGCGAGGTGTTCGGCTACACGTTCACCGAGATCGGCGGGGACGACTTCCAGTACTCGACGATCGAGCTGGACGGCCGGACGGTCGGCGGCCTCGGCGTGCTGCCGGCCGACGTGCCGGCGCATGTCCCGCCGCACTGGCGGGTGTACTTCGAGGTCGAGGATCCGGACGCCACGGTCGCGCGGGTGACAGAACTCGGCGGCTCGGTGCTGCGGCCCCCGGCCGACATGCCGTACGGACGCCACGCCGACGTCGCCGACCCGCAGGGCGCGATGTTCTCGGTGATCAAGAGCGCCAACCCGGAGGGCTGAGTCGACCACCGGTCGGCGCCGCCCCGGGGGTGAACGGGAGCGCGCGCCGACCGGTTAGACTGGCACGTCGCGCCGGTTCGCCGGCGCACGCCGCCTTAGCTCAGTCGGCCAGAGCGACGCACTCGTAATGCGTAGGTCGTGGGTTCGATTCCCACAGGCGGCTCCAGTGTGTTCGGACTGCACCGCGACGTAGGCGGCGGTTCACTGGACGTGGGTAAAGGTGCGACACAAGATGTCGATGCCTTGGCGGATGTCGGGGTCGGAATAGTAGGCGAACGACACCCTCAGGCAATTGGTCTGACCGCCATCGGTGGAGAACACCGGCCCGGGCTGGAATCCGACCCCGTTGGCGAGGGCGGCCGGGAGGATCGCCGTCGTGTCGACTGCGTCCGGGAAACGCAGCCAGAAGAAGTAGCCGGCATCGGGGCGGCGGTAGGTCACGCCCGGCGGCAGGTGTTCCTGCAGGGCATCGTCCATCGCGTCGATGCGGCCGCGAAGGATGCCGCGTACCTCGTCGACGTACTCGGCCACGCCACCGTCCTCGAGGAGTGGCGCGACCAGCACCGAGGTGAACGGGTTGAACCCGCCGCCACTGATGAGCTGGCCTCGACCGGCTAAGCGGCCCAGCAGCTCCTCGCTCGCTTGGATCCAGCCGAGTCGCAGCCCGGGCGCGAGGATCTTGGAGAACGTTCCGAGGGAAAGCACCACGCCAGATTCGATGTGGGCAGCGAGCGGCTCGGGCACCGGCGCCGTGTAGTGGAGCAGTTGATACACCTCGTCGGCGAGCACGAGGAAGCCGTGTTCGCGCGCGAGCTCGACCAATCGTCGACGGCGCTCGGTGGGCATCGACCCGCCGGTCGGGTTGTGACCGGTCGGAATCGTGTAGAGCAGCCGCGGCACGTGCTCTTCCAGCTTTGCTTCCAAGGCGTCGATGCGAAGGCCGTCGTCGTCGACCGGTATGCCGATCACCCGCAGACCATGGTCAGCGAAGATTCCCAGCGCCAAGAAGTAGGTCGGCTCCTCGACGAAGATCACGTCGCCGGGCTCGGTCAGCGCCGCACAGCACAGGTCGATGGCGTGGGAGTTGCCGTTGCTGACGAGCAGCCGCTCGCCGTCCACCGCCAAGCCGTATCGCTCGGTCAGGAAGTCGGCCAGCGTTGAGCGCAGGTAGCTGTCTCCGCGTTCGGCCCCATACGGCAGACCACGAAGTTGCCGGGTCGCCGCGGCCGTTGTCATCGCCCGAGCCATCAGGTCGGCCGGCAAGATCGCGTCTTGCGGCTGGCCGACGCCAAGATCGACGACACCGGGCACGGTCCGAACCTGGCTGGCTTCGGCCGTTCGCCGCTCGCTCATCGACGCATCATCTCAGCCCGCGCCGGCGCGGACGGTTGGTTCGAGGTCGTTCGCCCCGAGACGCCGGCCGCCGGAGACATCACAGATTCTGTTCGTCCCACAGCCAGTCGATGCAGGCCTCGGCGATCTCGCGCCAGCCATGGTCGATCGTCAACGAGTGACCACGGTCGGGGAACTCGACCACCTCCGTCGCCGCCGGCGGGGTGTCGTCCAGCGCGTCGGCCCAGCCGGTGAACTCCAGCGGGACGGTCCGGTCCTTTCCCGCCAGCACCACGAGCGAGGGTGGACGGGTCGGGCCGTCGGGCGGCGACGAGTACGGCAGGTACCGCGCGAGCTCCTGTTCCGACGACTCGAACAGCGGACGGCTGGGCGCCGGGATCGACCAGCGCTCGTGCAGCGCGTCCGACTCTTGCTCGTCCACCGCGTTGCCGAAACTGTCGCGGAACTGCTCGGCGGTGAGGGAGATCGCCTGGTCGCGGTTCGCCGGATCGCGGAAGAGCGGCAGGCTGTCACGTAGGGGCGCGAACGGTAGCCACGGCACCCCTTTCACGTGCACGGCGCCGATCGCTATTGCCGCGTCCGCCTGGCCTTGCGCGAGCAGCATCTCGGCGATGAGGCCACCGAAGGAGTGCCCGATGACGACCGGGCGGCGTGACATGCCGTCGATGATCCGCGTGTAGTGATCGACGACCTCCTCGATACCCCGGTTCGCGACTGCGTCGGCGTTGGCTCGGGTGTCCTCGACGGTGCTGCCGACCCCCGGCCAGCCCGGCGCGCTCGGTTCGTATCCGCGCTCGTCGAACAGGTGCAGCCATGGCGCCCACGAACTCGGGTGCAGCCACAGACCGTGGATGAACAGGACGGCGGACCTGGCTCTGGACATGCGGCCTCCTCCAGGCGGCACGACGGTGACCATCGGTTAGACCGGGCGCGGCCCGGTTCTGTGACAACCCACGCTCACCGTGGTGGCTCGACCTCCAGCGCCTGCAGCGCGCCCTGAATGTTCTCCAGGCCGATCTCCTGACGTTCGACGTCCTCTGGATCGAACAGCCATTCCGCCGGTGTCTCGTCGGCGAGCTCGGTGCGATCGCTCGATCTGGTGATGTCCAACTCGAGCGCGACTTCGGCCTCGAGTCCGTGGACGGACTCGCCTTCATGCGTGGTCATCGTCGGGTCCTCCTGTCGTGGATGTGTTGGCCGGCGGCGGAGCGTCTCGCCGGCGGACTGCGTGAATCACCCGCAGGGCGACGGTCCGCTCCTGGAAGAGCCGGGCGAGTCGGCGGCCGCGACCGGGAGCCCGAAGAGGCGTCCGGCCGCGCGGCAAGCCGCCAGTCGAGGTTCGACCAGGATCGGGCGCACGCCGTAGCGCTCGGCGGCCCACGCCGCCGGTCCGCCGGCGCCGGAACCCACGTCGAGCAGCACCTGGCCGCGCGCGAGGTCACACGCCTCGGACAACCAGGCGAGAACGGCCGGCACGCCGCTGCCCCGGCACGCTGCCGGAATCGCGTGTCGCCGTCCGAGCCGTTCGACGGCATCCGCGGTCCAGCCCGCCATGTCCCCGAACTCAGCGATCATCGCCGGCGCCGTCACGGCAACTCACCCCTTCCCGCTCGGTCCGGCCGATGCCGCCCGTCGCTACCTCCAGACCGGGCAGCCCGACCGGACGTGACATCGGCTCGCTCAGCCGGCTGCAGCCGCCTTGAGCGCCGTGGCGGCGACCGCCTCCAGGATCGTCTCGGCCACCGCGTCGGGTTGAGACACGGCGACCGCGTGCGAGCCGCCGGTGGCCACGCGGACGCCGCGCGCTCCGGCGCGCTCGGCTTCGAAGCGCTGCAGGGCCGGAGGGATGTTGCGGTCGGCGTCGCCGATCACGAACCAGGAAGGGATCGTCTTCCACGCCGGGGTCTCGGTGGACAGCCCCTCGGTGAGCGCGGCTTCGGTCGCGGGGCGCTGGGTCGCGCTCATGACGGTCGCCCGCGGCTGCGGGACGTCGGCCGCGAACTGGTCGCGATAGCGGTCCTGCCTGATCGCGAATTCGTTCCCGCCGGTGGCGACCGGGTACGCGATCAAGCTGTCACCCAGGGTGCTGCCCGGGAACCGGGTGGACAACCCGAACGCGTCCTCGCCGTGGTCGGGGGCGAAGGCACAGACGTAGACGAGGCCGACGACGGCATCGTTGCCGGCGGCTGCTTCGGTGATCACCAGCCCGGCGTACGAGTGGCCGACGAGGACGACGCGTTCACCGAGGCCCGCGATCACGTCCCGCACGTACTGGGCGTCCCCGTGGAGGCTGCGGAGGGGGTTGGCGACGGCGACGACGTCGAGCGATCGCCCTTGCAGCCGCTCGATGACGCCGTCCCAGCTCGCCGAGTCGGCGAACGCGCCGTGGACCAGGACGACGGTGGGTTCCTGCTTGTGCATGCTGCTGTCCCTTCTTTGAGGTGATTGGTGGGTTGGAAGGTGGCATTAGTCGGTCGCGCGGGCCGCTCGCTCGATGACGCGCGTCACCGCATGCGGATCGGAGACGAGCCCGAGGTGACCGGCATCGATGTACGCGATGGTCGAGCCGGCCCGCTCGGCCATGAACTTCTGGGCCGCCGGCGTGATGATGTGGTCCCGGGTGCCGAGGACGTACCAGGAGGGGATCGTCTTCCACGCGGGCACGCCGGACGGCTCGAACAACGCCTGCACGCTGGACGGCCGTTGCTCGGCGGCCAGGATGCGTGCCTGATCAGCCGGCACTCCGTTGGCGAACGACGTCACGAACACGGACGTCTTCAGGTAGACGTCCGTCGTCGGGGCCATCGGTTGGGTCGCCGGTACGAACGCGAAGACCGTCGTGGGATCGGGCACGTTCACGGCCGAGTCCGCGCCGGCAAGCTGCGTGACGAATTCGCCCTGGTCGGGCGCGAAGCCGTCGACGTACACGAGTGCGCGCACGTTGGGGTGGCCGGTGGCCGCGTTGGTGATGACCGCGCCGCCGTAGGAATGACCGACGAGGACGATCGGTCCAGGGATCGAATCGAGGAACGTCGAGAGGTAGGCCGCATCGGCGCTCAGCGAGCGCAGCGGATTCGGTGGAGCGTAGATCGGGTAGCCGTCGTGCTGCAGTCGAGCGACCACGCCGCTCCACCCCGAGGCGTCAGCCCAGTTCCCGTGCACCAGGACGATGGTCGGTTTGATCGCGGACCGGGAGTCGCGGGCGAGCGACGTCGGCGCCGCGACGACGGCGCCGGCGGCGAGCAGGATCCCGACCGTGACCGCAGCGACGAACTGGTGGGTCCGGGTTCGGCAGAACGCTGCGATGGATGTCATGACACGTCCCGTTCCTTCGGAGGAGGACCAGCGCCTGTTGGCGCGAGTTGCCCGTTAGACCGGTGACTGCCACGTCCTGTGACACCGCGCTACCCTGCCGGCATGGCGTCGCCGCCGAACCCCGAACTCGTCGGCCGCTGCGAGGCGCTGCGCTCGCTGCATCGCCCCGGTGACCCCGTCCTGCTGCCGAACGCGTGGGACGCGGCCACCGCGAAGGCGGTGGTCGCGGCCGGTTTTCCCGCGGTGGCAACGACGAGTTGGGGCGTCGCCGCCACGCTCGGTTACGAGGACGACGAGGCCGCGCCCGGTGACGAGATGTTCTGGCTGGCCACGCGCATCGCTCGGGCCGTCGACGTGCCGGTGACGATCGACGCCGAAGCCGGGTACGGCCTGGAGCCGGCCGCGTTGGTGGCCGCCCTGCGTGACGCCGGCGCCGCCGGTTGCAATCTGGAGGAGACCGACCACCGCGCCGGCCGCCTGCGTGACCCCGAGGAACACGCGACGTGGCTCGCGGCCGTCCGGGAGGCCAGCGCAGAGCTCGACTACCCGCTCGTCATCAACGCCCGCGTGGACACCTACCTGCAGGGCTACATCGACCAAGTCGGGCCCGGCACGCAGTCGGCTCTCGTGGCGGATGCGTTGCAGCGCGCGACGGCCTACCGCGATGCGGGCGCGGACTGCGTGTACCCGATCTGCTTGTGGGAACCGGACGCGTTGCGCACGTTCATGTCCGAGTTTCACGGCAGCGTGAACATCGCCCGCGTGCCGGAAGCGCCGGGCCTGGCCGAACTCGCGGCGCTCGGAGTGGCGCGGGTGAGCTGGGCGATCCTGCTGCACGTCGACGCCATGGCTCGGTTCACCGAGCAGCTCGAGTCGCTGCGGGGCTAGAGCGCTACGCCCGCGTCAAGGCGATCGGACGGCACGCGGGCGAGCTGGTTGCGCGACGTGATGTCGAGCTTCTGGAAGACCTTGCGCAGGTGGTACTGCACCGTGCGCGGGCTGATGAACAGTTGCGCGCCGATCGTGGGATTCGTCAGTCCCTCTCGCGCGAGCCGAGCCACCTGCGCCTCCTGGGGAGTCAGCACCTGCACTGACTCCGCTGCTCGCTTGCGCGCCCGCTCGCCGGTCGCCTCGAGCTCGGTGCGGGCGCGGTCGGCAAAGGCCTCGGCGCCGGCGGCGCCGAAGAACTCGTGCGCAGCGCGGAGATGCTCGCGCGCGTCGAGCCGCCGGTTCTCCCGACGCAACCACTCGCCGTAGGCGAGCCGAACCCGCGCCAGGTGGATGCCGATGCGCGTACGACGGAGCCGCTCGATGGCCTCGCCGAAGAAGAGTTCGCTCGCCGGTCCGTCGCTGCACATCGCGCGCGCCCAGGCGAGCAGGCCAAGCGCCCAATCCGTACCAGCCGCCGTTGCGCGCTCGTCGAGGATTCGCAGCGCGCGCGTGGCCTCGTCCCGGACGCCAACGCGGGCCGCAGCATCGATGAGTTCGACCAGCGCGAGCCCGTAGACGCCGACGTCTTCGTACTCGCACGCGGTACGGGCGTGCGCCAACGCTTCGTCATATCGGCCGAGGCCGTTGTAGAGGACGGCCGCCGTGTACCCCCACCCGCCGATCCCACGCCCTTCGCCACGTTGCGTGACGTTGCCGAGGCCCCAGGTCGCGAGGTCCACGGCGTCGGTCTCCTGACCGCGGCACGCGAGAAGCATGAGGGCAGCGTGTTTCACGGGCGCATTCCCCGTGGCCTCGGTGATCGCGTCGGCCTCGTGGGTCAATCCGGCCGCCGCGGCGAACTCACCGGCGTAGATGTGCACGTGGGCGCGGAACCCCAGCGCCAACGGTAGGGCGTTGAGCGCGCCGGATTCGCGGGCGAGCGTGACTGCTCGAGCGGCCAGCGAATGGAACCTCTCGTCGTCCCACACCTCCCCCGCGACGAGCCAGGCCAGCCCGAACCAGCGCAGGAAGTCGTCCGCCCGGTCGCTGTCGTGGTCGAACGACTCGAGCGCTGATCTCAGGGGCGCCACACCGCCCGCGTACCCGTGGGTGAACCGCGACGCCAACGCGTCGAGGAACAGATCCGTCGGTCGCGCGGGCGACGCGGCCGGCGGGGCGCCCTGGGCAGCGCCGGCCAGCTCACGGACGTCGATGCGATTGAGGCGGCCGGCGTAGATCGCCGCCCCGATCGCCTCCAGATAGGCCTCCCGCGCTGCTCCGGTGTCGACGAGCTCGAGCTGCTTCGCCGCTTCCAGCAACAGCGGCGGCGCATCGTTACCGCGCCGCAGGGCGAGGACGATCTGCGCGCGCAGGAGCAGGAGTTGCGCCTGCTCCAGATCCTCGAGCACGCACCCTTCCGCGATCGCGACGAGGTTCTGCGCGGCGTCGAGTGCCCCCGATTCGTACCTCGCTTGCGCCGCGGCCAGTGCCCGCCGACCGCGGCGTTTCGTCTCCGGCGTCAACTCCGTCGCCCGTTCGAAGAACGCCGCGGCCGCCGCGATACCCCCGCGGGCGGCGGCCCGTCCGGCGGCGAGCTCCAGTTCGGACGCGATGGTTTCGTCGAGCCGCGAGGTGGCATGAGCTCGATGCCAGGCTCGTCGATCAGGTTCGAGCTGCGGATCGCTGGCCGCGGCCAAGGCGCGATGCACCTCCTGACGGTCGGCCACCGACGCCGCCTGGTACACCGCGGAGCGAACCAGCGGGTGACGGAACCGGGCGTGCGTCGACAGGTCGATCAGGCCGGCCGACTGCGCCGACACCGCCGCGTCGGGATTCAACCCGAGCTCGCTCGCAGCTCGCCACAGCATCGCGACGTTCCCGGCCGGCTCGGCGGCCGCCGTCAGGAGCAGGCGACGCGCCTCCTCCGGCAGCGATTCGAGCTGGCGCAGGAAACTCGACTCGACCCGATGGGCCATCGACATGACGTCGGGCAGTTCGAAACCGCCGGCCAGCTCGGCCGGCGTAAGACCTCGAGGCAGTTCGAGCAGGGCGAGTGGGTTTCCGCGCGACTCGGCGACGACCCGATCGCGTACCTGCTCGTCGAGGCGGCCCGGCCAGACGGACTCCAGCAGGGCCCGGGCATCAGCCGGTCGCAGCCCCCGAAGGTGTAGTTGTGGCAGTCCGCCGAGCTCCGGTAGCTCAGCGCCGTCCCGAACCGCCAGGACCAAACCCACGGACTCGGCCAGGAGGCGGCGCGCGATGAACGCGATCGTCGCCACGGACGTGCTGTCGAGCCATTGGGCATCATCGACCACGCAGATGAGTGGCCGTTCCTCAGCCGCGTCCGACAGCAGGCTGAGTACCGCCAGGCCGACGAAGAACCGATCGGCCGGGGCGTCGACACTGAATCCGAACGCCGTTTCCAGTGCCCTGCGTTGCGGCTCGGGCAGCCGACCGCGTTGTCCGAGCATCGGCGCGCACAGCTGATGCAGGCCGGCGTACGCCAGTTCCATCTCGTACTCGACGCCCGCCGCGTGGGCCACCCGGCAACCCGACGCGCTCTGCGTGAGGTGGTCCAGCAGCGAGGACTTCCCGACGCCCGCTTCGCCGCGCACGACGAGTACCTCGCTGTTCCCGGCTCGGACGCTGTCCAGCAGGTGATCGAGCGTTGCGCACTCCGCGTCCCGACCGCGCAACATGCCAGGATTTTCGCGCCCGGCTCAGCTCTCCGCTACCCAGCGCCAGGTCAGCCATGGACTGGCGTGTTGGCGGATTCGACGAAGGCCCCCACATCGGCAACCTCGGTCGATATCGGAAGGAAGCGCGCGAAGGAGCCGAAGGTGACCAGTGCGATCGGCTGTGCCGACCAGTATTCGGACGATTGCGATGAATCGGGCGCTGTTCCCGGTCAAGCGCGGGAGCTGGAAATCGCCGCCGGGTCGTTCCTCGAAGTGCGCCCGCGGTTGTTCGTGCTCGCGTACCGGATCCTCCGGGACGCGGCCCGGGCGGAGGACATCGTGCAGGATGCGTGGCTCCGTTGGCAGAACGCCGACCGGGCCAACGTCCGAGATGCGCGGGCGTTCCTGGCGGCAACGACGATCCGGCTCGCGATCAACGACGCGCAGTCCGCGCGATGCCGGCACGAGTACCCGTCAGGTTCGTGGCTGCCGGAGTCACCCGAATCGGCTGACGGTCCCGAGGCACGTTCCGAACGCGGCGAAGCCATCCGCGCGGCCACCCTGTCGCTGCTCGCCCGGCTCGGCGCCACCGAGCGCGCCGCGTACGTCCTGCGCGAAGTCTTCGACTACCCATACGAGCGGATCGCCGTGCTGCTCGGCACCAGCCCGGCGAACTGCCGGCAACTCGTCCGGCGCGCCCGGCAACGCATCCCGACCGCACGACGCCGGCCCGTCTCGGCGCGCGCCCACCAGCGGTTCCTGGCCGCCTTCGTTGCCGCCGCGCGGCAGGGCAACCTGAGCCACCTCGAAGCGCTGCTGATCAGTGACGCAGCACCGCGGCCTCGGGAACGAACGTCGCCGGACGACGAGTGGCTCGGCGCTGCCACCACCGCCGCCCGCACAGCACCCAGCCGAGCGCTACGACGGCACCCACGCTGATGATGCGGTAGCACGCGACCGTCCCCGCCGCGGTCGTGGCGCCGACGCCGCCGGCGCCCAGCGTCGCGATCATTGTCGCCTCGGTCGTGCCGAGACCGGCCGGCAGGAGGCTCGCGTTCGCCGCGGCCATGCCGGCCAGGTAGGCGCCGAACAGGAGTCCCGGCCGCACATCGCCGGCCTGCATCGCGGTGCAGCAGGCGGCCAGGCAGGCCAGGTCGGCCAGCCAGTTCAACCCGGTGTGCGCGAAACCGCTGCACCACTGCCGGGCGCCGGGGCGGACGGCGCGCAGCTTCTCGGCGAACCGGGCGATGCGCGCGGCAATCGATCGGGCACCGAGCCGTCCGACCAGAAGCGCCAACCAGTGCGGACGGCACAGCAACCCACCCGCCACTGCCGCGGCCGGCAACGCCGCGGCGAGCGCGGCCCACCCCGCCTGACCGCCGCTGGTGATCGCCCACGCGGTGACGAGGCCGCTGAAGGCGAGCGCACTGAGCAGCCCGGACGCGAGGACGGTGAACGTCGCCGAGGCACCGGAGGCACCCCACGACCGCAGCCGGCGCAAGGAGTAGCCCGCGGCGAGCGCCGTCCCGCCGGGCAGCGTCGCGTTGATCGCGTTTGCCTCGAAGGCGAGGCCGAGCATCGCCGGCAGGGACGGGCGGACGCCGCCGGCGGCCAGCAGCTGGCGCTGGGCGTGGGCGAGGAACGCGAAGGATCCGAGCTGAGCCGCGACGGCCAGCGCGATCCACACCGCGGTCATGTGGCGACCGCCAGCGGTGCGCGTGCGGCCAGCCACGCTGCCGCGGCGGCGTAGCCGTCGGCGATCAGTCGCGACGTGCCGCGGAAGTCGAGTGGGTTGCTGGCCGAACTGCGCGCTGCTGGAAACACGTGGACGGTCGCGCGGGCGGCCGCGAGATCGCGCTGCACGGCCGACTCGAGGATCTGACCCAGGGCCCGGTACGCCATGGCCAGCGGGCCGCGCATGGGGACGTCGGTGTCGGCGCTGCGGGCCGCCGGCAACACGTAGCAGGTGCTCGCACCCAAGTGCTCAGCCGGCCGCACCGGCACGTCGGCGGTCACGCCGCCGTCGATCAACCGCCGCCCGCCGATCTCGACGGGCGCGTAGATGCCGGGGAACGCAGCGGATGCGAGCAGCGCCGGCACGGACGCGCCGGCCGACAGGATCACCGCGTCACCGCTGTCCAGGTCGGTGGCCACGACGTGGGCCGGGATCGCCGCCTCCTCCAACCGCGCGGGGACGACCCCGGCCAGCAACGCGGCGAGCGGGGCGGCGGAGAGGAACCCGTCGCGGCGCCTGGCGAGCGCGCGGACGACGGTACGAACGTCCACTGCCGCGACGTGCCGCCGGCGCAGCTGCCGCCACACCCCTTCCAGGCGCTGCACGCCGGCGAGGGTCGGGTCGGCCGCGAAGGCCAGCGCGTTGAGCGCGCCCGCCGAGGTGCCGATCACCAGATCGGGGAGCACGCCGGCCTCGAGCAGCGCTCGCAGCATGCCGACCTGCGGTGCGGCCAGGCCGCCACCGCCCTGCAGGACGAAGGCGACACGGTCGGGGCGCGTAAGGGTGTCGAGTGGCGAGCGGTCCATGGCGTCCTCCTTGAACGAGGAGGCTGACGCTAGGAACGCCGGGCGCCGGTCGAATCCGTGTCGTCACCAGTGCTCGAACGCCGCTCGCCGCCCTAGCATCTTGCCCATGCTCGTCGGTCGAGCCTCCGAAGCCGCCGCACTCGACCGCGTCCTCGACGACGCCCGGGCCGGACGCGGATGGGCCCTCGTGCTGCGCGGCGAGGCCGGGGTGGGGAAGTCGGCGCTGCTCGACCACGTCCGCGAGCGCGCCGACGGATTCCTCGTCCTGCGGGCCGTCGGCATCGAGTCCGAGGCGGAGCTCGCCTTCGCCGGGCTGCACCAGTTGCTGCATCCGGTGCTCGATCACCTCGACGACTTGCCCGCGCCCCAGGCGGCCGCGCTGCGCGCGGCGTTCGGGCTGTCGGACGACACGGTCGCCGAGCGGTTCCGCATCTCGCTGGCCGTGCTCGGCCTGCTCACCGCTGCCGCGGACGTCCAGCCGGTGTTGTGCCTGGTCGACGACGCCCAGTGGTTGGACGAAGCCTCCACGGCGGCGCTGCTGTTCGCGGCCCGGCGCC
>Ga0207667_10006013_pt1 | contig 14770 bp, 12 predicted proteins | sample KBSCornC52_FD_184301 | JGI IMG/M metagenome (GOLD analysis project Ga0207667, IMG submission 184301) | Corn rhizosphere microbial communities from Kellogg Biological Station, Michigan, USA - KBS Corn C5-2 (SPAdes) (version 2) | ecosystem: Host-associated > Plants > Roots > Rhizosphere > Soil ... | reverse complement strand
GCTTAGGCGCGCTCGCGCGCATGTGTGCCTGTGCGCGCGCTTCGCGCACTACGTTTGACGGGGCCTATCGGCGGCAAAGCCGTCAATCGAGCGTCAGTTCGTGAGAACGCCCCGTCCCGTTCGCACGGGGGCGTTTCCGACATGGCGAACCTAGGCTGGCGCTACGTCGCGCCGTGCTTCGCGCACGGACGTTGGGTACGGTTCGCCGGGCGCGGCCGCGGCTGATTCAGAACGGGGTGCCGATGTCGTTTCGGTGGCCGGCGGCGGTATGCGCGTGAGCGCAAAGAGCAGCGCGTCGTCGGCCACGAGGCCGCGGTTCGGTCTCGCTTCCCAGTTCACCAGGCGCCCCTCATGCTTGAAACCTAGCTTCTCCATGGTCGGAGCCGACTTGCCGTAGGGCGAGCAGCAGGCGTAGATCCGGTAGACGTTCGGCTGCGAGATAGTCCAGTGCAGCAGCTTGCGCAACGCATCGAGCGAGGCGCGCCGGCGCCGCCAGGCGAGCCGCTGCGCGGAAGCTACGCCGAGCTCGACGCGCGGCAAGCACGGGCGCAGTTCGAGCATGCTGCACAGGTGCCCGGTCTGCTTATCCTCGAACACCCAAGTGAACATCGTCTTGTTGTTCCAGCCGGACTCGCACTCGCGAATGTAGAGAATGGCTTCGTCGACCGATTCGAGCGTGCGCCGAGGCAGCCATTCCATCACGTCCGGATCGCCGAGCAGCGCGTAGTAGAGTTGCTCGGCGTCGCTTTCGACGAGCGGGCGCAGCCAGAGCCGATCGGTCTCGATGACGCGCGGCGGATCGAACGGTTTCATCGGTTCAAGCGGTTTGATCGGTTGTTCCATGACACAGCTCCTCATACATAGACGGGATTGAGCGGCGCGGCCCGATGCTTTAGCGTGCGAGAGTTTCCGAGGGCGCCTCGTTAAAAACCTTCCGATAGCTGTTGATGAGCGTCGAGCGGTGTTGGATGCCCCACTTGTGCGCGGCGTCGAGCACGCCCGTGGTGCTGCCGTCCTCGCGCGTGAGTTCGGCGCGAATACGCTCCATGCGACGCTGGCGAATCAACTCGCTCGGCGACAGTCCGAGATAAGTTTTGAAGGCGGCCTGCAGCGCGCGCTCGGTGACGCCGATCTGTGCCGCAAGTTCGCGTACCGACAGGTCGCGCTGGTCCAAGTGCTCCATCAAATAACGGTAGGCACGGCGGTACTTGGCGGGCAGTCGCGCACTCACGTCGTCGGCGCGCGGCTGGGCGCCGGCGGGGCTCGCGGCCTCGGCCGTGACCGCCGGCATCAAGAGGCTGTCGGTGCGCACGTGGCTGATCGAAGCGAGTGCATAGCGGCCGTAAAGTTCGGTCGATTCGTGCCCGCGCCCCTGCTGCTGGCGGACCTTGGAGAGGCAGTAGAGATATTCCAGGTACCAGCGTTTGTGCTGATGGGCGGCACCGTTGGCTACGCGGCACTGGCCGAGCATCGTCTCGGCTGTATGCGGGGCCTGCGTGGCGACCGCGGCCACAGAGACTTCCAAGCAAAGACTGCGGTGATACTCCGTAAGCCCGCTGGACGCGGCCCACGATAGGTGCGGGTCCAGTCGTTCACTAAGTCCCTTCGCACCGAAAGCGAAGCGGTGCAGATGACCGAGATAGTCGAGCCGCTGAGCGAGCAACGGCATGCAAGCCGCAGCGGGTGCCGGCACGATCGCGCCGAAGGTGTCGGGCAGCACACCTTGAGCGGCCGAGCGCCAGTAGATGTGATCGCGCAGCGGCTCGGCCTCGCGCAGTTCGTGCTGGATGCGTGCGTCGTAGCGGAGTGACTGGGCGAGGTCGATAAAGCCCGCGGCGCCGGCCTGTTCGGCAATCTGCGCGAGCAGATCGAGCTGCGAGCCGACAGCGCCTAGACATCCGAGATGAAGTAGCACGAGCGCCTTGCCGAGACGGCTCTCGAACCGCTGCGCGGCACTGGCATCCGGTTCCTCGAGCACGCGGTTAAAGCAGGCTACCGCGGTGCTGAAGCGATCCTGAAAGAAGGCTAGCCAGCCCGCATTGCGGCAAGAGGCGATGCGCAGCGCTTCGCGCGATTGGCGAATCGCGCGTTGCGCCTTGCGGTAGCCTTCCTCGGCTTCGATCATGCGGCCGAGCGCGAGTTGGATGTCGGCATAGGCTTGCAGCACGACGGGGTCGGCCACCTCGTCTTCACGCTCGGCGAGCGAGGCCAGCGCCGAGCAGGCGTCGCCTAGACGCCCGGCGGCCACCAGGCGCGCGTAGGCGGGAAGCGTTTCGGCCGCGGCCTGAGAAGAAGCAAGAACGAAGTAGACGCTCGAGAACATGGCACGCTCCTGAATCGACGTGATCCGCATTCGGAGGTGCGGATCGTTGGATGCATCGTCTCAATGGCGCGTCGTGTTTTCGATCGATTGTGATGGTTTGTTACCTTCGGGACCGTCGGCTTCAAGGCTCAGCTTTTTCTCGCCGCATCCGCTACGGCCGACGCCGCCGCTTTCGCGACGTCGACTTGCGCCTGAACCATCGAAATAAACATCTGGCTTTCGGCGGCGAACATCTGCGCCTGAATCATCGGGCTCATGAACTCGCCGGTCTGCTCCATGGTTCCCGCGGCGAACTGGGCGGCGCTGTTCGGCGCGTTATGCGGCTGTTCGTTATGCGGCTGTTCGTTATGCGGCTGTTCGGCGGGGGGCGATTGCGCGGGAAGCGCCTCGTGCTCTGCCTCGACGAGCTTCGCATCGGGCTGGGCGTCGTCGTGCCGCGGTGTGGCGTCCGGGTGCGGGGTACTCGGGCGGGACGGCGGCACTTGTCCGTGCCGATTGCGCAGCTTTGCGAATGCCGCTGTCGTATCCGCGCGCGGTCCGAGCGCCGAGACCGGGTGCGCAGTGCTCGGTGTCTCGACGGTTCCGTGAGGCGAGCTCACGCCCCACGCGAACGCGGGTGACACGACCTCCTCTTCGACCGGCGTGCGAGGCGCAATCCGCAGCGCTGGGAGATACACGCCTGGCTCGGGCTCCACCAAAGGACGGGGTGAGACATCGGGCCCGGGTGGCGCCGCAACCGTCGTATGCGCTTCACCCGGCACTTCACCCGGCACTTCACTCGGCACTTCGTCAGAGACGTGCTCGTCGTCGACGCTGTTGAAGGAACCGGTACCAACCTTCGAGCTATCGAGGCGATTCGGATCAACCTTCGGCGTATCGAATGGATTCATGCCCATTCTTGGTGTGTCGAATGGGTTCATGCCCACTCTTGGCGTATCGAATGAATTCGTGCCCACCCTCGGCGTATCGAATGAATTCGTGCCCACCCTCGGCGTATCGAATAGGTTCGTACTGCGGCTAGGCGTGCCCTGGGCTCGCGCCGAAAGCGAGGTCAGCCTCCCGAGCGGCCCAGTCGATTCAAGCGGGCGTGAGGACGAGACGGCCGGGCTCTGCGGCTTGGGTGAAGGAGCGGGAGACGGCGAATGCACGTCGACGCCGTCGACAAACGGATTGACATGGGCAGGGGTTGTCAACGGCATGGTGTTCCTCGCTCCGTGCGATGTGCGGACCGCGCGAAGACGCAGCTCCATGCGGCAATGCCCTCTTTATATCGGGATTCACATCGACACCCGGAACGAAGCCCGAAGCAAACGTGCGGATTGCGAAGCGTCACGCGTGCCGAGGCTCGGCACCCGATCGCGGCACGCGGTGAGAAAACCTTGTCGGTGCCATTAAGAAAAATTTAATCCCCTCCGCGCATCCGAATCGTTTTCATCTGGTACTAACGCTTCAGCGAACCAAGGAGCATTTCATGGAGTTCCATCCGGTTATAGGCGGCACGCATCGCATCGCGCGCGGAAATGGCGTTGCGTGCCACGAGCGAAGCAAGGTGCTCATTCAAGGAACGAGACATGTTGTCTTCCTTGCGGCGAATGAAATCGCTAATGAAGTGCATCTTTTCAGGATCGACGAGAAGCTTGCTCACCTGCTGGTTGGTATTGAACAGGAGTTCGCTTGCGAGTACGAAGGACTGACCATCCTCGCTCGGCACGAGGCTTTGGCAAATCGCGCCGATCAGCGAGTTGGCGAGCGAGGCAGCATGGCGCTCGCGGTGCTCGGCGGGAAAGAAGGAGAGCAGCCGCGAGAGCGTGCTGGCGGCGCTGCTGATATGCATGGTGGCGAACACCAGATGGCCCGACTCGCCGGCCTGCAACACCGTCTCGGCGGTCTCGAGGTCGCGTATCTCGCCCACCATGATGACGTCGGGTTTCTGCCGCAGCGCCTCGCGCAGGCCTGCCGAAAAGCTCGGCGTATCGGTCGGAACTTCGCGCTGCGAGATGATCGACTGGCGGCTATCGAGGTAAAACTCAATCGGCTCTTCAATGGTGACGATATGGCTGTTTCGAGTCCGATTGATGTGATCAAGCAACGAGGCGATCGTCGTGGTCTTACCCGAACCGGTCGCCCCCGTCACCAGCACGATGCCTTTGGTGGCGTCGAGCATCGTGCGGATGTAGGCAGGCAGCCCGAGCTTTTCGAGCGGCAGCGGCTCGAGCGGCAAACGGCGGATGGAAATCACCGTCTTGCGTCCGCCGGAACTGCGGTAAACGTTGCAGCGCAATCGGCAGCGCGTGAGCACGAACGGGCGGTCGATCGCGCCTTGCACGAGACGCGACTCCCATTGTTCGTCGATTGCCTCGAGCATAGGCCGCATCTCTTCCATCATCACGGGGGTGCTATCTCCCGTCTCGACCCAGCCCTGCGGGGTCTTGATCATGATCGGGCGATCCTGCTCGATGTGAATGTCGGTAAAGGTCTGGGGCAGATCGACGAGAGCGAGGATCTCGCGGGCAAGGTCGCGCAGCCCACTGGGTTCGATGGTCATGTTCGGGAGTCCGTCAGGCAGGGCAGGGAAAAGACATGCGTGACTTTAAAGAATCGCCGCGGGGAAAGTAAAGCAATACCAACGTATGCGGGCCACAGCGGCGCGCACGTGACAACCGTGGCCAGCGTCTGCCGGAGAGCATCATGGGATTGGGTCACGTCATGCGTCACGCGTTGATCTGCACGGCCGCCGTGGCGGCCCTCGCGACACTTGCGGGTCATGCAGAGAACGCGACAGCGGCCCCGCATCAGGGCCAAGCGCTCGGGCAGGTGGATGTAACCGGTAAGCTGCACGCGCCCAACGTCAGCACGAGCGGCCACGACGTGCCGCTGCGCGAAGCGCTCGAGCGCATCGTACCGACCGACTACAGCATCAACCTGCCCAATGCGGGCGCCTGGGCCGAGACGCCCGTGAGCTGGCAAGGCGGCCGCTCCTTCGTCGAGGCGCTGCGCGAAGCGCTCGCCAGCCTACCGGAGGTTTCGGCGAAGATCGACACGAGCCTGCAGATGGTAACGGTGCGCTCGCGGGCGCTGCCATTCGGAGCGGCGGCTGCCGCCCCGCCCCAGCAGGCCGGCATCAAGCCCACCCGCGACGCCGGGCCACCCGCGCAGCCGCCGCTCATTGCGGCAGCACAAGGACAGTCGCCATCGGTGCCAGCCCCTGCTCCGCAATATCCAACAGCTGCGCGACCCGAGGCGGCAAGCGCTGTAAAAACCGGTAATACGAGCGCCGTCGCGGCGGGGGACGACGCTCGGCCCAACGGGAAAACGTTGTCGTCCCCACTCGCACCGCTCGCCTCGAATATCGGCGCCCACTCTTCACCGATCGCCACGACAGCGCCCGCCGCGGCGGCGACCCCCGCTCCCATGCTGACTGCAAAGACGGCCGCGCCGTCGTCTCCGCCGGCGGCCGACACATTTCCCGTGCCGCCCCCCGAAGTCTCGCGTTCGTGGCGGCTCGACCTCGCCGATCGCACGGTGAAGACCGCGCTCGGACGTTGGGCCAAAGAGGCGGGCTGGCAGCTCGTATGGGAAGTGCCGGTCGACTTCGGCATCGATGCCGACGCCACCATCACAGGCACGTTCGACGAAGCGCTGCACGCCGTCGTCCGCGCACTCGACAAGAGCGACACACCGATCCAGGCGATTCTTTACAAGGGCAACAAGGTACTTCGTATCGTTGCCCACGGAGCTGCGTCATGAAAGCCGCCTTCATTCTTTCCGCGTTGCTGCTCGCGGGCTGTACGGGCTTGCTCCAATCCGTCTCGGACTCGGCGCACCGCGACGCCGATCGTTCGGGCAAGCTGCTCGCCTCCGCCCAGGAAGGGAACATTCGCGCACACGTCATCGACGACGTAGTGGTCGACAACGGCATCTGGCTTTCCGGCCGCACAGTCAAGTTGGCGCAGACGTCGAGCCTGCCGCCGATCTTCTCGCAGCCGGTTACGTTCGACCGTGAGGTCGCCTCGCTCCAAGCATTCTCCGAGCGCATCACACGGCTCACTCAAGTGCCGGTCAAGGTGGCGGCGGACGCCGTCGCGGCTTCGTCACGTGCGCTCTCGGGCATGAGCGACATGGGACAAGCTGCGGGCGGCAAAGCCGGCGCGGCCCTGAAGCCGCCACTGCCGATGGGGCGTGGTGCCGCGGCGACCCCGGCTGTCGAGAACTTCATGCCTTCGGCCGTGCATATCAACTATCGCAGGGGCGACTTGAAGGGGCTGCTCGATACCGCGTGCGCGCGATTCGGCGTCTCCTGGAAGTATGCGGACGGTGCGATCGACTTTTACTTCACCGACACGCGCACGTTCCAAGTGAGCGCAGTGCCCGGCGACTCGTCCGTCAACGCCAATGTCGTCAGCGAGGCGAGCAACAGCGGCGGCACGCAAAGCATGAACTCGGGCATGCTCGGCGGCGGGACGACGGGCAGCAGCGGCAGCGGCAGCAACGGCAGCAACGGTGTGTCCTCGAATAACACGTCGACTACGGCCGTCAACTCGCAACTCTCGATTTTCGGCAGTCTCGACGCGGCGATCAAGGCCATGCTGTCGCCGTACGGCCAGGTGGTCTCGGCCCCCGCCACGGGCTCGATCTCCGTGACCGACACGCCCGACGTGCTCGAGCGCGTGGCGCGGTTCATGGAAGAACAAAACCGCGTGATCTCGCGTCAGATACTGGTCAACGTCACGGTGCTCTCCGTGACGCTTTCCGCCGAGGACAGCTACGGCATCAACTGGGGCGCTGTCTATCAGGCACTCGGCTCGCGCTTCTCGCTCACGAGCGCCTTCACCTCGGGCCTGACGAGCGCGACGACGCTCGGCGCGCAGGTGATTGCGCCCACCAGCCGAGCAGACGGAACCGCGGCGGTCATTTCGGCACTCTCGCAGCAAGGCGCGGTGCGGCGCAAGACCTCCGCCTCCGTGACGACACTGAATAACCAGCCTGTACCGATCCAAGTAGCCACGCAGCAAGGCTATCTCGCCTCGATCTCGACGACGAACACAGCCAACGTCGGTTCGCAGACATCGCTCATGCCGGGGACGGTCACCACCGGCTTCAATATGACGCTGCTGCCGCACTTGCTCGACGACGGCACGGTGCTCATGCAGTTCTACACCAATCTATCGGTGCTCGACGCACTGCAGACGGTCTCGAGCGGCGGCGCCAATCCGCTGCAGATTCAAACGCCCGAGATCGACACACGCAACTTTCTGCAGCGCGTGGCGATGAAGTCGGGCGAGACGCTCGTTATCAGCGGCTACGAAGGCGCCGCGGACAACTCGACGCAGCAGGGCATCGGCAAACCCTCCAATATCGTGCTCGGTGGCGGTTACGATGCCCGGCGCTCGCGCGAAGTGATCGTGATTTTGATCACGCCGCTCACAGTGCGCCCGGCATCGGGCGCCTGAGCGGAGAGGCAACATGTCCGCTCAAATCGTCCAGATCGGCCGCCACCGCTTCGTCAGCGGCCTCTTCTGGCAATCGCTCTCACGGCGGCGCGAACTGCGCAAGGAAGCGCTCGAACTCGCTCGCAAGCTGCAGTTCGATCTGCTGCTGGTCCATATCGAGCGCGATCATGCCGAAGCCGGCTTCGCCAATTTAAGCGACGGCATCCCGCCCGGCATGCTTTCCCTCGGCACCATGGTGTCGAGCGCCATCGTACGGCAAGGCGCGATGTACGACGGGCGCCAGCAACCGGCGCCGAATTGGATGGGCGCGTTTAAGGTGCCCGACGGGCGCTGGGCCTATTTCGCGGTGCGCGACAACCTATTTCTGCCCAACGGCGACTGGATCGGCACGCGCGAGGAAGTGTTCGAGCGGCTCCTCGGCGACTACGCGCTTGGAGGCTGGAACGTCGTGATCGGCGACGAGGAACTCGAGCCGCTCGGGTTCCACAATTTTTATCGGCGCGACCTCGAGGAACTGATGCCGCGCCGCAACGGCAAACCGCATGTCCATCGGTGGTGGGCACTGCGACGCGCGCGTCGCAGCCTGCGCCTGCCGTTGGCGCTTGCCGCGGTGGCCATGATCTTCTGCGCGAGCGCGCTCGGATACGTGAAGTATCGCCAGCACCAGCAAGCCATCGCCTTCGCTCGCATGGTCGAGATGCAGCGCAAGATCGCCGCGACCGCCGGCAAACAGGCGCCGGCCGAGGTGCATCCGTGGGCGCACGAGCCCTCGCCCTCCGCGCTCGCTGCCCGCTGCCTCGAGCACTTCGGGCAGCTGGCGCCGGGCGGCTGGCAACTGTCCCGCTACGAATGCTCCGGCACGTCGGCCAGCTACGTCTGGGACCGCCACGACTCGACCATCGCGTTCCTGCTCAATGAAGTGCCGCACGCGCAAATCGACGGCACCGGCGAACACGCCGCATGGCACGTACCGCTCTCGGCTCCGCCGGCCGGCGACGATGCATTGCTGCCCGAAAGCCGCGTGCGCGAGCGTCTTTTTCAGGCGTTCCAATCGCTCTCGATCAGCTTGAAGCTCAATGCCGCGCCGCGACCGGAGCCCGCGCAAAACACCCATTCCACTGTCTCTCTTACGCAGCGCCCACCGCCCCCCACGTGGCGGGAATGGCGTCTTTCGGCCGATCTGGCCGGCCTTTCGCCCCTAAGCGTCGCGCAAGCGCTCGACGCGCCGGGCGTGCGGCTCCAGCACCTGACTTATCAGGATGGCACGTGGTCAATCGAAGGAGTCGTCTATGCGAACTGATCACCGTCCCGAAGCCGTGCACTGTCACCGTGGGCTCACATGCGCGATCGGCGTCGCGTGCTTGATGCTGCTTCTCACCCCCGCGCTTGCCGCACCGGCTTCAGCGGCCGCGCCGGCTTCGGCGGCCGCGGCCGTGGAGCGTGCCCCGGAGCCCACGCCATCCTCGGCGACAGCGCAGACGCTCACACGGCTCGAAGAGGAAACGCTGCTGCTTAAGGCGCGCCTCAAAGCCCTGGAAACGGAGGCGCAGATCGCGCAGCGCAGTGCCGAGCTCACGCGCCTGACTGCTGCCGGCGCGCGCAATGGTTTCATGGTGCGTGCCGTGGAAGGTATCGGCGGCGCACTGTACGCGACGCTCTGGAGCCGCGAGGACGGCGAACTCGAGGTGAAGCAAGGCGATCTGCTGCCCAACGGCACGCGCATCGCCTCGATTCAGCCGAACGCCGTACTTGTCCGGCCCGCGCACGGCGGCAAGGCCGTGGCGTTGCCGATGGCCACCGGCTCGCTACCGGGCCTCGCGCCCGAGCAAAGCATCGCCGGCGCGCCCACGGCGGGGGGCGCCACCACGGGCATCCCCGGCATCCCCCCCTTGCCGAGGTATTGATCATGGCCAGCCCGCTTCCCCGCATCGCAGCAGCCGGCGAATTCCTCCCGCAACCGCTGATGCCCTCCGCGCGGCAACACAGTGCCGGCCCCGCGAAAATGTCCGAACCGGCGGGGCACCCGATCGCCAAGGCCGATCGCCGACGCGAGCACGCCACGAAAACGCTCAGCGATCACGGCGAACTAGCCGCGAGCGAAGAGGAGGGCAAGTTCCTCTGCCTGCTCGACGACGGGCGCCTGCTGATCGCCGAAGGGCAGGAGATGAATCCGTACGTGCTTTCGTACCGCGCGCGGCTCGAGCGCATGCGCAAGTCGTACCGGCCCGTCTCGGTCGGGCTCGATATGATCGCGCGCGCCTATCGCGACCATAACGCCGACGGCGTCGAGCCGATCGAGCACACGGCGATGCAGGTGCTCGCCAAGGAATTAATTGCACAAGCATGCCGCGAGCGTGCTTCCGACATCCACATCCGCGTCCATCGCCACACGACCGAGATTCTGTTCCGCGTCCACAACGAACTTGTGCGCGTGCGCGAGCAGACCCGCGAGTACGGCGAGCGGTTGCTTGCCACGCTTTACGCGGCGATGGCGAGCGTAGCCGACAACACCTATAAGCCGACCGAGCGGCAGGACGCGGCTATCGCCGAGCGCGACAAGCTGCCGGATCAGCTATTCGGCGTGCGCATCGCGACGGCGCCCACGAGCGTGGGCAGCTTGATGGTGCTGCGTCTGCTCTACAACGACGCCGGCGAAGATACGGAACTCGAGAGCCTCGGCTTCACCGCCGAGCAGGCCGCCGTGCTCGAGTTCCTGAAAGAACAGCCGATCGGGATGAACATCATCAGTGGGCCGACGGGCTCCGGCAAATCGACTTCGCTTCAGCGCGTGCTCGCCAGCGAAATACGCGACACCGGCGGCTCGATCCATGTCATCACGGTCGAGGACCCCGTGGAGTACCCGATCGCCGGGGCGGTGCAAACGCCCGTGGTCAACGCGGCCGGCGAGGAGGCGCGCTCGGCGATGTTCGCGGCGGCGATCTCGAACGCGATGCGGCTCGACCCCGACACCATCATGATCGGCGAAGTGCGCGACGGCGCGTCGGCACAAAGCGCCCTACGGGCGGCGATGACGGGCCACCAAGTGTGGACCACGGTGCACGCGAACAACGCGATGTCGGTCGTCGATCGCCTCATCGATCTCGGCCTGCCGCTGCGCATGGTCACGGATGAATCGGTGGTCACGGGCCTCATCAGCCAGCGGCTGGTCAAGCTGCTCTGTCCTCACTGCAAGCTGCGCTTCGGCGATATTCGGAGCGAACTCGAGCCGGCCCTGGTAGCACGCGTGCAGCGCGTGGCCGGCGCGCGCATCGCCGACGTGTGCGTGGCCGGGCCCGGCTGCGCGCACTGTCGCCAGCGCGGCACGATCGGCCGCACGGTGGTGGCCGAGGTCATCCGGCCCGACGCCCGCTTCTTCGCCTACCTGCGCGAGGGCGACAAAGCCGGCGCGCTGGCCTACTGGCTGAGCGAGCTCGGCGGCGAGACGGTGACGGACCATGCCATCCGCAAGGTGCTCGATGGTCTCGTCGATCCGCGTATGGCCGAGCGTGTGGTGGGGCATCTAACCCCGCGCGGCGACGACGGCCACGGCCTGCGCGTGCAGTCCGTCGGGGGGCGTTATGCAGTTGCCTGACGTCAACCGCTGGTGGGCGAAGGTTCAGTTCACTGCCAACGCGCGGCTGCGGATCTATCGCAAGATCAGCAAGATGCTCGGCAACGGCCTGCCGCTGCTCAAAGTGCTCGAGGATCTGGAAGCGCGCGCATCGCACAACGGGCGCAAACCGCACGAGGCGCTCGCGATCGTACTTGCCGAGTGGCGCCGCACCGTGCAAAACGGCGGGCTGCTGGCCGAAGGCATGTCGAGCTGGGTGCCGCAGTCGGAGCAAATGATCATCCTCGCCGGGGAACAAGCGGGGCGCATCGAACACGCGCTCGATTCGGTCGCGCGGGTAGTGGTGGCCAGCCGCAAGATCCGCTCGTCGATCGCGAGCGGCGTGACCTATCCGTGCATGGTGCTGGTGATGGTCTTCACCTACATCTACCTCTTCGGCACGCGGGTGATTCCGCAGTTCGCGGCGCTGTCCGATCCGCGCGGCTGGCACGGCGCGGCGCGTTCCCTCTATCTGATGTCCGAATTCACGCAGCACGCGATGCTGCCGGTCGTGGCGTTGTTCACGGCCTTTTGCGCGCTCGTGGGGTGGTCGATGCCGAACTGGAACGGACGGCTACGCGTGCCGCTCGATCGCTTGCCGCCCTACTCGCTGTATCGACTCGTAGTCGGCAGCGGCTTCCTAATGGCGTTCTCTTCTTTGCAGAGCTGCGGGTTCACCGTCGAGAAATCGCTCATGAGGCTCGGTATCAAAGCGGCGCCCTGGCTGCGCGCGCGCATCGACGACACCCTCTTCGGCGTCAAGTCGGGACTGAATGCGGGCGAGGCGCTACGCGCTACGGGCTACCGCTTTCCCTCTTTCGAGATCGTCGAGGACCTGTGTATCTACTCGCAGTACAGCGGGTTCGCGCAAGCACTGGAACTGCTCGCGGCCGAGTGGCTCGACGAGGGTGTCGAGGTCGTAGGCGCGCAAATGCGGGTGCTGAACGGCATGGCGATCGTGTTGCTCGCGCTCGTCATTGCATGGATCGTGACCGGGTTCTTCGGAATCCAGCAGGAGATTGCGGCTGTGTCGCGATCGCTTAAGTAACCGGATGAGAACCTGGTCTCAGGTCAAGCCGAATCCGTTGGATCATTTGGAGAACGCCATGGAACAGAATCACCGCGTCATGAAGTCCGCCTCCCTGCCGCGCGGCAAGCGCCATCGCCAGCGGGGCGCGTCGCTGCTCGAAGGCATCGCTTACTTGGGTATCGCCGCGATGGTCGTGATGGGCGCGATTGCGCTACTGCGCACGGCTTTCGGCAGCGCCAATGCAAACACGACGCTCGAGCAGCTCTCGTCGATACAGACCGGGGCACGCAAACTCTATATGACGACGCAAGGAAACTATGGCGCAGTCGCGCTCGACGGGCCGGTCATCGCCGCGGGCGCCGTGCCTCAGGGCATGTCGGTGAATACGGCGAACTCGACGATCACCAATGCCTGGGGCGGCGCCGTCACGCTCATGGGCGGCAACACCAATTTCACGATCAGCTACGCCAATGTGCCGCAGGACGTCTGCGTCGATACGCTGACGGGCACGACCACCAGCTTCACGCAGGTCGCCGTCAACGGCGCCCCGGCCGTTCAGACGCCCGTGTCGCCCGTGGACGCGCAGGCCGCATGTAGCAACGCCGCCGGCAACACGATCGTCTGGACTTCGAACTGAGCCTGCGGGTCCGATGGACGCCTTTACGCTCCCCCCGGGCCGGCACCGCGAACGAGGAAGACACGCCATGTACGTTTTCGCTACCTTTGCCGTGATCGCCGCCGTCATGTGCACTTGGCAGAGTTTCGGCGAGCGGCAGATGCAAACGGTCGCGCAAGCCACCGGTGCGCAGGCGCAAGCTCAAGCGCTGGACATGGCCGCGTACAGACTGTCGGTGATCGACTACCTGCAAACGGCCGACCCCTCGTTCGTCGGCTCGATCCCGCCCGGCCAGTTGCGAAAGATCGCGAACGAACCCTCTGACGGGCTCTGGAACAACTACGTCGACGGCACCACGGTCGTGGTCTATGCGCAGTCGCCTACGTCAGCCTCGCTCCCGAGTTTCACGGCCAAGATCGCGCATGACTCGGTGTTCGCCGGCGTCGCCCGGGGCGGCTACCTCGTGCCGACGAACCAGCCGGGCGTCGCGATTCCGCTGCCGGCAGGCATCGCACACAACATTGCAGACGGCACCCCCGTCTGGATGGCTCAGGTCACGCGGAGCTGACGCCATGAACCACCGGCATGCCGCCATCGGCTCGGTCCCACGGCGCGGCGCTCGCCGCTCGCGTGCGCGCGAACGGGGCGTCACGTTGGTCGAAAGCCTGGGTGCGCTCTTCGTCGCGGGCATCATGCTGATCGGCCTCTCAATGCTGATCGATACGTCGATGAAGAACATGCGCGATCAGCAAGCCGCGCAATTCCAATCGCAAGTGGCGAGCGCGGCCACGCAGCTCGTGCAGGCCAATTACGCCACGCTGGCCTCCTCGGCCACGGCCACCACACCCGCCGTGGTGCCGCTCACCGCCGCGAGCGGCCTGCAGATATCGAGCTACCTGCCGCCTGGACTCAAAACGCAGAATGTCTACGGCCAGACGCCGTGCCTGCTCGTGTTCGCCCCTTCGACCGGCGGGCTCGATGCGTTGCTCGTAACCGAGGGCGGACAGACTATTCCCGATCTCGAACTCGGTTATATCGCGGCCAACGCAGGTGCGGGCGGCGGCTCGATTCCGGCGTTCAAGCCCGGCACCGCGAACACCGCCAACAGCGCGGCCTATGGTGCCTACGGTTCGTGGGTCGCGAATACGCCGAACCCCAGCGGCGCGAGTTGCACGGGCAAAGCCACCGGAGCGGGTCATCTCGCCTCGGAGATCTACTCGAGCGGGCCGAGCAACACGAATGCCGATTTTCTCTATCGCGTCGGCGTACCAGGCTATCCGGACGCGAACACCATGCATGTGCCGATCTACCTGGCCGATCAGAGCCACGTAGTCGGCCAAAGCGATAGCGCTTGCGGTTCCGCCGTCGCCAACTCGGCAGGCAAGATCACGACGGATGCCTCCGGGCAGGTACTCTCGTGCTCGAGCGCGGGCTACTGGCAAAGCGCCGGCTCGCTCTATTGGCGCGATCCGGTACCGACCGAGGCCGCGTTGCCCACGGGCGCGAGCGCCGTGGCCGGCGACGTCGCCCTCTCGCTCGACACGGGTGTGCCCTACGAGTACACGGGCTCGTCGTGGCACTCGCTGCTCGTCGACAACAACGGCAATCTGAACATCGGCAAGGGCACCGTCGCGACGGGGCAGGTGGTCATGACCGTGGCCAACACCATCGGCGCGTCGTGCGACAACGGCCTTTCGCTCGGCGGCGTCGGGCAGTTGAGCGTGGATTCGTCGGGGCACAT
>Ga0207667_10006011_pt1 | contig 14772 bp, 13 predicted proteins | sample KBSCornC52_FD_184301 | JGI IMG/M metagenome (GOLD analysis project Ga0207667, IMG submission 184301) | Corn rhizosphere microbial communities from Kellogg Biological Station, Michigan, USA - KBS Corn C5-2 (SPAdes) (version 2) | ecosystem: Host-associated > Plants > Roots > Rhizosphere > Soil ... | reverse complement strand
CACGTGCTGCTCCAGCGCGGTGAGTCGCACGAAGCGCGCGCGCTGCCCGCCGGCCACCACGGTGACCATATTGTCCCCCGGCGGCGCGCTGTAGTCGCCCGATTGCGGGGCGGGCAGGATCACCGGCGGTCCATCTCCCGTCTCGCGCAATTCGATCTGATATTGCACCGGAAAACCATAGCCATGGCTGTGCGCAAATTGCGGCGGATGCGCGGGAAAGAGCCGCACTTCATCGATCGGCGCCACGGCGCCGAGGTCCACCGAGACCCACGGCACGGTGTCGAGCTTCTTGCCGCGCTCGTGTTTCAAGCGGCCGCGAAAGCCCAGCGTGGGGCTCGGTTGCGGGCCGACGGGCGGGCCGACCGCGATGTGCCCATCGACCACATTGATCCGGCCCCAATCCGGCCGCGTTCCCTGGCTGCTGCTCGCCCGGACCGCATTCGGGCCGACGACTTCGATTTGGGCACTGAGGTTGCGCTGGCCTTGCAGCAGCATCACTTCACCGAAGGCGCAGAGATAGCGATGATCCTCGCGGAAGAGCCGCGTCGCGGTGATGCGCACCTTGTGCGCCACGCGGCCGCCGGCCGGAATGAACACGGGGAGAATACCGGGATTGGGGAAATCGGCATGCGTGCAGTCCGCGAGAATCCAGCGTTCGGTTTTCTCGTCGTCCCCCAGCAACTCCACGCGAAAGCGCAATGGAAAACCGTAGCCCGACTCGATCACGCCGCCGCTCGGCGGTGGCGCGATCAGCACCACGGCATCCAGACGTTCCGCGTGCCCGAGATTGAGCTCCACCCAGTCGACCGTATCCGGCGACGTGGAATAATCGCTGTGCCAGCCGAGGCGCTGTGTCACCTGTGGTTCGGGTGCGGGCGGCAGTGTGGATTGGCGCTGTTGCAGAGTCTCGCGCTCTTCGCCCAGCTGGCGCAGTTCCGGGCTGAGCCATTCGAGGCCAGCCTGCGCTATGGAGGAATCCATGTACAAGAACCCGGCCAGCGCGAAAATGATGGAGCGCACGGGGCAGGGGGGAGTGAGGAACATCGGCGACGGCAGCCAGGTTAGACCGCCTGTTGACGGCGAGCGGTGAACCAATAGACCGCGGCGAAGAGGATCATGAGGGTCATGCCGAGCGCGGCGCCGAAGGGCCAGTCGCGGGCTTGCAGAAACTGGTTTTGAATTACTTCACCGATGGTCGGCTTGATGCCGCCGCCCATGAGTTGCGTGATGGCAAACATGCCGATCGCCGGGATGAAGACGATGAGAATGCCGGCGACAATTCCTGGCCAGGTCAGCGGAAGAATCACGCGCTGAAAGGTGCGCAGCGGGCCCGCGCCGAGATCGAATGACGCCTCGATAAGGCTGCCATCGAGCTTCTCGATCGAGCCATAGACCGGCAGGATGAAAAACGGCAGGTAGTTATAGATCAGCCCGAGCACCACCGCGCCAGGGGTGTAGAGCATCTCGAATGGTTCGGAAATGAGATGCGTGTATTGCAGGAAGGAATTGAGCAGGCCATCCGTGCTGAGGATGATAATCCACGCGTAAGTGCGGACGAGGAAGCTCGTCCAGAAAGGGACCATCACCAGCGTGAGCAGGAGATTGCGTCGCCGCTCAGGCGCGCGTCCGATGAACCAGGCCACTGGGTAGCCGAGCAGCAGGCACGCACCCGTGGTAAACGTGGCGTAAATGATGGAGCGCAGCGTGATCGTCCAATAGACCGTCCCGAAGTGGCCGGTATCGGAATCGATGAAGATCCGCCGGTAATTCTCCCACGAGAAATGATAGACGACCTGCCCAAGTTCATCGCGCTGGCAGAAGCTGTAGACGAGCAGGATGGCCGTGGGCACGACGACAAACGCCACCAGCCAAAGAACCATTGGCGTCATCAACAGCCAGCCGAGGAAACCGGGGCGGCGTTGATTGGCGGTGGCGGGGTTGAGGAGCACCCGCTATTGCCCCTTCAAATCCGTCACCAGCTTGTCGATATCCTTCGCCATCTTGCCGATGTCGCTGAAGGTCTCCAGCTTGGGGTCGCCGGGTGGGTAGCTGGCGGGGTTGGCGAGCTGCGCTTTGGTGAGAAGTTTGCGGGCTTCGGCGTTCGGGTTGGTGTAGGGGAACGCCTCGGAAATCTTCACGCTCACCTCGGGGCGCAGGATGTAATTGATGAACTTCTCCGCGTTCTCCTTGTTCGTCGCGCCTTTCGGAATGGCCAGGCTATCGATGAAGCGATGCGCGTGTTCCGAGGGCAGGAGGTATTGGAACTTCTTGTTCTTCTTAAAGAGGATCGCCGCCTCGCCACTCCAGACGATGCCGAGGTCGACATCGCCGTTGAGCAACTCGGTTTTCGGTGAGTCCGAATCGTAGACCTTCACCTGCGGCAGCCATTTTTCGAGCACGGGTTTGCACTGCTCCAGAGTCTCTGGGGTGATGTCGTTCACCGAGTGGTCGAGAAAACTGAGCGCCCACGAAACGATCTCGCGGTTGTCGTTGAGCACGACGATGCGCTTCTTGTGCGTGCCGTCGAAGAGATCTCCGTAACCCTTCACCGGCGTCTTCACTTTCGCGGTATTCACCACGATGCCCACCGAACCGGCCATCCACGGCACGCTGTATTTGCCTTCCGGATCGTGCGGCAGCTTGGTGAATTCGGGCGCGAGATTTTTGATGTTAGGAATGTTCGCCAGGTTCAGTTCCTCGAGCTTGCCAGCCTTGATCAACGCCTCGGTCGTGTATTCGGAAGGCTGGATGAGATCGTAATGCGCGCCGCCGGCGAGCAGTTTGGCCAGCATCTCCTCATTCGAGGCGTAATTCTCGACGCTCACCTTGATCCCCGTCTCCTTGGTGAAGCCATCGATCACTTCCTGCGGGACGTATTCCGACCAGCAGAAGAGATTGAGGCCGGCCTTTTTCCGCGACGCAGCGTGGAGTGGCGCGGCGAGGAAGCCGACGAAAGCACAGGCGAGAAGCAGGCGAATGAGTTTCATAATTCTAAGATGTCCTTCGGACGGGACAACGGTCAGCGGTTGATTTTGCGGACCATTTCAGCAAGCACGACGAGGATGACCGTCGCAAGGATAAACACGGTGGAGATGGCGTTCAGCGAAGGGTCGAGCCCCTTCTTGGCCATGCCGAAAACTTTGAGCGTGAGGGTCTGCGATTCCGGTCCGGTGGTGAAGAGCGTGACGATGTATTCGTCCATCGACAGGGTGAATGCCATGAGCGCGCCGGAGACGATGGCTGGCAACAAAAACGGCACCATCACGAGGAGGAAAGCCTTGAACGGCGTGGCCCCGAGATCGAGTGCTGCTTCCTCGAGAAAAGGATCCACGTCGGCCAGTCGCGCCTGCACCGCGACCAGGACAAAGGGGAAACAAAAGGTGGTATGGGCGATGATCACCGTGGCGAAGCCGAGGCCGAATTCCGAGTCGGTGAAATGGGCAAGCAGGTTGTTCAGCGGATCGGCGAGGACGGTGAAAAAGATCAGCAAGCTCACGCCCATGATGATTTCCGGAATGACCATCGGCACGAAGACGAGGGTGGTCAGCGTCTTGAGCATCGGGAAGCGATAGCGATGCAGCAACCACGCGCCGCTGGTGCCGAGCAGCACGGAGAGCAAAGTGGTGATGCTGGCGATGATGAGGCTGTTTTCCAGCGCATCGATCAGCGGGCCGTTATGCCAAAGCTTCGCGTACCAATCGAAGGTGAAGCCGGCCCAGACGACGGCGAGGTCGGAGGCATTGAAGGAATAGGCGACCAGCAGGAGGATCGGCAGATAGAGGAAGACGAAGATCAGCGCTGTCCAGCCGCTGCAGAGCGTATTGATGAGCCGCATGCCGGAAGGCAGACGAAAGCGGGGGCGCGCGGGGGCGGCGGAACTCATGCGAGGATGATGCATGGCGCCTCTGGAAAAGCATCCTCAAAGGTGGGTGTTGGTCGCTGATAGGAAGAAGGGGAGTGATAGGAGGAATAGGAATGATGGGATTCCTATAGCTCCCATTCTTCCTATTCCTCCTATCCGATCCTACGAGCCGCTCACTGTCCCTCAAACCCAGTAAACTGCACCGCCTGCTCCCGCGTCGTAAACCGAATAAAACCGCGGCCACCAGGATGTCCATTCCCCGAGTCGCGCCAACCGCCGAAGGGAAGGGTCGAGGGCGAGAAGGTGGTTGGCAGATTGGCGTAGAGATTGCCGACTTCGAGTTGCGCGCCGAGGCGGCGGAAGGTCGCTTCGCTGCGGGTGAAGATCGATGCGGTGAGGCCGAAAGGCGTGGCGCCGTGCAGACGCACGGCGTGGTCGAGGCCATCGGCCAGATACACGCTGGCGATGGGCACGAAGGCCTCGGCATCGCCATGGCTGTCCTCCGTGCGTTGGATGGCCGCAGGCCGGACATAGTGGCCGCGCTTGCCGGCCACGAACGGTTCGGCCTTGCCGTTCAGCAACCACGAGCCGTGCAGGCTGTCACACAGTCTCTCGTAGCGCTCGACGGCGGCGGCGCTGATCAACGGACCGAGTCTCGTCTCGGCGCGCAACGGGTCACCGGGTTCATAACTTTGCAGGGCCGTGAGGAAACGCGGCAGAAAATCGGCGGCGACTTTCTTCTCGACGATGACCCGGCTGGTGGCGTTGCAACGTTGTCCAGCGGTGAGGCAGGCGCCATCCGCGGCGGCGCGTGCGGCGCTATCGAGATCAGCGTCGGCGCATACGATCAGGGCGTTGTCGCCGCCGAGTTCGAGGGCGAGCGATTTGGAAAAATCTCCCGCCAGCTTTTGGGCCAGCGTGCGGCCGACGCGTACGGAACCGGTGAAACACACCGCTCGCACGCGCGGATCGAGGCAGAGCTCTTCGCCTGCGTCGGCGCCGCCTTGCACCACTTGAAAGACATCCTGTGGAAAGTGGGGGGCCATCACTTCGCCATAGTGAGCGGCGACGGTGGCCGCAAAGGGCGAAGGCTTGTAGATCACCGGATTGCCCGCGAGCAGATAGGCCACATTTGCGCCGTGGCCGAGATGCAGCGGGAAATTGAAAGGACCAATGACGCCGGCCGGACCGCGCGGACATTGCCGCACGAGGGCGGGGTGCTGCCCGCCGGCGGTATTGCGGTCGGTGAGATGTTCCTTCGCGTCGCCGATTGCAAAATCGATCTTGGCGATCACCGCGGCGACTTCGCCCCGCGATTCGGTGAGCGGTTTACCGGTTTCGATGGTGATCCCCCGCGCGAGTTCTTCCTTGGCCACGGAGAGCGCGTGTTGAGCCGCGTGCAAACGCTCGATGCGTTCGAGCAACGGTACGGCCGCCCATTCCGGAGCGGCAGCTTGCGCGCGAGCCACGGCGGCAGGGACATCGCCCGCTTCCGCTTCGGGCAGGGTGACAGACAAATCGCCGGGACTATGATTGATCCAGCGTTCAGCCGCCATAGACCTCCCTCCATGCTTCGAAAGTATTGAGATGCACGTGCACGACCTTGCTCACGTCGCTGGTGTAACCGCCGGCCAGGACCCAGGCGATGGGAATCTGGTGCGCTTGGGCAAACTCGAAGACGCGCCGGTCACGAGCGCGCAAATCCTCGTGGTCCAGCGCGAGCGGGGAATACGGATCTTCGAAATAGGGATCTGCCCCCGCCTGATACAGGATCACGTCCGGCTTCCGCTCCGCGAGCCGCGGCAGTGCCTGGTCCATGATTTCGAAAAGCGTCTTCCGGTCGCAGCCCGCCGGCAGGCTGAAGGAAACGTGATTGGAGCCGTCCTGGTGATGCCGCTCCAAGACATCGCGGTAGCAGAAGTTGTCCCAGAAATCGTTGCCGTAGAGCGAGAGATTGAAGAGATGCGGACGCGACACCGCGAGTTGCGCCGTGCCATTGCCATAGTGGAGATCCATGTCGAGGACCGCGCCGGAATGGATTTCGCCGGCGGCGACGAGCGCATCGATGGCCACGACGAGGCCATTGAAGGTGCAGAAGCCTTCGCCGTGATCCGCGCCGGCGTGATGAAAGCCGCTGACCAGCGCGGCGGAAACGCCATCGCGCAAGGCCTGGCGGGCCGCGGCGAGACAGCCGCCATTCGTCAGGCACACGCTGGCAAACAGCTCCGGCGACCACGGGAATTTTTGCGACTGCGCTAGGTCGCGCGGTTCACCGGTCTTGATTGCGGCGATGTATTCCGCCGTGTGCACGCGCTGGAGATCTTTCTCACTCACGGGCTCGGGCCGCGTGAGCTTGATTCCCGGCGCATCGCGCAAGCCATCCGCCACGAGGCTGAATTTGCGGATGGGCATGATGTGCTGGCCAATCGGCGCAGCATATCCCGGATGATAGTAGGTGGTCAGCATTGCGTCGGCGGGAGAAGTGAAATCACCGCGTCGTCCGCGGGATAGGGATCGAGTGAGAGTGAAGGATGGGCAAGATCGGAGGCCCGAAATTGCGGCCGGTAAATGTCGTAAAGCGACTCCACGAGCTGGCGCACTTCCGCGCCGCTGATGGTGTCCTCCTGCTCGCGCCGCACCCGACGCACGATGAGTTGAAAGGGCAGAGGTCGCGCGCCGCCGGTGGCATCGATGATCTCCGGCGGGCGGAAGTCGGGTTGAAAAAAGTGAATCACCTGGGGATCGATTTTGCGGAAACCCGCGCGCTCGTAGGCTTTTAGCCGAATGGTGCCGGCGGGGTCGTCCGGCCGCGCATATTCCATCTCTCCGAGCAGCGTGATCGGCGTAAAAAGAAGCAGCGGCGCCGAGTTTCCGTAGATGCACTCGTAGGCGGCGGCGATGGGCAGCGCCCGCATCCAGCCGGCGAGTCCGGTCCGCCTCGCCGCGGGTGCGACGAGATTGTGCGAGAGGTGCACAATTACGCCCAGGTTGTCGCGCGTCATCGCTGCCGTGTGATCGCGCACAGCCATGAATTCGCCGTCCGTCCGCACCAGGGCGATTTCGTAATGGAAGCGCGGCCCGAGCTGAAAGCGTTGCTCGAGCACTTCGCGCTGCTCCATTTCGTCCTTTGGCCCAAACTCCTGCCAGAGCCGGCTGTAGGCTTCCTCAAACAACGGATGGCTCGTGTTGCGAATGCGCACGAGGTCGAATCGCGAAAGATCGAGCGAGGTGGCATCCCCCGGGGCAAGTTCACGCGTGGTCACAGGCCATGGCATCAATTGTAAAGATGAACGGCAGTCTGCCACTTGGCAAAGCTTTCGGGCGGGTGTTTATTCTCCTTGATGAGCAGCACGGTTTCTCCCGATTCGCTCGCGCGGCTCGACGCGCAGCACCACCTACACCCCTTTACGAATCACGAGGAAATGCAGGCCAAGGGGACGCATGTGATGGTGCGTGGGAAAGGTGTGTACCTCTGGGACTCGCGTGGCCGGAAGCTGCTCGATGGCCTCGCCGGACTGTGGTGCGTGAATGTGGGCTACAGCTGCGATGAGATCGTCGAGGCAGTGAATGAACAGATGCGGCGCCTGCCCTATTATTGCTCATTTTTCAATACGACGACCGAGTCGGCGATCGAACTGGCGGACAAGATTTCCGCGGTCGCCCCGCGGGGGCTGGGCCACGTGATGTTCACCAACTCCGGCTCCGAGGCGAATGAGACGGCGCTGAAATTGATCCGCGGCTATCTCAAGCTGCGCGGTCAATCGAAACGCTGGAAGATCATCACGCGCAAATATTCCTATCACGGTGTGACGCTGGCCACGACGAGCATGACCGGGCTCTCGAATTGCACTGAGCCGTTCGATCTGCCACTGCCTGGGTTCGTGCAGGTGCCGGGGCCGCTTGCTTATGCCGCTGACAAGGAGAAGGAGCCGGACGCTTATGGCCGGTGGTGCCTGGAGGAAACCGAGCGCATTATTTTAAAGGAAGATCCGACGACCATCGCCGCGATCTTTGCCGAACCAATTCAAGGCGCGGGGGGAGTCATCGTGCCGCCGGCCGGTTATCTGCGAGCCCTCCGCGATCTGGCCCGCAAATACGGTATTCTCTTTGTCGCCGACGAAGTTATCACCGGCTTTGGGCGGCTGGGGAGTTGGTTTGCCAGCGAGTTGTGGAATCTCGAGCCGGATGTGCTTGTCCTGGCGAAAGGATTGACCAGCGGCTATCTCCCGCTCGGCGCGACGGTGGTGCGCGATGAAATCGCGGACGTGCTGATCCACGGCGGTTATCTGGCGCACGGTTTTACTTACAGCGGGCACCCGGCGAGCTGCGCCGCGGGGCTGGCCAATTTGCGAGTCATCGAGCGCGACAAACTCATCGAGCATGTGCACGAGGACGTGGGGCCGTATTTTCAGGATAAGTTGCGCGGATACGCGGGCCATCCGCTGGTCGGCGAGGTGCGCGGCTACGGGCTGATCGGCGCGATCGAGTTACTGCCGCCGGATCGCGATAAGTCGAAACTGAAGGGCGCGCTGGGTGCGAAGGCTGCCGCCCTCGCGCGGCAGGAAGGCGTGATCGTGCGCGGCATTCGCGATATGATCGCCATGTCTCCGCCGCTCATCATCACCCGGGCGCAGATCGATGAACTTTTTGCTGGTGTCGACCGGATGCTGGCGAAAATGGGTGGATGAGCACCGAAAAATGTCGCTGCGGCTGGGCTCGCGAAGAGCCGAACATCTCCTATCACGATACCGAATGGGGCGTGCCGCAGCATGACGATCGGGTGCTTTTTGAGTTTCTCATCCTGGAAGGCGCGCAGGCCGGGCTGAGTTGGACGACGATTTTGAACAAGCGGGAAAACTATCGCGCGGCCTATGACAGTTTCGATGTGAAGCGCATCGCCAAATACGATGAGCGCAAGGTGGCGAAGCTGCTGGCCGATCCGGGTATCGTGCGCAATCGATTGAAAGTTGCGGCGTCCATTGTGAATGCGAAGGCCTTCCTGGCGGTGCAAAAGGAATTCGGGAGTTTCGATGCCTATGTCTGGCAATTCGTGGGCGGCTCGCCGCGGCAGAACAAGCGTGCCTCGATGAAAGAAGTGCCCGCGCGAACGCCGGAGTCGGATGCGATGAGCAAGGATTTGCTGAAGCGCGGGTTCAAGTTCGTAGGCTCGACGATTTGTTATGCGTTCATGCAAGCCATTGGCATGGTGAACGATCACACCGTGGATTGTTTCCGTCACCGCGCGGTGAAGAAGCTGGGGCGGTGAAGGACGGAGGGATGCGCTCCTGCGCGTTCCCACTTTTTTGCCTGCCATGAAAATAGGGAGCGCGCAGGAGCGCGTCCCCCCGGTGGAGGCACCGATGGCGCTCGACTTCTCTGATTCACAGCGGTAGGGCAGACCTAACCCAACGCCCCATGAAATTCTCCACCCGTATCCTTTCCATCGTCGCGCTCGCTTTGTCCGCGGCCCTCCCGGCTCGGGCCGCTGAAACCATGGAGATCAAGCCGCAGTGGCAGGCTGGCAAAAGGTATTACGAAACGATGCAAACCGACCAGGTGAGCAGCTTCGAGGTCGCGGGGAAGAAGATGGAGCAGTCTACGAGCATGACCATCGAACTGACCATGACGGTGAGCCCGCATCAAGACGGCCAGCCGAAGCGCATGACGATTCGCTACGAGCGCATGGCGATGGAGGTCGACATCAACGGGCAGAAGATGGGCTTCGATTCAGCCAACCCCGGGGCGAGCGGCGATCCGCTCAATCTCAGCAAGACAATGGGCGCCACGGTGGGACAGGAATTGAAGGTCGTCTTCAACGACAAGGACGAAATCGCCGACATCGAAAACTACGATGAGTTCGTCAGCCACTTCGGGGCGGCCGCGACGCCAGGCTTTGATCCGAAGAAGATGTTTAACAAGGAAGCACTGACGGAAATGATGAAGCAGGGCGCGTTGCGCGCCACGCCGGGGAAGCCGGTGACCGTGGGCGATTCGTGGGAGTTCAGCAACCAGATCGATCTGCCGGCGCTGGGCAAGGTGGTGGTGAAGGGGAACTACACGCTCAAGGGCATCGGCGACCACAATGGGGTTCGCTGTGCGGAAATCGAGATGGATGGCCAACTGTCCATGGACATCGGCGAAGCCAAGGGGGACGCCGCGTCACCGTTCAGCGAACTCGGCATGAAAGTCAGCAATGGTACCCTCAAAGGCCCGATGTGGTTTGACCCGCAACTCGGGATGGCGCGCGACTCGCAGCTCGTGCAGGAGGTGACGATCTCGATGAAGAACCCGGCCGATCCGACCACGATGATGGAGATGCCAATGAAACAGAATATCTCGATGAAGCTGACGAAGGTGGAGGATGTGAAGTAGGGAGGGGGATTAGTGCTTAGGGATTGGTGCTCAGTGCTTAATGAGGAAGGAGGAGTGAATGGTGAGTAATGAGTAGTGAGCGGCGTGGCTCGCGGGGAACGCATGGCGAGAGGGGACGCGAAGTGCTCCAAAAAACGATGTCATCCTGAGCGGAGTGCCCCGGTGGGCGAAGGTGGGCGGGGCACGCAGTCGAAGGATCTCCAATATCCATGGGCGACGGCGGCGGAGAAAGTGGGCGCGTAGTCAGCCACAAGCTGGTGAGGCTCCGCGCAGAAAACCCACGGAAGTCAGAGGTCCTTCGCTCCGCCCATGATTCCCCGCTCCACTCAGGATGACCGCGCTTTTTTTCGGAGCGCTTCGCGCATCGCCGTGCCCCGCGCGTTCAACGACATCGCCTTGTGACTGCTTATTACTTACCGCGCACTAAGCACCAAGCGCTACCCCAGATCACTCCCATCCTCACTTCCCGCGGATAAACGCCACAACATCCCGCCGCAGCTTCTCCGCGTCGGGTCGATTGAGATACATCATGTGACCGCTCTCGTAGTATTGGATGGTGAGGTTGGAGTGGAGGTCGGCAGGGATATGCAGGTGCTCGATGCTGTAGAGCGTGGAGTCCATGGGCACCGCGAGGTCGCGGTAGCCGAGGCAGAAGAGAACGCGTAGCTTGGTGTTTGTCTTGAGCGCCTTGGCGAGACGGTCTTCAACGTTCACCGCTTCGCCGTCGAAATCGTGGTAGCTCCAGTTGACGCCGCCGAGGATGGTGTAAGGCAGGTCCCACTCGTAATTCAGGTCGCTGCGGATGGAAGCATTCGCGGCGGAAGAAAAGGCGCCGTAGATATTCGTGTAACTCGGGTCGAACTCGGGATGCGTGTTCAGCCGGTCGTAGTCTTCGGTGATCACGCGCCCGTCGTAGCGGCCGACGATTTTGCCCTCCTTGCGGAGCAGGTTTTCCATGAAGAGTCCCGGTGAGATGATGAGATGGGCGCGCTCGATCAAGTCGCGATCGAGGCCGGTGAGCCGCGCGAGCTTCTCCGCGATCCGGGTGCGGTCAGCGGCGGGCAGGCTGTCACCTTTGAGGAGCGCGAGTGCGTAGTCGCCCTGGGCGAAGGTGCGGGCTTCGGCGATGGCCTTGTCGCGATCGGCTTGCAGATCCGGCGGGAGCTTTTTGTGAAAATGGGCGGTCGCGGTGTAGCTCGGCAGGAAGGAGAGCGCGCCCTGCAGACTGCCGCCGATGTTTTCAAAATTAATGACGCCGGAAACGCAGACGAAGCCATCCACATAAAGGCCGAACTTGCTGGCCAGGTAATCGCACAGCCCCGAGCCGCGGATGCCGCCGTAACTTTCGCCGCAGAGGAATTTCGGCGAGGCCCACCGCTGCTCGCGCGTGGTCAGCGAGCGGATGAATTCGCCGACGCTCTCGATGTCGCCATTCACACTCCAGAATTGCTCGCCCTTCTCGCCCTTGGCCGGACGGCTCGCACCGGTGCCCACGGGGTCGATGAAAACGAGATCAGTGACATCGAGGATCGAGTTCGGATTGGGCACCACCGCGGTGTGCGGTGAGGCCTGCAGGCCTTGCGGATCGATATCCACCCTGCGCGGTCCGAGCCCGCCAAAGTGCAGCCATACCGACGAGGAGCCGGGCCCGCCATTGAAGCAGAAGGTGATCGGACGCTTCGCCGCGTCCTTGGTGGCCAGCGGTTTGCCGTCATCGCCGAGCGCCTGGTAGTAGACGTAAAACATTTTCGCCTTCTCGCCGCTGCCGTCTTCCTTGAGCAGCGGGAGCAGGCCGGTCTTGGCTTGGAACTTCACCTGCTGGCCCCCGATGGTCACCTCACCTTGGGTGACGACGGGCTTCTCTTCCTTGGGCTTTTCTTCCGGCTTTTTGCCGGCGGGTTTCTTGTCGCCCGACTTGGCATCTTCCTTCTTCTCGGTGTCGGGCTTTTTCCCGGCCTCCTCCTTTTCATCGGCCAACGCTGAAAAACCAAAAGTGCAGAGGGATAACAGGGCGAGGCAGAAGAGCGGGCGGATCATGAGAATGGCGTTAGTCAGCTGGAGGGTGGTCTTTGTTCATTGCCACGCGAAGATAAGATCGTGCAAGCGCGGACTGATGGCTGGATTGGCCTTGCGGAATGGGGCGGGCGCCAGCACGGTGAGAAGAGATTCCCCTGCAGATGAAAATATATGTGGCTTTGCTAATTTGCTTTTTCGGTGGGGCAGCTTGGGTGGAGGCGCAGATCGTGCCCGGTCAATCCAATGGAAGTGTGCCGGCAGCGACCCCTGCGGTGCAGGTCGCGGCGAGTAATAGCCTGAGCTTTGAGGCCAAGTCGGTCTCGAGTGGTGGGGCGACGAAAACACAAAATACCGGGACTTCCGGACTATATGATTTGAGCACGTCTGGCACACAGACGCACCAGAGCATGATCCGGCTCGAGGTGCGCGTGCGCAATTTCGGGACAACGCCGGCGCTAGCACACCTGGACTGCTATTTTGTCGCCTCGGCGCTCCCTCACGGGCGGCGGTATATCTGGAATGAAGTGGCGCGGGACGTCGCGGTTCCGGCGAGTGGCGAATTACCGGAGCAGATCCAATCGACGGAGTTGACACAGGTTACCGAGCAAAGGTTCAGCAGCTCGGTAAATATGAACCCTGTCACCGGTGGTGGCCCTACGGTGTCGCAGTCGGCCTCGAGGACGACGACCGGTGCCAAGCCCTATGGATGGATCGTGCGCCTCACCTCCGGAGATCGACTCTTGAAAGTGCAGGCGTCGTCCAGCGAGCTCGAGACAATCGGTCGGGATGCAAATGCTATTTCGAACCTTAAAAATGTGCGCCCGACAGGGCGGTAACTTGGTCCAGTCTGTGCTCCGTTTCAGGGTGGCACCTCATGCGTATCCACCCTCTCTTTCGTCCGGCCGTTTCCACATTTGTCCTGATCAGCATGGGCCTCGTCGGCTTCTCACTCGACAAGGTGCACGCGGCGGGGAATGCCCCGGTTGCTCCGAAACCGGCGGCCAATGGTGGATTGTTCCCGGATCCAGAGCCGGTGCTGGTGGAGAAGGCGACGTTGCGCAATTTGCTCGACGCCGTGGCACGCAAGGACGACCAGACGGTGACGCCCATCGTCTGGCAATTTCTGGCGGCGATGTCCAAATCCAAGGAACAGGGCGTGGGCCCGAGCGAATATCTGGCGGCGGCTTACAAGGCGGAGCGGGTCAAGGGGACGGATGCGGCGACGGTGCAGAATTGCCTGCTCAGCGCTTGGGCCGGCGCGCAGAGCCTGGCGTTGTTTACGCCGGACAATACCGCCCGTATGGAACGCGGCACCGCGCCTTACGGCACGCGGGGCGCGGATCGCGGCCGCCCGGTGAATCTCGACCTCGCTGCCCTGCCGACGGTGAAGCTCACTACAGCGCTACCCGCGCGCAAGGCAGTGGCTGCAGCCACGCCGTTGCCCACCGCGGAAATAGCCCCGGTGCAACCCGGGTTCACCGTCAAAACGGTGGAGGTGAAGTTGCACGAGAAGGTTTCCCTCGATCAGTTCGGCATTCGCGGCATGGACTTCAGCCTCGAAAGCGTGGACCCGCACAATTCCGTAGTCTTCACCTATGAAGACCGAATCTCGCACCGTAACGGCTATGGGGATCACATGGATGCCTTGAACCAATTGAGCCAGCAGATGGGCTCGGCGAATGGGCTCAACCGGATGACCACCTTCGTGACGCAGGACATTCCGGACTCGAAGCTCCACGGCGTGAAGCTGGTAACGATTCCCTTCGGCGCGGTCTACCTCGACGACGATATCGGCGGCTTCACCTATAAGATTGTCATTCGCGTGGCCACGGAGGCGCTGATGCAAGACCGTCTCCCGCCGGAACGGCGGAAGCTTTACGATCTGCACAACCCGGCGCCCTAATTCCTCACGCCTCCTTTCCTGCACGGACGCGGGGAATGTTTCCGGCCCGGCGCAGGTTTGCTGACGATCGGCGAAGTCGCGGTGCGGAATGGTGTCGGGAAACAGGAAAGATGAGAGTGGGGGATGTCGACCGCCGTCTGCCGTGCTGCCGTTGAGCCATTCAGTTTGCTAAAAAAATTTCCTGGGAGAGCGGGCTTCTGGAAAGAGGCAGAATTCAGTAGGTATTTCCACTCAAGTTAGGGCCCCTGGCGGCACGCGGTCGGTGGGTCATGGTCCATGTCGTGCTGAATTATCAGGCGTGTCCACCTCTACCTCTTCTCGAATCCGGTCGCTGTATTCCGCAGCGCGCGCCTTCCTGACCAAATACCTGAAGTTCGCCCTTCGCGGATTTCTCGTCGGATACCTTGTGTTTCCCGTGTGCGGGCTGGCCTTGCTGCTCAGCCTGTGGTTCCAGCACTCTCCACACTTCCAGTACGCATGGGATCTGATGCGGGCAATGCTCTTCGGCCCGTTCCAGATCTTCTTCGTCTGCTCTGGCGTGGTCATGGCGCTGTTCGCCATTCCTTACGCGAACGAGACGCAGCGGGAGGCGTAAAAGAGGGAGAGCCTGGCTGTAGCG
>Ga0207667_10006010_pt1 | contig 14773 bp, 13 predicted proteins | sample KBSCornC52_FD_184301 | JGI IMG/M metagenome (GOLD analysis project Ga0207667, IMG submission 184301) | Corn rhizosphere microbial communities from Kellogg Biological Station, Michigan, USA - KBS Corn C5-2 (SPAdes) (version 2) | ecosystem: Host-associated > Plants > Roots > Rhizosphere > Soil ... | reverse complement strand
ACTCCAAGCAAAGCAGCGCCCCCTACCCGGGACAGCGAGTCATTACCGACCTTCGCTAGCGGACTTTTTTATCGGTGACCGATTATTTTTGCACCATTTAAGTGAACGCTGCCGGTAAACTACGCGCCGCACGGTGCGGTTGCGCCAAGTTGCGGCTCCAACTACGCGCCGCACGGTGCGGTTGCGCCAAGTTGCGGCTCCCCGGCCGCGGCGCCGGCACCGGTTGCACGCTTCTTGCAGAACCAGCGCGCGCCCCCACCCGCGTGCCATTCCGTATATCCCCCAAGGAGAGGTTGTGAAAAGTTCTATTCAACGGAACATCGGGCCGTTTGCGCTGATGCTCACCGGCTTGGGTTCCATCATCGGTTCCGGCTGGTTGTTCGGTGCGTGGAAAGCAGCGAAGATCGCCGGGCCGGCGGCCGTATGCGCATGGATCATCGGTGCCGTCGTGATCCTCGCCATTGCGCTGACCTATGCCGAACTCGGCGCCATGTTCCCCGAGTCGGGCGGTATGGTGCGCTATGCCCGCTATTCGCACGGCGCGCTCGTAGGCTTCATCAGCGCATGGGCGAATTGGATTGCCATCGTATCGGTGATCCCCATCGAAGCCGAAGCCTCGATCCAGTACATGAGTACCTGGCCTTACGATTGGACACATCATCTGTTCGTGAACGGATCGCTGACGCCACCCGGGCTCATCTTGTCGGCCTTGCTCGTCATCGTCTACTTCATGCTCAACTATTGGGGCGTGAAGGTGTTCGCCCGGGCGAACACGGCGATCACGGTGTTCAAGTTCATCATCCCGGGCATGACGATTCTCGGTCTGCTGTTCGCGGGCTTTCACAGCGAGAACTTCGGCACCTCCAGCGAATTCGCGCCGTATGGGTGGTCCTCCGTGTTTACGGCCGTTGCGACGAGCGGCATCGTATTCAGCTTCAACGGCTTCCAAAGCCCGGTGAACTTGGCCGGTGAAGCCCGCAACCCCGCCAAGAGCGTACCGTTCGCCGTTATCGGTTCGATCCTGATCGCGCTCGTGATCTACGTCCTGCTGCAAGTCGCTTACATCGGCGCCGTCAGCCCGAGCGATGTCGCGAAGGGCTGGAGCCACTTCAACTTCGCGTCGCCGTTCGCCGAACTGGCCCTCGCGTTGAACCTGAACTGGCTCGCGATCATGCTCTACGTCGATGCATTCGTGAGCCCGAGCGGCACCGGCACGACGTACATGGCGACCACGACCCGCATGATCTACGCAATGGAGCGCAACAACACATTGCCGAAGATGTTCGGTAATGTGCACCCGTTCTACGGCGTGCCGCGCAATGCGATGTGGTTCAACCTCGCCGTCTCGTTCGTCTTCATGTTTTTCTTCCGCGGCTGGAGCTCGCTTGCTGCCGTTATCTCGGTGGCGACCGTCATCTCGTATCTGACGGGCCCGATCAGCCTGATGGCGCTGCGCCGCACCGCGACCGACGTCGAGCGTCCGCTGAAGCTGCCGTTCATGGGCGTTATCGCGCCGTTCGCGTTCGTTTGCGCGTCGCTCGTTCTGTTTTGGGCCAAGTGGCCGCTCACGGGCGAGATTATTCTTCTGATGATCGTCGCGCTGCCCATTTACTTCTATTACCAAGGCAAGTCGGGTTGGGGCGGCTGGGGCGGCGATTTGAAGGCGGCCTGGTGGCTCGTCGCCTATCTGCCGACCATGGCGGTTCTCTCCGTCATCGGCAGCAAGCAGTTCGGCGGCCTTAACCTCTTGCCGTATGGCTGGGACATGCTCGTCGTCGCGCTGTTCGCGCTTGGCTTCTACTTCTGGGGCGTGAATACCGGGTATCGCACGCGGTATCTGGATGAGCGTGAGCCGGAGGAGGACATTCTCGAAGGGGTGGGCGTCTAACCTGCCGTACCGCCCGCGGTGAGGGTCGCGGGCAAGACGCAAAACACAACATGCAAGAAGAACGGCGAAGGCCCGTCCGACGGTGAGTTGGAAGGGCCTTCGTTTTTTGGGTCAGTGGTCCGGTCCGATTGCTATCCAGCCGCTGCTGCGCAGGCGCCCGTCACCCTAGGAATACGTAATGGGTCATTGCCAGCGAGCGTTGATAGGTCCCGAGCGATTGGATCTCGAGCGCGTAATCGTCGCCGGCTGCACCGAGCGACGCGAATACCGGCAGCAAATGCTCGTCCGTCGGATGCATGAACGCGGCATGCGGCGCGCGACGCCGGTAATCGAGCAACGCGGCGACATCGCGTTCGGCCAGCCGCGCCTCGAACCAATCGGTAAATTCGGCCACGCGCGGATCGGCATCGCCCGGCGGCGCGCCAAAATCGGCTGCACGCAGGTTATGTGTGAATGTGTGATCTGGCCCGACCCGACGATCAGCACGCCCTCGTCAGCCAGCGGACGCAATGCGCGGCCTACCGCGTAATGATGAGCAGGATCGCGATGCGGCTGAATCGACAACTGCGCGACAGGCACGTCGGCTTGCGGAAACATCAGCAGCAAGGGGATCCAGGCGCCGTGATCGAGCCCATGTGGTTCGGTCTGCGTCGGGATCCGCGCGGCATCGAGCAAGGCGGCGGCCTCGCGCGCCAACCGAGGTGCGCCCGGCGCCGGATAGCGCAGCTCATACAGCGCGCGCGGAAAACCATAGAAATCGTGAATCGTCTCGGGTGCGTCTGCCGTGCTGGCGATGGGCATGTCGGTGCCCCAATGGGCGGACAGCATCAATATTGCGCGCGGGCGCGGCAAGCGTGCCGCCAGCGTGGCGAATTCGCCTGAAGGCATGGAAGGATCGATCGGCAGCGTCGGAGCGCCGTGCGATAAGAAAAGCGAAGGCAGACGTGACATGGCGGTAAACGCGCAAGCGTGAGGGGGTTATCGTGTGGTGCGGTGTCATGCGGGATGTCAGAGCATGACTGAGCATAAGCCGATGCGCCGGCGCGATAAACCCGCTTTCGCGAAACGAACCGTGTCGCAGGAGTAGCGAATGCGGTGGCGGCGCGGGCCGAGCGCAGGGTTATGCGTCGTCGCCGTGCAGTCCCGGCCAAGCGGCAGCGAGCGCGGGGCCGAGCGCGAACATATCGAGCACGCGCGCCACCGTGTCGTTCACCATGTCATCGATCGACGCAGGCCGGTTATAAAAAGCGGGCAGGGGAGGGAAGACGATACCGCCCATCTCGGTGACGGCCGTCATGTTGCGCAGGTGTGCGAGATTCAGCGGCGTTTCTCGTACGAGCAGCACGAGACGCCGGCGCTCTTTGAGCGCGACGTCCGCGGCCCGCGCGATCAAATTGTCCGATAGGCCGTGTGCGATGCTCGCAAGCGTTTTCATCGAGCACGGCGCGACGATCATGCCGTCCGTCGAGAACGAGCCCGACGCGATGCTTGCGCCGACGTCGCGCACTCGGTGGACCACATCGGCAAGCCGATGAACGTGGTCCTTCGTCAATCCGAGTTCGTGTTGGACGTTGAGCCAGCCGGCGCTGGAGACGACGAGATGCGACTCGAGCGCGTCGATGCGCCGCATCGCCTCCAGCAGGCGTACGCCATAGATCGCGCCCGTGGCGCCGGTGATCGCAACGATGATGCGGCGCGGCGGCGCGCTGGCACGGGGCATAAGCGGGAGGGTCGATGCGTAGGCCGGAAGGCCGGCCCGGGCGCTCAAGCCGCGGCGAACAATTGCTGCAGCTCGCCCGACTCGTACATCTCCATCATGATGTCAGAGCCGCCGACGAATTCGCCCTTCACGTAAAGCTGTGGAATGGTGGGCCAATTCGAGAATTCCTTGATGCCCTGGCGGATTTCTTCGTCTTCGAGCACGTTCACCGTCTTGAGCTGATCGACGCCGCACGCCTTCAGAATTTGTACGGCACGGCCCGAAAAGCCGCACATCGGAAATTGGGCGTTGCCCTTCATAAAAAGGACGACGGCGTTTTCGTCGACGATTTGCTTGATGCGTTGTTGCGTATCCATGACTGACCTTGTGTCTACGCGCGAGGCGCGGAACTGAATAGATAGAGCGAAATGATAGCGGATTTCGCGACTGCGAGCCGACACCGCTAGCGCCGGGCGCCCGGCGCATCGGCCAGCAGCCGGCTGAGCTTGTCCGCCAACTCGGCATAGGTAAAAGGCTTGGAAAGCAGATGGATGCCTGGATCGAGCCGGCCGTGGTGGACAATCGCATTGCGAGCGTAGCCCGTCGTGAACAGCACGGGCAGTTCGGGGCGCGTCGTACGTGCCGCGTCGGCAAGCTGGCGCCCGTTCATGCCGCCCGGTAGACCAACGTCCGTGAACAACAGCCGGATTTCGGGGCGCTCGCTGACGAGACGTAATGCACTTGCGCCATCTACGGCCGTGATCACGCGGTAGCCCAGTTCGCGCAGCATGTCGTGTGTCGCCGCGCGGACACTCTCATCGTCTTCGACCACGAGAATCACTTCGCCGGCTCGGCTCGCGGGCACCGGCCGGTGTTCGGCGCGCTCGTCGTCGGAGGCCTCGGCCGCTAGGCGGGGCAGATACAACTTGACCGTCGTACCTTCGCCGACCTCGCTATAGACCCTCACGTGCCCACCCGACTGCTTGATGAGGCCGTACACCTGGCTGAGCCCGAGCCCGGTGCCGTGCCCGATTTCCTTGGTCGTAAAGAACGGTTCGAAGGCGCGCTCCACCACTTCCTTGGTCATGCCCGTGCCGGTATCGCTTACGGCAATCATGACGTAGCACCCCGGCTCGAGCCCTTCGAAACGCGCAACGTAGGCCTCGTCGAGCGAGCAGTTGGCCGTTTCGATTGTGAGCTTGCCACCGGCCGGCATGGCGTCGCGCGCATTCACAGCCAGGTTCAGCAGCGCGCTTTCGAGCTGATTGGCATCGACCGATACGCGCCAGAGATCGGCCGCGTTGACGGCTTCGATCGCGATGGCTTCACCGAGCGTGCGGCGCAGCATATCGGACATGCCGACGACCAGTTTGCCGATGTCGGTCGGTTTCGCGTCGAGCGCCTGGCGCCGCGAAAACGCCAGTAAGCGCCGCGTCAAGTTGGCGGCGCGCTCGGCGCCGTGCAGCGCGTTGTCGATGAAGCGCTGCATATCCGCGCCGGGCTGCGCTTGCAGCGATGTGCCGGCGCGGCGCTGGAGCGCTTCGAGGCTGCCGATCACGACTTGCAGCAGGTTGTTGAAATCATGCGCGATGCCGCCGGTCAGTTGACCGATCGCTTCCATCTTCTGCGACTGGCGCAATTGCGCTTCGATATTACGTTTTTCGGTCAGATCGCGCGTAACTTTGGCGAAGCCGATGACTTCACCCCCCGGCCCGACGATCGCGTCGAGCAGCACGTTTGCCCAGAAGCGCGAGCCGTCCTTGCGTACGCGCCATCCCTCGCCTTCGAACTTACCGTTGCGCGCCGCGCTCTCCAACACGCGCATCGGCACGTCGCTGCGGCGGTCTTCTTCCGTATAGAAGCGGGAGAAGTGCTGGCCGATGATTTCATCGGCCAAGTAGCCTTTGATGCGCTGAGCGCCTGCGTTCCAACTCGTGACGTAGCCCTGAGCATCGAGCATAAAAATGGCGTAGTCGACGACGCTGTCCACCAGCAGACGAAACCGCTGTTCCGAGTCTCGCAACAGAGCCGACGCGTCGTGGCTCCGCACCGTCGGTGCCCGGCTCGCGCGCCGCGCGACCTCGTGCGCTTCGAGCAGCACGAAAGCGATGCTGCCGATATCGTCCCGAACGGGGCGCAGGGTGGTGTCGAGCGAGACCGGAGGCTCACCGGCTCGGGCTTGAGGCAGTGGCGCTTCGAAACGGACGGTTTCGCCCTCGGCGGCGCGCGCGATCGCCTGGCCCAGCTGTTCTCGCATTTCACGCTGCTCGGGGCCTGCCCAAAAGGTATCGGCAAGGGGACGGCCGATCAGTTCTGACCAAGGCAGCGAACGCGAGGCGAGTTCGTTGCGGTTGCACTCGAGCACCGTGCCGTCGCGGGTCGTCAGCACGACGAACGCTGACGTTTCATCGAGCGCGATTCGTGCGAGCTTGTCTTGAATGACGTCGGGCGGATCGTCCGCATGCAACTCCGTACCGCGAACAGTCAAACGTTTGCCTATGTCGGGCAGGAAGCGCTTCACCGTGGGCTCCGTTTGAGACATTCGATGGGGAACTCGCTAAGTCTGCTCTAGAGCGTACGAATCTAAATAATATCAGGACCGACCGTCGATCAGTCTAGGGTCGCTCCACGTCAGACGAATAGGCATCCCGCAAGCCGCCTGATGCCCGCTCGATCCCAGCCAGATCGCGCAGCGAGTGCACGCCCATGAAGCCGGCCTCGGTCAATATGGCGCGCACGTCGGGGGCCTGGTCATAGCCGTGTTCTATCCATAACTGTCCGGCGGGCGCGAGAAACGCACCGGCCCCGGCAACGATGTGTTCTATCCATAACTGTCCGGCGGGCGCGAGAAACGCACCGGCCCCCGCAACGATCGCGCGAATCGCCGACAGCCCGTCGGCCTCGTCCGTCAGCGCGCCTCTGGGCTCGAAGCGCAAATCGCCTTCGCGCAGGTGAGGGTCTCCCGCCGCAATATAAGGCGGGTTGCTGACGATTATGTCGAACGACGACGAGGACGCGAGCCCTGCGTACCAATCACCTTGCAGCCACTGTAGCGGCCCGCCGGGGCGGGTGCAATCGAGCAGTTGGTCGGCGTTGCGCGCGGCCACGGCGAGTGCCTCGGGCGAACGATCGACCGCCGACACGCGCGCGTCGGGCCGGGCCGACGCGATGGCGATGGCAATTGCGCCGCCGCCGGGGCGGGTGCAATCGAGCAGTTGGTCGGCGTTGCGCGCGGCCACGGCGAGTGCCTCGGGCGAACGATCGACCGCCGACACGCGCGCGTCGGGCCGGGCCGACGCGATGGCGACGGCAATTGCGCCGCAGCCCGTGCCGAGATCGAGCACGCGCGGATGCGCAATCGATTCGATCGCCGCCAGCGCGGTCTCGACGACCAATTCCGTTTCGGGGCGGGGAATGAGCACAGCCGGCGTGACTTCGAACGGGAGCCCAAAGAACTCGCGCACCCCTATGATCTGCGCAATGGGCTCACCCTCGATGCGGCGCGCTTGGAGCGCTCGATAACGGGCCACCACAGTCTCGTCGAGCGGATCCTCGCTTCGGGTGATGAGTTCGGTGCGCCGCCAGCCGAGCGCATGCGCGAGCAGAATGCGCGCTTCGAGCCCCGGCAAGGGAGCGCTGCGCAGCAGGGCGCCGGCCGTGGGCTCGGATGTGGGCTCGGGTGTGGGGCGATCGGGAGTCATCATCGACAAGGCTCGAGAAGAGGGCTCAATCCGCGTCGCCGAGCGAGGCCAGTAGTTCGGCCTGATGCTCGCTGACGAGTGCGGCGATGAGATCGTCGAGGTCGCCGTCCATGATTGCGTCGAGTTTATACAACGTGAGATTGATCCGGTGGTCGGTGAGCCGGCCTTGCGGGAAGTTGTAGGTACGGGTTGTAGGTACGGATGCGCTCCGAACGGTCGCCCGAGCCGATCAAATTCTTACGGGTGGCCGCTTCTTGCGCCTGCTGCTCCCGAGACTGCTTGTCCTTGATGCGCGCGGCGAGCACCTTCAGCGCGCGGTCCTTGTTCTTGTGCTGTGAGCGGTCGTCCTGGCATTCGACGACGATGCCCGTGGGCAAGTGCGTGACGCGCACGGCCGAATCGGTCTTGTTGATATGCTGGCCGCCCGCGCCCGAGGCGCGGAACGTGTCGATACGCAGATCGGCCGGGTTGATCTCGACTTCACCGATCTCATCGGCTTCAGGCATGACCGCGACCGTACACGCCGACGTATGGATGCGGCCTTGCGTCTCCGTCGCCGGTACGCGCTGCACGCGGTGTCCGCCCGATTCGAATTTGAGCCGCGAATAGGCTCCTTGCCCGGCGATGCGCACGATGACCTCCTTGTAGCCGCCGAGATCGGATGCACTCTCCGACATCGTTTCGACCTGCCAGCGCTGCCGTTCGGCGTAGCGCAGATACATGCGCAGCAAGTCGCCGGCAAACAGCGCCGATTCGTCTCCCCCCGTACCGGCGCGGATTTCGAGGAAGATGTTGCGCTCGTCGTTCGGATCCTTCGGCAACAGCATTTTGCGCAGATCCTCTTCGAGCTGCGCCATTCTGTCGCGGGCAGCCCGCACCTCTTCTTCCGCGAACTCGCGCATTGACACGTCGGCGAGCAACTCTTGGGCCGTGCTCGCGTCCGTGCGCGCGTGACGCCATAGCGCGTAGCGTTCAACGACAGGTCCGATCTCGGCGTGCTCGCGCGTGAGCTTGCGGTACTGATCGAGGTTGGCCGTCACGTCGCCGCGGGCGAGGAGGTCGTTCAGTTCGGCCAGCCGCGTCGTCAACTGGTCGAGCTTGTGTTGCATGCTCGTTTTCATGTGCGGAGCAAGGCTCCCCGGAAAGAAATGGATAGGTGGAACGGGAGGGCGCGGCGAGCGTGCCGGCCGGCGCTGGGCAGCGTCGCTAACGGCCCGAAGGATCGGACGGCTTGGCGTGCCCGTAGAAGCCGCTTAGCAGATCGACGAGCGTGGCCCGCTCGTCGCTGCTCGCGCGATTGAGGGCGTGCGTTGGGCCGTGAATCAGCTTATTGGTCAGCGCTTGGGACAGGGCTTCGAGAACGGCGGCCGGATCGTCGCCGCGGGCGAGCATTTTCATGGCCCGCTCGAGCTCGGCACGGCGCAGCAGATCGGCCTGCGTATGCATATGCCGGATGACGGGCACGACGCTGCGCGCGTCGAGCCATTGCATAAAATCCTGCACGCGCGTTTCGATGATCGCTTCGGCCTGCGCGACAGCGGCCTGGCGCGAAGCATTACCCTCGCGCACGATCGCGCCCAGATCGTCGACCGTATAGAGAAAAACGTCCTGCAGCTCGGCCACTTCGGGCTCGATGTCGCGCGGCACGGCCAGATCCACCATGAAAATCGGGCGGCGGCGGCGCGCCTTGACCGCGCGCTCGACCGCGCCTAGACCGATGATCGGCAGCGTCGAGGCCGTGCACGAGACGACGATGTCGAACTCGTGCATGCGGGAGGGCAAATCGGAGAGCGGTATCGCGCGGCCGCCGAAACGCTCGGCAAGCTTCGCGCCGCGCTCGATCGTGCGGTTGGCCACGACGAATTCGCGCGGGTTCTGAGCGGCGAAATGCGCCGCGCAGAGCTCGATCATTTCGCCCGCGCCGATGAACAGCACGCGCTGGCTCGAGATCGTATCGAAGATGCGCTGCGCGAGCCGCACAGCCGCGGCGGCCATCGAGACGGACTGCGCGCCGACGGCTGTCGTTCCGCGCACTTCCTTCGCAACGGAGAACGTGCGCTGAAACAACTGGTTCAGATAGGTACCCAGCGCGCCGGCTTCAGATGCCGAGCGCACGGCGTCCTTCATTTGTCCGAGGATTTGCGTTTCGCCGAGCACCATCGAGTCGAGGCCCGACGCAACCCGAAATGCGTGCCGAACGGCTTCCGACTGCGGCAACGCGTACACGTGCGGCGCGAGTTCGTCGACCGAGAGCCCGTGATACTTCGAGAGCCACTGCAACGCGGCTTCGCGGGCGGCGCGGTCGTCGGTGGCGCAGTACAGTTCGGTGCGGTTGCAGGTCGAGAGGATCGCGGCTTCGGGCGGGCCGAGCGTCGCGCGTCCCTGCCACAAGCCTTGGAACGCGCCGAGCGCCGGTTTTAGCTGATCGAGCGGAAACGCCACGCGCTCGCGCAACGCAACGGGCGCCGTGTGGTGATTGATTCCGATCGTGAGCAGTTGCATACGTGGGGTGCGAGGGCCGCCCGTGCCAATCTGGCCGGCAGCACTGATATTTCAGCCGGTTATTATAACGGTTCCGCCCTGTGGCCCGCAGCGCCCGTGTGTGTCGGCGCGCGCTCGCAAATAGAGACAATAAGAGATTACTTCCATGCAGCTTGACGGCGTTTTTCGCACCCCCTCGTCCCGCGGCAAAGCCGTGTATGGCTCGCGCAGGCACTGATGGGCTGGCCGGGCATTCTCGTACTGGGGCTAGCCGTCGGGTTGGCGGGCTGGTGGCTCCATCCGTTGCGCCGCTCGAGCCGTGCCGGTCCCTCCGTTGCCTTGATAGCGGGCGTCGTCGCGGCGTCCGTCGCAAAAATGGCGGGCAGTGTGTCCGGTCTTTTCTACGACGGCGCGACGCTCGAATGGCCCGTCTGTACGGGCGTCGCACTCGTGGCCGTCGCCATAACGGTCGGCTTGGCTTCTCGTCGTTGAACTGAGGTGACTGAATGAACGATCGTCTTCCCCCGTCCGCCGCGCCCGGCCGCTCCGGTTCGCCGATTGCAGGCCGCCTCGCGCGGTTGCGCGAGGCGATGGCGCAAGCGGGGCTCGCCGCGTATGTCGTGCCCTCGTCCGATCCTCACCTGTCCGAATACTTGCCCGAACGCTGGCAAGCGCGGCAATGGTTGTCGGGCTTTACCGGATCGGCCGGCACACTCGTCGTCACGGCCGATCACGCAGGCCTTTGGGCCGATAGCCGGTATTGGGTGCAGGCTCAGACGCAGCTTGCCGGGACCGGCGTCGATCTCATGAAAATGGCTGGCGGCCCGCAGGGGCAGGCGTACATAGACTGGCTCGGAAAGCAACTCGCCCCGGGCGAGCGCGTCGGCGTCGACGGCGCGGTGCTGGGCCTCGCGGTCCAACGCGCGCTGCAAAATGGGCTGAGCGCGCGAGGGATCGGGCTCGTTACCGATACGGACCTGCTCGAATCGGTTTGGCGAGATCGCCCCGCGCTGCCGGCGGGGCTCGTCTACGAGCATGCCGTGTCGGACGCCTGCGTCGCGAGGCGGGAAAAGCTTGCGCTCGTGCGTGCGGCACTGCGCGAATCGGGCGCGCAATGGCATTTGATCTCGACGCTCGACGACGTGGCGTGGCTCACGAACCTGCGCGGAGACGACGTCAACTTCAATCCCGTGTTCGTCGCACACGTTCTTGTCGGGCTCGATCACGCGACGCTGTTCGTCGGCACGGGCAAGGTGTCGCCGGCGATCCTCGAAGCCCTTGCACGCGACGGCATTCGCGTCGCCCCTTACGAGCAGGCCCGCACGGCGCTGGCCGGCTTGCCCGAAGGCGCCGCGCTGTTACTCGACCCCCGCCGCGTCACGTTCGGCTTGCGCGAGGCGGTGCCGGCGACCGTGCGGGTCGTCGAAGCCGTGAACCCGTCGACCTTCGCGAAGGCGAGCAAGACGCCCGAGCAGGCAGCGCGCGTGCGCTTGACCATGGAGTACGACGGTGCGGCGCTTGCCGAGTTCTTCTCTTGGCTCGAAGCCGCAGTCGGCCGCGAGACGATCACAGAACTCACCATCGACGAGCAGCTCACCGCGGCCCGTGCGCGCCGGCCAGGCTTCGTTTCGCCGAGCTTCGCGACGATTGCAGGCTTTAACGCCAACGGCGCGATGCCCCACTATCGTGCGACGGCCGCAGCGCATCGCAGCATCGAAGGCGACGGCCTCTTGCTGATCGATTCGGGCGGCCAATATGTGACGGGCACGACCGACATCACGCGTGTCGTGCCGATAGGCACCGTAGCCGATGCGCAAAAACGCGATTTCACGATCGTTCTCAAAGGCGTGATCGCGCTGTCGCGGGCGCGCTTTCCGCGCGGCATCCGCAGCCCGATGCTCGATGCGATCGCGCGCGCGCCGATTTGGGAGGCGGGCTGCGACTATGGCCACGGGACGGGCCACGGCGTGGGCTACTTCCTCAATGTGCACGAGGGCCCCCACGTGATTTCGCACTATGCTCAGGCCGAGCCGCATACGGCGATGGAAGAAGGGATGATCACGTCGATCGAGCCCGGCATTTATCGGCCGGGCCAATGGGGCGTGCGCATCGAGAATCTAGTGCTCAACCGAGCCGACGGCGACACGGCGTTCGGCTCGTTCCTGGCCTTCGAAACGCTGACGCTTTGCCCGATCGATACGCGGTGCGTGATGCCTGCGCTGCTGCGCGAGGACGAACGCTCTTGGCTCAATGCGTATCACGAGACGGTACGCGCCCGTGTATCGCCTCATGTGAGCGGTGCCGCTAAGGCATGGCTCGAGACGCGCACGCAGCCTATTTAACGCAGACGGAGATTGAATGAAACCGAAGGTCGTCGTCTTCGATTTCGGCGGGGTGCTGATCGATTGGAACCCCGAGTACCTTTACCGCAAGCTGATTGCGGATGCAGGCGAGCGCCGTCGCTTCTTGACGCAAGTGTGCTCGATGGATTGGGTGGTGAAGCAAGACGGCGGCCAGCCGATCGCGGCCGGCACCGCCGAACTCATCGCTCGCTTTCCGCACGAAGCCCCACGCATCCGCGCGTTCTACGACCGCTGGGAAGAAATGATCGGCGGCGTGTTGGCCGAGGGCGTGCGGCTCGTCGACAAGCTCGAGGCCGCCGGGGTACCGCTGTTCGGGCTCACGAACTGGTCCGACGAGACATTTCCCTATGCATGGGAGCACTTCGACGTCTTGCGGCGTTTTCGGGACATCGTCGTGTCGGGCCGCGTGAAGCTCGTGAAGCCCGATCCGAGAATTTACGCGGAGACCTTCGCGCGCGTCGAACGCCATCTGCCGGGCATCGCGCCGGCCGAGATTGTCTTTATCGACGACAATCTCAAGAACGCGCGTGCCGCTACGCAAGCCGGCTGGCACGGTATTCACCACACGAGCGCCGCATCGACCGAAGCGAGGCTGCGCGAATTGGGCTTCGCACTGGAGGATTGAGCGTCCCACGCAGGGTGCGTCGTCGGCGGGGTACCGCATTAGGCGTGCGTTCGGGGGCGAGCGATCGCTCCCGAACGGCACATCCGCATTCGCCGTTTAGCGCGTGATCGGCTTATAGCGCAGGCGCTTGGGCTTCGCACCTTCTTCGCCGAGACGCTTGCGCTTGTCGGCCTCGTACTCTTGGTAGTTGCCGTCGAAGAACACGACTTGCGAGTCGCCTTCGAACGCCATGATGTGCGTCGCGATCCGGTCGAGGAACCAGCGATCGTGCGAGATCACCATGACGGAGCCGGCGAATTCAAGCAGTGCGTCTTCGAGCGCGCGCAGCGTTTCGACGTCGAGATCGTTCGACGGCTCGTCGAGCAGCAGAACATTGCCGATTGCCGCCGGCGATTAGCGTCTTGGCTAGATGTAGGCGGCCGCGCTCGCCGCCCGAAAGACTGCCCACATTCTTCTGCTGATCGCCGCCCTTGAAGTTGAACCGGCCGATATAGGCGCGCGATGGCGTCTCGTACTTGCCGACCGTCAGGATGTCCGCGCCGCCCGAGATTTCCTCGAACACCGTCTTGCTGCCGTCGAGCGCATCGCGGCTTTGATCGACGTAGGCTAGCTTGACCGTCGGCCCCATGACGATCTCGCCCGAATCCGGCGTTTCGCGGCCGGTCAGCATGCGAAAGAGGGTCGATTTGCCGGCGCCGTTCGGGCCGATGATGCCGACGATAGCGCCTGCGGGCATCTTGAAGCTCAAATTGTCGATGAGCAGGCGATCGCCGTATGCTTTGCTGACGTTCTTGAACTCGACGACTTCATTGCCGAGCCGATCACCGACCGGAATGAAGATTTCCTGCGTCTCATTGCGTTTTTGATAATCCTGGCTCGAGAGCTCTTCGAAGCGGGCGATACGCGCCTTCGATTTGGCCTGGCGCCCCTTCGGATTTTGACGGACCCATTCGAGCTCCTTCTTGATCGCCTTCTGGCGCGCCGATTCGGATGCCTCCTCTTGCTGTAGGCGGTCTTCCTTCTGATCGAGCCAACTGCTGTAGTTTCCCTTCCATGGGATGCCGTGGCCGCGGTCGAGCTCGAGAATCCATTCGGCGGCGTTATCGAGGAAGTAGCGATCGTGCGTCACGGCGACGACGGTACCCGGAAAGCGCGTCAAGAATTGTTCGAGCCATTCGACCGATTCGGCGTCCAGGTGGTTCGTGGGTTCGTCGAGCAGCAGCATGTCGGGCTTTTGGAGCAGCAGCTTGCAGAGCGCGACGCGGCGTTTTTCGCCACCCGACAGATTGGCGACTTTCGCGTCCCACGGCGGCAGGCGCAGCCGGCAGGCGCAGCGCATCGGCGGCGACTTCGAGCTGCTGCTCGGGGCTGCCGCCGTCGCTCGCGGCGAGAATCGCTTCGTACTTTGCCTGCTCGGCGGCGAGGGCATCGAAATCGGCGTCGGGCTCGGCATAGGCCGCATAGATTTCGTCGAGCTTCTTCTGCGCTTGGAAAACATCGCCCAACCCTTCCTCGACGGCTTCGCGCACGGTCTGTTCGGGATCGAGCTGCGGTTCTTGCGGCAGATAGCCGATATTCAGGTTCGGCATCGGCGTCGCTTCGCCTTCGATATCGCGATCGACGCCAGCCATGATGCGGATCAATGTCGATTTGCCCGAGCCGTTCAGGCCGAGCACGCCGATCTTCGCACCGGGGAAAAAGGACAGCGAAATGTCCTTCAGGATTTGACGCTTGGGCGGCACTATTTTGCCGACCCGGTTCATGGTGAAGACGTATTGGGCCATGTGCGTGAGTGAGTGAACTGAGGTGCCGAGCCCGCTGACGAGGGGAGCGTGATGGTGAATGGAAGATGAAAGCAACGGCGATGCGTGCCCCCGGAAAGGCGTCATTTTAGCAATCGCGCGACCGTTATGCGGTGCAACGGTGCGTTCGTCGCTGAAAACGGCGCCGCAAGGCGGCTCGGTTGCGGTCGACTCCTCGCGCCGAGCGGGCGCTTTGCGCCTTCATCGGATGGGG
>Ga0207667_10006007_pt1 | contig 14775 bp, 18 predicted proteins | sample KBSCornC52_FD_184301 | JGI IMG/M metagenome (GOLD analysis project Ga0207667, IMG submission 184301) | Corn rhizosphere microbial communities from Kellogg Biological Station, Michigan, USA - KBS Corn C5-2 (SPAdes) (version 2) | ecosystem: Host-associated > Plants > Roots > Rhizosphere > Soil ... | reverse complement strand
CTCATGTCCCGAACATGCGCTTGAAGAATCCCTTCTTCGGCGCATCAACGAATCGCATCGACACGTCTTCTCCGAGCAGACGGGACACCGCATCGGCGTAGGCCTGGCCGGCGATCGACCCGGCATCGTGGATCACCGGGACGCCGGAGTTGGAGGCCGCCAGCACGTTCTCCGATTCCGGAATCACGCCCAGCACCGGTATCCCGAGGATTTCCTCGACGTCGCCGACGCTCATCATTTCGCCGGCTTCGACGCGCACCGGGTTGTAACGCGTGAGCAGCAGGTGCTGGGCGCCGGGGCCTTGTCCCTTTTCGGCGCGCTGCGTCTTCGATGAAAGCAGTCCCAGGATGCGGTCGGAGTCGCGCACGCTGGAGACTTCCGGGTTGACCACCACCACCGCGCGGTCGGAGAAATACATCGCAAGGTGCGCGCCTTTCTCGATGCCGGCCGGCGAATCGCACACGATGTAATCGAAGCCGTCCTGCTTCAATTCATCCAGCACGCGGCCGACGCCTTCCTGTGTCAACGCGTCCTTGTCGCGCGTTTGCGAAGCCGCCAGCACATACAAATTGTCGTGGCGCTTGTCGCGGATCAGCGCCTGCTTCAGCGTGGCTTCGCCCTGGATCACGTTGACGAAGTCGTACACCACGCGGCGTTCGCAGCCCATGATGAGATCGAGGTTGCGAAGGCCGACGTCGAAGTCGATGACCGCGGTCTTGTGGCCGCGCTGCGCGAGGCCGGCGCTGAGCGAGGCGGACGTCGTGGTCTTGCCGACGCCGCCCTTGCCGGAAGTGATGACGATGGTTTCGGTCAAAGGATGGCTCCGTGGGTGCTGGGTGGTGGAGTGCCGGCTCGATTATTCGGGCCGCGCCTGAATACCTTGTCAAAGCCTGGCTGTCTAGAGGCGCGCGATCTGCAAACGATCCTGTTCGAGTTTTATCTGCACGGCCTTGCCTGCGTATTCCTTCGGCAGTTCCTCGAACACGCGGTAATGGCCGGCGATCGAAACGATCTCGGCGCAAAATTCGCCGCAGAAGATCCGTGCCGCCTTGTCGCCCAACGCGCCGGCGAAAGCGCGGCCGCGCAAGGCGCCGTACACGTGGATATTGCCGTCGGCCAGCACTTCGGCGCCGTTCGCCACCGTGCCGACCACGACGAGATCGCAGCCTTGCGCGTAAACCTGCTGGCCGGTGCGTACCTGCTGATGGTGCTGCAGGGCGGTGATGGGTTCTGCTGCGGCCGGCGCGGTTGCCGTCGGTTGCGCAGTAGCCGCGGCGCGGAGCGCGGGTTCGTCGTTCGAGGCCGTGCGCTCCGCACGCTCGTACTGCGCGCGGAATTTCGCGATCAGCGGAAGCTCAAGCCGGCGCGCCAGTTCGTCGGTGGCTTCGTCGCCGTAGGCCAATCCAACCGGCAGCATGCCGGCGCCGCGCACCGCGTCGAGCAGCGCGCGCACGGCATCGTCGCCGGGTTGCGGCGACAGGAAAGAAAGATCCACCACCACCGGCGCGCGTTCGAACAGCGCGGGAGCCTCGCGCACGCGCATTTCGATGGCGGCGCGCAGCGCAACGGGGTCGGTGCTGCGCACGCGCACATTGGCGATGCCGACTTGCCCGAAACGCAGGTCGGCGGCTTCCAGGATTTCGGCGCTGGCGCCGGACGGACGCGCGCTCACGCCTGGCCCGCCGCGCGCAGCTGCGGCTCGCCATCCGGCAAGTCGCGCGGAGTCAGCCACGACAGTGCGGGCAGGCCATCGGGATAGGTATCGCACACGAACGGATAGCAATCGAGCGCCTTGAGCAGCAGGCTGACGCGGCGACCCGACTCTGGCATCACCTGCTGGCCGGTTTCGTGGAAACCGAAGACGCCGTGGAACAGCACGGCCACGTCATCGCGCGGTTCCAGGAAAACCTCGCAGGCAAGATGGGGCGAGCGCACTTCCGCGTAGCTTTGCACATCGGCATAGAACGTGCGGCCCAGCCCGTGGCCGCGATGCAGGTCGCCGATCACGACCCGGTCGATGTACACGAAGCGCTCGCAGTGGCCGCGGAACCACTGGAAATTGGAGCTGGCATGCAAGGTCGTGTGCTGCAGCGCGATCAGGAAGCCGGCCAGATGTCCGTCCACCTCGGCGACACGAAAATAATCGGCGTGCTGGTAAAGGTGGTTCAGTTGCGGCGCGTCCATCGGCAGGATGGACGAACCGGCGGTATTGTTGAGGCCCATCACGGCGGCGAGATCACTCGCCCGCACGTCGCGGAGGATCAGGTTCGGCGTCAGCGTCATGGTGTGTAGCTTTGCTTCCGGATTGCGGTTGGCCGTTTCGGCCGCCATCATCGGGCCATTATCGCACGCCACCAGCCGCCGTCGCGACGCGGACTTCGGCGGCCGGCTCCACGCGGCCCGGCTCGGTTATGATCGGCGCGTGCGACGCCTCTCGATCAGCCATGTCGCCCTGCTGCGTTTCGCAGGGTTCATCACGTACGCCTGTGTGGGCGTGCCGTTGATTCAGCGCGACTGGATGTCGAGCAGCCTGTCCGAAGGCCGCAACCCGGTGCACGTGGCGCGCGCGCTGCACGCGCAAAACCATACCGACATCCTGTTGTGGGCGGCCAGCTACGCGGTTTTCGGTGTGGTCTATTGGCTGCTGACGCGCAACCTCGAGTCGCGCCGCTACTGGAGCGTCAAGCTGCTTGGCTTGCTGGTGCTCACCGGTTCCGCGCTGGCGATTTCGTGGTTCAGCGCCAGCGGCGTGGGCGCGCTGCTGCTGATGGTGGTTGGCATGGTGCTGCCTTGGCTGCTGCCGTTGCCGGCAGCGCTCGGGTGGCTGGTGCTGCAGAACGTCGGTTGCATCGCGGTGTTCGCCACCTGGGCATTTCCGCGTTTCACCTTGGGCGGCGCGGTGTTGCAGGCGGGCTTGTATTTCGGCAATTCGGTGATCGTGTTCATCGCGTCCGAAGTCGTGCGTCAGCAGGCCAATGCGCGCGAAGAGCAGCGGCGCCTCAATTCCGAATTGCGTGCCACGCGCGCGTTGCTGGCGGAATCCAGCCGGCTGACCGAACGCATGCGCATCGCGCGCGAACTGCACGATCTGGTCGGCCATCACCTCACCGCGCTCAGCCTCAACCTCGAGGTGGCTGGGCATCTGGTCGTGAACCAGGCCGCGTCCGACCATGTCACCCGCGCGCGCAATACGGCCAAGCAGTTGCTTGCCGACGTGCGCGAAGTAGTCAGCGAGTTGCGCGACGACGAAGGCATCCAGTTGACCGACGCCTTGCGCGATCTCACCGAAGGCGTGCCGGGCCTGGAAGTCCATCTCGAGTTGCCGCCGCGTTTCGCGGTGGCCGATTCGCGCCGCGCGCAGGTGCTGCTGCGCTGTACTCAGGAAATCATCACCAACGCGGTGCGGCATGCGCGCGCGCGCAACCTGTGGTTGCGTTTCGAGGAAGGCGAGGGCGGCAAGTTGGTGCTGAAGGCCAGCGACGACGGCCGCGGCGCGATCGAGTTCAAGCCCGGCAACGGCCTGAACGGCATGCGCGAACGTCTGGCCGAGGTGGGCGGCAAGCTGGACATCGAGACGCAGCGCAACCAGGGCTTCATCCTGGAAGCGTCATTGCCTATGGAACACGCTGTTTGAAGAGCGTCGAACGACCGATGTCCCCAGACATCGAATTCAAGTGAATCGAAGGTTGGAGGGGATTGCATGATTTCGGTGTGTCTTGTGGACGACCAGACGCTGGTGCGCCAGGGCATACGCTCGCTGCTTGAGCTGTCGCCCGAAATCCAGGTGGTGGCCGAGTGCAGCGACGGTGTCGCGGCGTTGCAGAAGATTCCCGAGGTCAAGCCGGATGTCGTCCTGCTGGACATGCGCATGCCCGGCAAGAGCGGCCTCGACGTGCTGAACGAATTTTCCGCGCGCGGGAAGGTACCGCCGACCATCATCCTCACCACCTTTGATGACGACCAACTGGTGCTCGCGGGGCTGAAGGCGGGGGCGCGCGGGTACCTCCTGAAGGATGTGTCGCTCGAACAACTGGTGGATGCGGTGAAAACCGTCGCCGGCGGCGGCTCGCTGATCGCGCCGGTGGTGACGCAGCGCCTGCTGGCTGGTGTCAACCGCATCAACAACCAGTTCAGCAGCCTCGGCCAGCCCGACCCCCTGACCGATCGTGAAACCGAAATCCTGCGCCTGATGTCCGGCGGCTACAGCAACAAGGAAATCGCCAATTCGCTGAAGGTGGCGGAAGGCACGGTGAAGAACCATGTTTCCAACATTCTTTCCAAGCTCGGCGTGCGCGACCGCACGCGCGCGGTCCTGAAGGCGCTGGAACTCGGGATAGTTTAGGAATCGCCGCTTGGCGTGCTGCGCAACCCGCCACGGCCATTCAGGGTTGGCGGTCGCGCGGCATACTTTCGGGGCATGGCGCGAACGCAGCGAAGCCGCTACCATCCGCGATTCACGTTTACTGCATTGACGTGGTACCTGCCGGCCCTTGTGGGGCAGGTGCCGACCAAGCAAACAAGCCGTCCGGAGATTCCTGGCATGACCCGTGTGCTCGAATTCGTCGTAGCCCTGATCATCGTGTTCATCCTGGCCGTGATCGTGGGAGTTTTCCTGCCCAGCCACGGGCACATCCAGCGCTCGATCGAGATCAGTCACAACCCCCAGCACATTTATGACGTCCTGAACAACTTCAGGCGTTTCGACGATTCCACGGGCGCGGGCCTGAAGGCACTCGATCCCGGCGTCAAGTTCACGTTGTCCGGCCCTGCCTACGGCCCCGGCGCGACCCTCAACTGGCAAGGCAACAAGGCCATCGGCGATGGCACGCTCGTGAACAAGTCGGGCAACATCGACATCGCCAACAAGAGCACCGTCACCTGGAACCTCACCAACGACTGGCACGGCAAGAACAAGGTGTTCACGCTGGAGGTTGCCCCGAAGCAGAGCCAACGCGTCAGCACGGTGACCTGGTCGTATGACGTGGATTACGGCTGGAACCTGATCGACCGTTATTCGGAGCTGTGGATCCACGGCGATCCCTCCACCGTGATCCAGTATGGCCTCGGCTCGCTGCAGAACATGCTGGCCGGCATCGCCAACGTCGATTACAGCAAGGTCGATCCGGGCCTGTACCGCACGGACGCCACGCCGGTGCTGCTGGTTTCCACCAAGGCGCCGCGCACCGTGGACGACATCGACACGGCCAAGGCCGCAGCGATGAAGGAAATCCAGGCGGCGATGGCCAAGCTGGGCGTGAAGGCGGCGGGTCCGACCACCACCATCCGCACCGAGTGGGGCGATACCACTTTCATCTTCGATCTGGCGGTGCCGATCAGCAGCACCTCGCTCACAGTGGACGGCAAGAACTACGATCTGACCAAGTTGCCGCCGCCGCCGACAGGTGCCGACGCGCTCGCTCCGCCTGCTTCGGCGAAGCCGGCGTCGTCTGCGAGCGTGGCTTCGGCAGCCAGCGCGGAGACTCCGGCGTCCGCTTCGTCCGCAGGTGCCGCGGCCGAGAATGGCCCGGCGACGGGCAGCCTCGACAAGTTGAATCGCCTGGTCATCAACGCCAACGTTCGCGCCACGATGATGCCCGCCACAGAAGTGCTGGCTGCTTCGTGGACCGGCGAGAGCGGCGTGGAATTCATGGTCAAGGCGCTGGAAGCCTACGCCGGCACGCACGGTTACAAGTACAACGAGACGACCGCGCCGGCCTACAACCAGCTTGCGTCGCTGCCGAGCGTGGGCGACGACGACCAGATCTACCGCGTGTTCCTGCCCGTGCAGGATGCACCGGCGCAGACCCCCGACCAGCAGGCCGGCCGCACGCAGGCGTTCACCGCCCTGGATCCGTCGATCTGGTCGAGCGCACCGCCCGCCGCGTCCAAGGAAGCTTCCAAGAAACCGGAAGCGCGCAAGAAGCCGGAACGTGCGAAGAAGCGTCACCGCGGTTGAGGTGACGCCGCGGCATCAAACGAAAGGCCCGCCAAGTGCGGGCTTTTCGTTTCTCGACTCTTTGGCAAACAGCCATCACGGTGCTCACCTTCGGCGTTCGGCCGCGCTCCCGGCGCGCCTCGTCGTCGACGCACGCGATGCCCCCGGCATCGCGTAAACGCGTCGACCCACCCCTGCTAGAGTTCGCGCTCGATGCAGCGATTGCGAAACGCGATGATCCAGACCGAAAACCTCGGCAAGCGCTACGGCAGGTTCGATGCGGTGGCCGGCCTGAACCTCAAGGTGGCGCCGGGGCAGGTGCTGGCGTTGCTGGGCCCGAACGGCGCGGGCAAGACCACGTCGATGCGGATGATCGCGGGCTTCCTGCGGCCCAGCTCCGGTCGCGCGGTGGTGTGTGGCCACGACGTGGTGCGTGATCCGATCGCGGCGCGCCGCGCGTTGGGTTACCTGCCGGAAGGTGCGCCGAGTTACGGCGAACTGGCAGTCGCCGAGTTCCTGAACTTCGCCGCGCGCGTGCGCGGGCTGACCGGCATCACCGGCGCGCGTCGAATCGACGAGATGGTCGAGCGGTTGCAATTGCAGCCGGTGCTCGCGCAGACGATCGAAACGCTTTCAAAGGGCTATCGCCGCCGCGTGTGCCTGGCGCAGGCATTGCTGCACGATCCGCCCGCGCTGATCCTCGATGAACCCACCGATGGCCTGGATCCGAACCAGCAGCGCGAGGTGCACGCGTTGATCCGCGGCATGGCGCGCGACCGCGCGATCATCGTTTCCACACACGCGCTGAACGAAGTGCGCGCGGCCTGCAATCGCGTGGCCATCGTCGCGCATGGCCGCCTGCGCGTGGAGGGTACGCTTGCGGAGCTGGAAAAACGCTCGCGCTATCACCACGCCGTCAGTTTCCGCGCGCCCGCGAGTGCGCTGGCGTGCGAGTTGCTGGCGCGCCAGCCCGAAGTCGAAACGGTCGAAGTCGATCCGGTCGATGGCCGCGCCACGGTGTTCCCGCGTGATGGCGGCGATATTTTTCCTGTCGTGGTGAAGTTGCTGGAAGAACAACGCGTGCGCGTGGAAGAGTTGCAGCTCGAGCGCGGCCGGCTCGAAGACGTGTTCCGCCAGGTGACCGATGAGGCGTTCGTGGAAACGGAGGTAGCCGCGTGAGCACACGCGCTTCCGTCGCAGTGGATCGCGCCGGCCGCGGCAGGGCGTTCCGCGGCGTGTTGCTGCGCGAACTGCACGGCTATTTGATCACGCCGGTCGCGTGGCTTTTCGCCGTGATCTTCCTGTTGTCGGCGGGGGCGTTCACGTTTTATCTCGGCGCGTTTTTCGAGCGCGGCCAGGCCGACCTCGATCCGTTCTTCCGCTTCCATCCGTGGCTGTACCTCGTGCTGGTGCCGGCGTTGGCGATGCGTCTGTGGGCGGAGGAACGCCGCAGCGGCACGCTGGAATTGCTGTTGACGCTGCCGATCCGGCCGTGGCAGGCGGTGGCCGCGAAATTCCTTGCCGCGTGGCTGTACATCGGTGGCGCGCTTGTCCTGACGTTTCCCATGTGGCTGACCGTCAATTACCTCGGCCATCCCGACAACGGCGTGATCCTTGCGAGCTACATCGGCAGCTTCCTGATGGCCGGCGCGTTCCTCGCGATCAGTGAATGCCTGTCGGTGCTGACACGCAGCCAGGTGATCGCCTTCATCTTGGCGCTCGCGGTGTGCTTCCTGTTTTTGCTGGCGGGCGATCCGCTGGTGCAGGAGCCGCTGCTGGCGTTGGGTTCCAGTCGTGTCGCCGATGCCCTGGCTAGCCTCAGCCTGCTGGCGCATTTCGAGGCCATTGCGCGTGGCGTGCTGGATTTCGGCGACGTCGCGTATTTCGTGTTGACGATCGTGTTTTGGCTGACCGCGAACGTGCTGATCCTCGATGCCAGGCGCGGCGGATGAGGCTGCACTGGCGCGGACGACTGTGGTTGCTGCTGCCGATCCTTGCGGCGGCGTACGTGCTGCTGGTGCTGGGTGCTGCGCGCTGGTTTGGCGGCGAGCGTATCGACCTGACCCGCGACCACCTGTACACGCTGTCGCCGGGTACGCGCAACATCATCGCCAATCTCAAACAACCCGTCGACCTGACGCTGTATTTTTCCGACCGCGCCAGCCATGGGTTGCCTCAATTGCGCGCCTACCACCAGCACGTGTTGCACATGCTGGAACAAGTGGTGCGGCGTTCGCATGGGCGCGTCCACCTGGCCCGGATCGATCCGCTGCCGTTTTCCGAGGACGAGGACCGCGCGACCGCGGCCGGTTTGACTTCGGTGCGCGGCGAGGGCACGGGCGAATCGATCTTTTTCGGATTGGCCGGGCGCAATGCCGGCGACGGGCGCACGTCGGCCATTCCGTTCTTCCTGCCTGCGAAGGAACCGTTCCTCGAGTATGACGTGGCGCGGGTGCTGCACGACCTGAGCATCACGCATGAACCGCGCGTCGCGATCTACAGCGGCCTGCCGATCTGGGGTGGCACCGATGCGGAAGGCAATGCGTCGCCGGCGTGGACCGCGCTGCAACAGGTGCAGCAGCTGTTCGATGTGCAGCGCCTGGATCCGGCCTCGCTGGCTGCCCTGGAGCCGGGTGACGCGGCGGTGCTGGTCTTGATCCAGCCGGCCGGGCTGACGCACGCAGACCTCCGCGCGATCAATCACTACGTGCAGGGCGGCGGCCACTTGCTGGTGTTCGTGGATCCCGATTCGGAAGTCGATGGTGGCGCGTCGTCCGACTTGCGCGCGTTGTTCCAGGCCTGGGGCGTGGCGTTCGATACCGATCGCGTGCTGCTGGATCGCGCGCGCGCGCTCACGGTGCAATCACCGGTGACGGGTGCGCCCGTGCGGCATCCGGCGGTGCTCGGGTTGACCGCGGAAGAACTCAATCGGCGCGATCCGGTGACGCAGGCCTTGAGCGTGATCGACGTTGCATCGAGCGGTTATTTCGGCTTGCTGCCGGGAGCGCAGGTGCGGCTCGATCCGCTGATCCAGAGCACCACCGAGGCAATGGTGGTGCCCGCTCAACGCGTGCGCGACGCCAACGATCCGGCTTCGTTGTACAAGGATTACACGCCAGACGGCGAGCATTACGCGATCGCCGTGCGCCTCGACGGGAAGTTGCCCGATGCGTTCGTGGGCGATCATGCCGCCAGGGCGTCGGCGCGCAAGCCCGAGGTGATCCTGGTCGGCGATACCGACTTGTTGTCCGATCGCCTGTGGGTGCTGCCGAGTTCGACCGAGGGCCAGACACTGATGAGCCCGTTCGCCAGCAACGGCGATTTCTTCGTGAACGCCATCGACGACCTCGCCGGTCCCTCGAACCTGATCGCGATTCGGGGGCGCGCGGTGAACGAGCGCAGGTTCACGCGCGTGGACATGCTGCGCCGCCAGGCGGATGAGAAGTTCAAGGCCAAGCAGATCGAATTGCAGGCCGAGCTTGAAGACACCGAAAAGCGGCTGGCCGCACTCAAGCAGGGCGCGCAGGGCCGCAGCCGTACCGCTGAGCAGAAGGCGGCGGTGGCGGAGTTCACGCAACGCAAGCTGGCCATTCGCAGCGAATTGCGCGCGGTGCAGCGCAGCCTCGACGCCGACATCGAGCGCCTGTCCATGCAACTCAAGTTCATCGACATCCTGCTGATGCCGATCCTGGTGGTGCTGGTGGGATTGATCTACGGACTGTGGCGGATGCGCCGGCGCGCGTCGGGAGCGCGGTGGCGATGACGGATACCAGCACGGCACGCTGGCCGGGCGTCGCGGCGTCGATGGCCGCCGCCAGTGCGGTCATCCTGGGTGCGCTTGGCGCACACGCGCTGCACGCGAAGCTGCCGCCGCAGATGCTGGATGTCTGGCATGTCGCGGTGCAGTTCCAGTTCTGGCACGCGCTGGCTTTGCTCGCCTGCGCGCTGATGCGGCGCGCGCACGCCACGCACCTGGCAGCCGTGCTGTTCGCGCTCGGCATCGTATTGTTTTGCGGCAGCCTGTATGCACTGGTGCTGGGCGCGCCGCACATGGTCGGCGTGATCACGCCGCTCGGCGGATTGGCTTTCATCGCCGGCTGGGTCGTGCTGGGCGTGTCCTTTTGGCGTGGGCAAGGGAGATAAAAGTATGCAGGCGTTGCGGATTCCGCGTGGTTTCGATGTCGATGCCGCCACCGCGCATCTGACGAAGTGTGACCGCAAGCTGGGCAAATGGATGCGCCGGATCGGCCCGCTCGAACACGATTTCGGTGCGCGCTTCGAGCCGGTCGATGCGCTGGCCCGTTCGATCCTTTACCAGCAGTTGTCGGGCAAGGCCGCCGCCACGATCACCGAGCGCGTGCGCCAGCGCATGCCGCGTGGCGGAAAAATCAGCGCGCGCGGAATCGATGGCGTCGATGATGCCGGCTTGCGCGCCGCCGGCGTGTCGCGCAACAAGATCGCCGCGCTGCGTGATCTCGCGGCCAAGTTCCACGCCGGCATCGTGCCGACGTCGGCGCAGCTCGATCGCATGTCCGATGAATCCCTCATCGAGCATCTTACGCAGGTGCGCGGCATCGGCCGCTGGACGGTCGAAATGCTGCTGATGTTCCGGCTCGGCCGCGCCGATGTGCTGCCGGTCGATGACCTGGGCGTGCGCAAAGGCGCGCAGATCGTGCACGGCTTCGAGGAAATGCCGCCGCCGCGGATGCTGCGCGAATTCGGCGAGCGCTGGGCGCCGTACCGCACGCTCGCGGCGTTCTACCTGTGGCGCGTGGTCGATGCCGCGAACCTGCCCAAGCCCGGCGCGAAGCCGGTCAAGCGATCGCAGGATTGAGGCGAGCGACGGGTGGGATATGGCAGATGTCGACCTGTTGCAGCCGGTCGCGAGCGACCGCTTCCGGGAAGGACGATCAACTGTGCGTTTCAAACTTGATGCTGCGACCCGTCATCGATCTCGCGGCTTCGGTAAGGCCATAGAGCTCTTCCGGGTAGTGACGGAACTTGGCTTGATCATCAGGTGCTCCGGCGGCAACCCAAGCTGGACCGAGACCGTCGTATTGTTTTTCGGACAGGCCCTCATACCGCTCCCATGGATAGCGCAAGCCGGCGAAGTTTCCGCCCAATTCCTCCAGCACCTTGATGGGCTGGGTTGAAAGTTCCGAAGGTCCAATACGCTGACCTGCAAGCTCCAGCAACTCAGCTCCGACCTGGTCAGGAAGAAGTTTGAATATCTCTGCGTACCGGTGGTGCTTGGGTGCGCGGATGGCGGCATGCTGTTCGACAAGTGCCTTCAGAAGCAACTCGAACGATAAAAGCCGCAAAATGTACGAAGCGTCCGACGCGCCTTGGGCTGCTGTGAGAGTGCGAGCTGCTTCCGTCCACCGTTCACTCTCACGAAGCATGAGTTGACGCCTTAACGCATCCATGGCTACTAACGCCAGAGGTAACCGGCGCGAACCCCGCGTAGCGGGGCGAGCGTACGGTTGACCGAGATGTTAGCCGACATCTGCAAACGACCGCGCCCCTGCTGCTTGGGAGAGGAAGGCGCGCGCACGATTTGCTTGCCCGGGGTCGCGCCCAGTGAGGAGCCTACACAGGAAGCCGGCCGCCAGTGCTACGGCGTCGCCAAGCACTTCCACGACTAGTACCAACCAAGCATACGGGGCGTATCGCGCGCCGTCGGTGACAGTTGCATAGATGACCCATGCAATCAGGACGGCCTGTACGAAAATGCCAAACCAGCCCCACACCTTCAATATGTGCCCAAGGAAATCGGAGAGGCGGTTACGCAACAGCTCGTTGGTGAACCTTGCGCGTGAATACTTTAGTAGGGCTTCGAAGTTAGCCGGGCTTTCAAGCTCTTCCATGGGCACGCCCAAGGTTAGTGCAGCCTCGCCTAGCCAGCGGCACGTACGCCTAGCCTGCAGCGTAGCGATGCCTTTGGACAGGAAAAGGCCAAGTACAAACGTTGTAATCACGGCACCACCGATATGAGCCGTCGCAACCAAGGCGACCTTGCCGGTGTGCACAAGCGAGCCGGTGTGGAGCCGAAGGAACGAAAGCGCGACTACTGCCAGAATCACTACAGCAGCAATGATTAACCAGCTCAGCGTTGTAATGAACGTATTGCGCCACCCGTCCTTCACGCCATGTGCGACCCAGATGGACGCGGCCGCGGCCGCCAGAAGCACCACACAGGCTACCTGCAGCGCAGGCACTATCCACTCGTTCGAAGGCGACAGGCGCGCGTTTAGTTCGAGCGCGAATCCGGCCGAGATAACTGCGAGCACGATAAATGCGACTGAAACCCGCACCCATACGCGATACGCATACGGGGGCTCAACCGTGAGCATCGAATCAATGGCCATATCACTCCCCTGAACCCACAAAACATGTGGGCTAACGCTATTTCTGCCCCTGATCGGAGGCGGTATCGGGATCGTCCCGCCATCGGTGGCGCATGTCAATCAGGAATTCCTATGCGCTATCAGGTGCTTCGCCGCTTCCGATGCCGCTATGGGCCGAATTCCGGCGACGAGCTATTCGACACTTCTGGTCGGTATTCAATAGCAGGGACGATCAGAGGCGGTAACGGCGGAAGGGCTACTTTCGAGCGGTTCGGTGGCGCGCGCGAACTTCCGCTCCTGGCCGATTCGTGCCCGACAGATGATCCTGCCGTGATCACCACAAACGGCGGTCATGCCTATGCGGCATTGCTCTTTGCCTGGCGAAAAAATCAGCACCGAAATGAACGCGCATGCCAACACCAGTGCCACGGTTCGTACGCGATCCCGTGGATATTGCGGCGCGGGTAGGAGAGGGTGAATCCGTACTTCATCGCGTTTCGCTGCAGCCACCGGAACGCCGCGGAGCGTTCGAATTCTTCTTCGAGCGTCGGGAAACCTGGCGCTGTGAAATCCACGCAGCGCCCGCTGTGGTGCTCGCTGTAACCGGGCGCGGCGCTGACGCGCAGGATTTCGTCCATGTTCAAACCGCGCGCCCGTTTGCGTTCGATGATGCCGATTTGGTATTCGATGGAACGGAAGGCGGAGACGATTTGCAGTGCCACGTTAGCGCGTGCCGCGGATTCGCGCATGCGCGCCAACGCGCGTGCGGCGCGGGGTTGCAACCATTGCGTGCGGCCATGGATGTCCGGGCCGATCGAGACAAGCCGCATCGGTTCCCGCTGCACCCGCAGCTTCCGGGCGCGGCCGTAATCGCGGGGAACGCCGAGCGCGAAGGCGCGTTCCATCAGTGCGCGGCGCTCACCCGCATCCCCGCAACGGTGTGGCGGCATATTGGTGCTGCCGCTCGCGTTGTCCATGCCGAGATCTAGTTCGAAGGCGGCGGCGCGACAGGATGCAACCGGAATCCTGCGATCTTGCCGTCCTTGCCGCAGGCGACGACCGCGGCGAGGTCACCCTTTTCATAGTGCATGGGCGTGCTGACGACCGCCATGCCCTGATACATCACGCTTTGCGGTGTGCCACGCGACCCGAGCTTGCCGAATTGCCCGTCGATCGACTTCTGCACTTCACCGAGCTTTTGCGCGTCGACCACGGCCAGCATCTGGTTGTCGAAATGAGCCGTGGCGGCTTTGAAGTCGCCCTTGTCGAAAGCATCCAGCAGGGTGCCGGAAAGATTGCCGCAGGCTTCCATGCGTACGGCTTCGGCCTGTCCAGCCACCGCGTTCGCGTGCGCGCTGGATGACGGGTGCGGCTTCTCGGTGGCAGCGGGCGATTGGCCGGCGCCGAATGCAAGCAAGGGAAAGGCGGCGATCAACGCCGCGGCGATCAGTTCGCGATGCATGGCAATTTCTCTGCTTGTGGGTGCGGCGTCAAGCCAGCCGTTTGAGATAAAACACGGGCAAGGTTACACCGTAGCCTTCGACTACGTGCACCAACTCCCACCTCATGGCCGAGTTGATTGAGTTGGTCGGCCACTTCGTCCGGGTCGGGGTTTCGCAGCTTGAAGAAGGTCGAAGGTTTGAAACGGATGACCTTGTAGGTCCAGCGTGTCTTGGTGTTCATGTGGATGTTTTCCTGTCAGCCCGAATGGGAGCGGGAGGGTTTGGCGTCGGCCTTGATGCGCCCGGCCTTGCGCAGGACCCGCGACTGCAGCACGGACTGGTTGTAACGGACAAGGCCGAACGCGTCGCTAATTACGCGCGCAACCTCATGCGCGAGGTCGGCATCATCGCGCACAGTTGCGGCGTGGACGATCCGCGCGAGTTGCGCCGGCGGCATTGCCGCGTGGTGGTGGACGACGGCCTCTCGCGATCGCTGGAGGGGCTGCACCCGACGCCGACCGCACGCGAAACGTGACGCACGCGATGCAGACCGGGCGTCAGTGCGAGGACTGCGCAGGTTTGCGCAAGGTTTCCTGCGACGACACCGCGCGCCATTGGCCGTCGATTCGGGAAAAGACATCCGTGAATGCAACATCGACCGACCAGCCTTTGGTGCTGGAATGCATGTGGTTGATGCCGGTGGCGACGGCGGTATCGCCCCACACGCGAACGCGCATGCCCGTGACGTGTTCGGTTGCGCCTTTCGCCGCGCTCGTCTGGAGCAGGTCGGCCTTGCTTCGGGTACGCCCCTGCCAATCGACATCGATGTAATCGTTGGCGAGGATCTCGTCGAGCTTCCCGCGATCGCCGCCGGGCGAGACCGCAGCCACCCAACGTTGCTCGAGTCGGGCAATGGTTGCGCTGTCCACGGTGGCGGGAGTTTCACCGGTCCGCGAAAATGCGGCCGCCGCGCACGCGATCATCGCGAACGCGGCAACGGTGGTGAACGGCAGCCGGCCGTTCACGACGGCGCCCGCTCACCGAGCGTGCG
>Ga0207667_10006004_pt1 | contig 14776 bp, 12 predicted proteins | sample KBSCornC52_FD_184301 | JGI IMG/M metagenome (GOLD analysis project Ga0207667, IMG submission 184301) | Corn rhizosphere microbial communities from Kellogg Biological Station, Michigan, USA - KBS Corn C5-2 (SPAdes) (version 2) | ecosystem: Host-associated > Plants > Roots > Rhizosphere > Soil ... | reverse complement strand
AAGCAGTCGAAGGTAAAAGAATCGCCGCGCTCATCGCGGACGGCGTCGAAGAGATCGACCTGACCGCGCCGCGGCAGGCACTAGAAGAAGCGGGAGCGGTCGTGACGATCGTCGGGCTCGACGAGAAATCGCGCGCCAAAATCCGGGCCAAGCGCGGTCTGGACGACGGCACCGCGCAAAAGGCCGAAGAGCTGGTCGCCGATTGCACCGCCGAAGATTTCGACGCGCTGCTCATCCCGGGCGGCACGTCGCCGGACCGTCTGCGCACCGACGCGGACGTCCTCCGCTTCGTCGGCGAGTTCGATGCGGCCAAGAAACCGATCTTCGCGATCGGCCACGGCGCCCAGGTCCTGATCTCGGCGCGCCTGGCGCGCAGCCGCCAACTGACCGGAACGCCGTCGATCGCCGACGACATCCGCAACGCCGGCGCCCTCTACCGCGATCAGCCGACCGTCCAGGACTCGAACTGGGTCAGCACCCGCGGCGCCGAGGACATGGGCCTGTTCAATCGCGCGATGCTCGAGAAGCTCGCCAGCGCCGGAGCCGTCGCTCCGCTCTAGTCGACCTTCCCTACCTCCGAAGAAAATGTGTCCCACGCGCCTAGCGCGTGGGCACTTTTCTTTTCGTGGGCGGGCAACGCGGTTTCACGCTCGTCGAACTCGTCGTGGCGGTCGGCATCGTCGCGTTGCTGGCCGTCGCGGCGACGCTCACGCTGGCCTTGCGCCCCGGCGCGCTGCGGGCGAGCGTCGCATCCTTCGATGCGTCGTTCGCCGCCGCGCGCGCGATCGCCACGACGAGCGGCAATGGCGCGACCATCGTCGTCGCCCCGCGGAGCGATGCGCGCGGCCGGCTGCCCGGCTTCATCGTGCGCATCTATCGCGGTCGTCCCACCTCTGCGAACGCGGTGACGCTCGCCGACCTGCCCGCGATCGTCGCGGACGCGGACGTCCGCGAAGCGACGCTGGGGGCACCCCCGTTCGCGATCTTTCTCTCGAGCGCCGGGAATGCGAGCGGCCTGGCCGCCTATCCGGCGTTCGCGGGCGACGGCACGCCGCAGTTCGCGCCGGTGGCGTCGCAGCCGCCATGTCCGGCGGGCGGCCTATCCCTCACGTTCTCGAGCGCGCACGGCTCGCAAACGCGCGTACTGGCGTGCGGCGCTCGCGCATTCGGTTCTCCGCTGCCGCTCGCCACCGAATCGCCGGCGCCGATCCTGCTGACGCCGAAAGCGCTCGTATTCTACTGGCCGACCGCGCCGGCGCAGACGTTCGTCGCCACCGAATGGGGCTACACGCGCTGGTTCGCCGCCGACGCGTTCGGGTGCGGTTCGAACGTGGCACAACTCCCGCAGAACGATCCCGCGCCCCCATACTCTCCTCCCCATTCGCCCGAAGATGCGAGTTCCGATCCCCTCGCGCCGGCGGGTCTACCCGTTTCATACGCCGATGCGCCCGACTCCATGCAGGACGCGCCCGCCCGCTTCCCGCTCTCGCCGGTGAGCGCAGGCGTGTGCGCGACCGAGATCGCAGATGCGTTCGGACAGAAGGCGACGATGCGGGTGCACGTCATGGGGCGGTTGACCGCGACGCCGAGCAGTATTTCGTGGGCGAGTACGGACGGTTCACCGCAGACGGTCTCGCTCTCGAAGACCTACGATCACGACAAGCTCAGCCCTACGCTCACGGCCTCGACCTGTAGCGGGATCGCGACCGCGGCGATCAACGGGACCGCTCTTCAGGCGGCAAACATCGACAGCACGCCGACGATTCGCAACGTCACGATCACGCCCGTCCAGAACAACGGCGTGAACGTCGGCGGGAGTTGCGCCTTCACGTTTGCGAGTCAGTATGCGGGCGAGCCGCCCGTGACGGTGAGCATCAACGTCGCCGCAGGCTCGGTGGCGATCGCCGTGTCGCCGATCGCGGTGCAGTACCCCGTATCGGGTGGGACGCTCACGGCCTTCGCGCCGCATCGCGGAATGCGGCACGACGCGGGAGCTTGGTTCAACCTGCTGCTCGGCGGCGGGATTGCGGTCGCGGCGAACGTACCGTGCCAGCCGGGGCAAGCGCGCGCCTTTCTGGATACGGCGATGACGGCGCCGGATGAGAGCTTCGGACAGACCGGCTGCTACGACGGCCATATTGTCGCAAGCGAACCAGGCTACGTCACGCCGAGTGCATTTCATATCAACACCAACGTAGCTGGAGGGTGTATGGGCGCTCAAATCGCGCCTGGTTCATGGTCGCCAAATGCAAGCGGCCAACCCGCATCAGCGGGTGGGCAGGTCACGTTGAGCATCGTTCCTCAGGCGCCGACCGCAGGGTGCGTGCTCGAGATCACCGACGATACGGGCCACGTCGCGTCCCACTATGGCGACGTTACGGTCGCTGTAGTCGGCTGCACTGGGACTAGTGGCACGCTACCGACGGGGGACAGCTGTACGCCTGACGCGCTGCCGCCGGACGACAACGGCAACCCGGAGTCCTGCGATCCGACGTTGGGTTTGCAGGGCACGCCGTCGACGCATTATTTCTACAGCCTGGGGCAAGGCAAGTTTCCCGTCAACTCCAATGCATGGGCGACGCTTGGGGGCGGTGGAGTGACGCGTACCGCTCCCGGCACGTTCGATCTTTATATCGTCGGGGTGACGACGACGATGACGTGTACGTGGAACGCTCGTTTCGCGACGTGGCAGGTCGGCGGTATCAGTCAGAGCGCGGGCACGTACGAGACGATCGTTATCAACTAACGCACGACCAGCGCACAGAGAAGGGGCGCCGTCGCGATGACGAGCGCCCCTATTCTACGGCCGGGATAAACCTACGGCCAGAGTGCGTTGCCGGGCCCAAGCGGCGAGACGCGCATATCGCCGGCGGCATCAAGCCAGCCGTTGCCGAAGCTGGCTGCTTCGTAATAGCCGCCGTACAACGGGTAAGGTCCCTGCACGACGCCCGGCTGCAGGTTCGTAACGAGATCCGCGCAGCCACTCGACGGGAACCTCGCAGTGTAGCTTGATCCGAACGAGCCGTTGTTATTCGGCGTCGTGGTTGCCGGGTTGCCGCCGTTGTTCACGGCGACCTGGCGCTGCGTGCGCCAATACGCATCTTCGAGCATCCACTCGTCGGCGATCATTGGGATCAGCGCCGGATTGCGCGCGGCCTTCACCTCGGCGAAGCACGAGTTCGTCAACGAGCGGAAGCGATATTTGCCCGACGTCTCGACCGCGTTGAACGACACCAGCGGGATCGCCGGCAACGTCGGTGCCACGAGCGCTTGCGTGCCGCCGGTGAGCGTGATGTGATCGTGGATCGTCGGTTGCGTCACATCCGCGCTCGAGTCCGAGCCGATGATGAGCAGGTAGGAACCGTTCGGCACGGCGGTCAGCGTGAAGCTCCCGCTCGCGTCGGTCGTCGCGGAGATCGGCAGCGGCGTAGGCGACGGTCCCGGCGTCGGGTAGGCGGCCCAAGGCTGGAGCGCCACATGGACGCCCGCGATCGCGACGCCGCCGGGATCGGTGACGAGCTGACCGGTGGCGTTGGTCGTTACCGGCGGCGCGGGTGTCGGCAGAACGCCGCCGCCCCCTCCACCTCCGGTGGCCGCGCCGCCTCCCCCACCCCCGCAGGCGGCAAGGGTAACGACAAGCACGCAGGCTCCAAGAGTCCGAAGCGACACAGAACGATCTCCCACACACACGCGACGCAGCTTCTGTGCTCGCTCGCTTCGCTTGGGGCGGAGAGGCTTCCTGGCCTTGGTATAATCAAGGTTATGTGATAACCTTGATTATAAGATGGCCTCGGTCCAGGTTCTCAGATGGGTGCCCGATCGCGTTCCGGGCGGGTTGCCCCGGCGCGACCGGAAGGCCTGCGAGTACCGCGCCTACCGGCCGGATCTGCTCGCGGGCCGGGAGTTCGTGCTCGGATCGCGCGAGGCCGCAGACGTCGCCGATGCAGAGCGCGACGTCGCTCGCTTTAACGAATCTGCGCGGGCGCTCGCGAACACCGAAGCGCTCGCCCGGCTCCTTCTACGAGCGGAATCGGTCGCCTCATCCAAGATCGAAGGGCTCGAGATCGGCGCGCGGCGGCTCCTTCGCGCCGATGCGGCGGAGCGGCTCGGCGCGCGCGATCCGGATGTCACCGCAGATGACGTCCTCGCGAACGTCCGTGCGATGGCCTATGCGCTCGACGCGGCGCGCGACGCACCGGCCATAACGGTCGATCTCTTGCTGGAAACGCACCGCCGGTTGCTGAGCGGCACGCACCTCGCGCACCTCGGCGGCATCGTCCGCACGTCGCAGAACTGGATCGGCGGAAGCAGCTATAACCCCTGCTCCGCCGTCTTCGTGCCGCCGCCCCCCGAGCTGGTCCCGGGCCTTCTCACCGATCTCTGCGCGTTCTGCAGCGACGACTCGCTCCCGGCCGTCGCCCAAGCGGCGATCGCGCACGCGCAGTTCGAGACGATCCATCCGTTCGCCGACGGCAACGGCCGCGTCGGCCGCGTCCTGATCCATCTGATCTTGCAGCGGCGCGGACTGGCGACGAACGTGACGGTGCCGGTCTCGCTCGTCCTCGCCTCCATGGCCGACGCGTACGTTCGCGGCCTCGACGCGACGCACTACGTCGGCGAGCCGGATTCGCAAGCCGCATTCGCCGGGATCAACGCGTGGCTCGAGACGTTTTCGGCGGCTTGCCGAACCGCCGTCGCCCGGGCGAACGAGTTCGAGGCGCGTATCGGGTCGATCCAAGACGAATGGCGCGCCCGGCTCGGAAGCGTGCGCGCGAACTCGGCGCTCGATCTTCTCCTGGAGCGATTGCCCGGACTCCCGGTCATCAACGTGAAGGCGGCTTCCGAGATCATCGGACGAAGCGCGCAAGCTGCGAATGAGGCCGTCGCCCGGCTCGAAGGCGCCGGAATCCTCAAGACTTCGCGGATCGGGCGGCGCAACCGCGTCTTCCAGGCGCGCGAAGTGATCGCGGCGTTCGCCGACCTCGAGGAGCGGCTCGGCGCCTAGCGCTCCGGGATCGGGTCGTATCGGGCCAGCGCTTCGCCGTATTGGCGCAGCGCGACGAAGCCGACGATCGCGCAGAAGGTCAGTTCGGTTGCGACGCCGATCGCGTCGGGGTAGTGGCCGAGTTGGCCGGGAGCGGTGCCGAACGTGTCGGCGTACACCGCCAAGAGATACGCGATCGCGCTGGTCGCGAACGCCATCCCGATGTAGAGCCAGCGCCCGGTCCCGCGCCGCAGGGTCGCCGCGAGCGCGACCAGGGTCGAGGCCAGCACGGAGGCCAGCGCGAGCACGAAGTAGGTCGGCGCGGCCGCGAAGCCCGCCAGGAACTGCGCGATCCAATACACGACCGTCGAGATGGTCGCCGCGATCAGCGGCACGGCGGCGGTCGCGCGGGCGAGTTCGCGGCCGAAGATCGGCGCGCTGTTCTCGAGCAGTTCGAGCTGACGCATCCGCTCGCCGCCGCGTTGGATCATGGCGACCACGATGCCGAGCAAGCCGCAGAAGAACGCCGGGCCGGCGAGCCACACGCCGCGCGTCAGCAGGTCGGCTTCGAGCGAGGTCTTGACCGGCGGGATGCCGTGCGGCTGCAGGAAGGCGACCACGATCGCGGCCATCGAGCACGAGGCGATCACCCGGCGCTGCGCGCGCAGGCGAGCCGTCACGATCGCGCCGATCGCGCGCGCGTTCACGCCCACGCCGCGGCCTCGGATGCGCTCGCGTGGGTCGAGAAGATCGCGCGCGAGCCGGCGACCGCGAGCATGCGCGAAGCGTAGGCCGCCTGCGGACGGTCGAGCACCAGGACGATCGGGTCGGCCAGCAGCGCGCCGACCAGCGGGTAGGCGAACGATTCGTGGACGCCGTCGAGATGTTCGAGCAAGTGGCGCGCGTGCCCGCGCGCGCGTTCGCCATCCAGGTTCCAGAGCGCCGCGCGATATTCGATGTAGCGTTCGAAGGACGCGAACTCCAGCGGAAGCAGTTCGTGCGGCACGTAGCCCGCCAGCCGCTTGCACTGGGTCGGCTGGATCTTCGGATCGAAGCCGTCGATGAAGACGCTGCCGCTGGTGGCCTTGACGCCGCCGCTGGCCATCAGGGCGACGATCGCGGCCTCGCGGCCGCTCGCGAACGCGCGCGCGACGCGCTGGCCGTCGTCGAGCTCCAGGCTGATGCGTCCGGCCAGCATCTCGCCGGCCCGCGCGAACGCGGCGTCGCGCATCTGCAGGGCGGGCATCAGGTCACGCGTTCGAGGCGGGGGTTCGGGCGCTCGGGGCGGCCGACTTTGTGGCATTCCTCCCAGCGGCCGTCGCGCCGGATGGCGACGATGTCTGCGGTGAAATCGTACTTGCCGACGTTGTCGAAGAACGCGCTGCCGACGGCGTACGCATCGACCGGCACGCCTTCGGACTCGAACGCGGTGATGCGCTCCGGATTGAAGCCGCCGCTGGCGACGATCTTGACGTGGCCGAAGCCTTCGGCGTCCAGCGCGTTGCGCACGTTCCAGACCAGCTGCGGCACCACGCCGGTCGGCTTGAACGTGCCCATCTGCGGCCACAGCGAGCGGTCGACCAGCGTGCCCGAGGTGTCCAGGCGCACGCCCCACAGGCGATCGCCGAGCGCGCGCGCGCAGGCCAGGCTGGCGGTCACGCAGTCGTTGTCGTAATCGACCAGCGAGATGACGTTGACGTCGGGTGGCGTGTATTCGGCGAACTTCTGGGTGGCGAGCACGGTGTCCCCGCCATACGCCGCGATCAAGCCGTGCGGAACGGTGCCCATGCCGCGCGCGCCCCACCACTCCGCGTTCGCATCGGTCGAGACGCCGAGGGCCCCCGAGATGTAGGCGGCATACCCGTCGCCGGTCTGCACGAGATGGTGGTCGAAGCGCGCCGGGAAGAAGAAGACGTTCTTGCCCCCGGCCGCGTCCACGATGCGGCGCGCGTTGGTCGCGATCCGGGTCCGCCGCGAGAGCACGCCCAAGTACGGCGTCTCGAGCCGGGCGAAGACGTCGTACGGTCCCTCGATCGTCATCACGGTCTCGTACGGCGCGATCGCGTCGCCGTCGTAGAGCGCGCGGATCGTCAACTTCGAGCGGTCCAGGCTGCACAGTTCCAGGATCGCGAGCGCTTCGTCGATGCCGCAGAGCACCGCGTCGCTGCGCTGGAAGACCTGCATCCGCACGACCGGATGGTGGCCGTCGCGCTCGAGGATCGTGCCCGTCCGGTTGAAATAGACGTCCGAGTAATAGCCGTCGCGCATCTTCTCGACCGGAAGGTTGAAGATCGCGGGGTCCAGGCGTTGCTTGCTTCTCACGTGGTGGAAAACATCGCGCCGCGGAGAAGAATGTCCTTGTGCCGAGCAACGCCGAGGTGGCCCGCAAACTTCTGGAGATCCGGACCCTGATGGAGCTGGACGGCGAGTCCTTCCATCGCTATTCGGCCTTCGAGCGGGCCGCGGCGACCCTGGAAAACGCCTCGCCGGTCGAGGATCTGATCGCGGCCGGCGAGTTGCTCGCGCTGCCGGGGGTCGGGAAATCCATCGGCGCGGCCATCGAGCAGATCGTGGCGACCGGGACCGCCGAGGCGCTGGAAAGCTACTTCGCCCGCTATCCGCGGACCATCTTCGAGGTGCTCGGCGTGAGCGGCATCGGGGCGAAGACCGGCGGGATGCTGTTCGCCACCTACGGCATCGGCTCGCTCGCCCAGCTCGAAGCGGCCATCGATAGCGGCGCCCTGGAAGGCGCGCCGCGCCTGGGCCCCAAGACCCTGGAGAACTGGAAGCGCGGCATCCTGGCCTACAAGGGCCGGCAGGCCCGCACGCCGCTCCCGCGCGCCCGGGCGATCGCGCGCGAGGCGCTCGCCTATCTCGAAGCCGGACCGCCGTCGCACCGGCTGCTCTACGCCGGCAGCCTACGGCGTCAAGAGATCACCGTCGGCGATATCGACATCGTCTGCACCTCGGACGAGGCGCTCGCGGTCACCGCGTACTTCGCGAAGTGGGATCGGGCGGCGGCGGTGGTCGCAGAGGGCCCGACCAAGTGCTCGATCTGGCTGGAGAGCGGACTGCAGATCGATCTGCGCGTGCTCCCCGACCGCGTCTACGGCAACCTGCTGCAGCATTTCACCGGCAGCCGCGAGCACAACATCAAGCTGCGCGAACACGCCGTGCGCAAGGGCCTGCGGGTCAGCGAGAACGGCATCCTCAACCTCGAGACGGGCGACGTGATCACGTGCACCGACGAGGAGAGCGTCTACGAGGCGCTCGGCATGCAGTACGTCCCGCCGGAACTGCGCCAGGGGCTCGACGAGGTCGATCGGGCGATCGCGCGCGCGATCCCGGCGCTGGTCGAGCGCGCCGACCTGCGCGGCGACTTCCACATGCACTGCGATTTCAGCGACGGCACCGATACGCTCGACGCGATGGTGGCGGCCTCGGCGGCGCTCGGCTACGAGTACCACGCGATGAGCGATCATTCTCAAGGGCGCGGCTCGTACGGCATGACGACCGAACGGCTGCGCGAGCAGCGCGCGCGCATCAAGCTGATCGGCGACCGGCACGCCATCCGGACCCTGCGCGCGAGCGAGGTCGACATCTTGCCGGACGGATCGCTGGACTATCCGCCCGAGGTGCTGGCCGAACTCGACCTGGTCATCGGTTCGGTGCACTCCGCCTACAACCAGACGCGCGAGCAGATGACGGCGCGGCTGATCCGGGCCTGCGAGAATCCGTTCGTCGACATCATCGGACACCCGACCGGCCGCTACGCCGGCGGATTCGCGGGGTACGAGTTCGATTACGACGCCGTATTCGCCGCGGCGGCCCGCACCGGCACGGCGCTCGAGATCGACGGCCAGGCCGCGCGTTTGGATCTGCCGTCGCCGTTGGCGCGGCGCGCGAAGGCGGCGGGCGCGACGTTCGCGCTCGACAGCGACGCGCACGCGATCGCCGATCTCGAAGACGTCGATTTCGCGGTCGGGCAGGCGCGGCGCGCCGGCATCGAGGCGCGCGACGTGCTCAACGCCTTGCCCCTCGACGACCTGCTGGCGCGCATCGCGCAGAAACGAAAGGGAACCGCATGATCGCCAACATCCTGGCCGAGGCCTCCGACGGCGTCATCGTCGGCGCTCGGCATTCGGGCGAGCGAGGCCCGGCGATCGTCTTCGTCCACGGGGTCGGCTCGACGGCCGCCGCGTGGGATCCGCAACTGGTCGCGCTCGAGGACGCCTACCGGTCGTACGCGATCCAACTGCGCGGCAACGGCGGTATCGGGGCCAACGCGTCCCCCGAGCAGATCACGCGAGAGGGCTACGTGCGCGACGTGCTCGCGATCATGGACGCGAGCGGCATCGAGCGCGCGCACTTCGTCGGCTGCAGCTTGGGCGGGGTGGTCGGGTTCGAGCTGTGGCGGACCGCGCCGCAGCGGATCGCCTCGCTCACCTTCGTGGGGAGCTTCGCGGCCTATCCGGACGGAGCGCGCTATGCCGAGAGCATCGTGGAGGCGGTCGAGGCGGCGGGCGATATGGCGTCGTTCGCGCGGGTGCGCGTCGGCAGGCTCGGCCTGCCGGCCGACCGCGAGGCGGCCGCCATCGCCGAGATGGCGTGCAAGAGCGTGCCCGACTACGTCGCGGCGACGCGCGCCACCTGGACCGGCGACTACCGCGCGATGCTGCCGGACATCACCGCGCCGACGCTGGTGGCGATCGGCGAACGCGATATGGTCGCGCCGCTGATCCTGAGCCAAGAGATCGCCAACGGCATCCCGCACGCGCGGCTCGAGGTGATCGAGGGCGCCGGCCACGTCGCCAACGCCGACGCGGCGGAGGCGTTCAACGCCCTGCTGCGGGACTTCGTGCGGGACATTCCGGCTTAGGTCGCGACGATGCGCTCCGCGCCGGCGTAGACGTTCGCGCGCCGGTCGCGCAAGAACCCGACGAGGGTCAGGCCGAACGCGGACGCCAGATCGATCGCGAGGCTGCTCGGCGCCGACACCGAGCACAGGACCGGGATGCGCGCGGCGGCGGCCTTCTGGGCGAGTTCGTAGCTCGCCCGTCCGCTGACCAGCACGATCGCGGCGCGCAGATCGCGGCCCTCCATGAAGGCCCAGCCGACGAGCTTGTCCATCGCGTTGTGGCGGCCGACGTCCTCGCGCACCGCGAGCAGGGTTCCGCGCGCGTCGAAGGCGGCGGCGGCATGCAAGCCGCCCGTGCGCTCGAAGACCCGCTGCGCGGCGCGCATCCGCTCCGGGAGCGCGTAGAGCACGTCCGCACCGACGCGCAGATCGCTTTCGAGCGGCGCGACGCGCTCCGCCAGCGTCTGCAGCTCGGTGCGCCCGCACACGCCGCAGGCGCTGGTGACGGTGAAGTGCCGTTCGAACGCGGCGGTCTGCGGCATCGCGGCGGCCGCGAGCGCGATCGTCACCGAGCCGTCGTCGCACCCGACGATCTCGGCCAACTCGGCGCGTGCGCGGACGATACCCTCGCCCAGCGCGAAGCCGGCCGCCAGCTCCAGGTCGTTGCCGGGCGTGCGCATGGTGATCGCGAGCGTGCGCGTCTCGCCGCCGGCGCGCAGGCGCAGCTCGAGCGGCTCCTCGACCGCGACCGTGTCGCGCGCGGCGCGCGCGACGGTGCCGTCCAGGACGCGGATCGAGACCTCGGTGCTGCGGCTCATCGCGGCTGCCGGAAGCCGGCCTGCGGATCCGTCGTCGAGCGCTTTCCGACCTCGATGAGCGCGTTGCGGAATAGATAGCCGGCCGTCAGCGTCAGCGCCGAGGCCAGCAGCGTGCGCAGGCGCCGGTGCCGTTCGGGCACGTGCACCAGGCCGGCGACCAGCGAAAGCGCGACCGGCGCGGCGACGCGTCCGACGAACCGACGCACGCGCGGACCGCCGCTCGCGTTGAAGTGGATCAGGATGACGGCCTCGCCCGCGGTCGCGACCTGCTCGAGCCGTTCGAGCTTGCCGACCGCCTCGGCGTTGCCGGTCAGGCTCGAGATCGCGCTCGCGAGCGCGCACGCGCTCGCCACGCCCGAGCACACGCAGGCGGCCGGGATGTGCGCCTTGCCCGCGGCCCACAGCGGAACCGCGGTCGCGCTCAACAGCACGCCGGTATAGCCCGCGAGATACGCGCCGAGGATCGCTTGGAGCGCGGTCAGCCGGTCGTCCTCGATCATGATGCTCGCGGCGGCCGCGGTGGAGTATGCGACCAGGCCCCAGACGCCGAGCGACATCGGCGAGCCGGGCTTGAACGTCCGCAGCATGTGCAGGAAGCGTTCCGGCCGGCCGAGATGCGAGATCAAGATCGGCGGGTTGGCGGTCGCGACGACGAGCGACGCGATCCGCGCGGTCTTGCGAAGTCTGCGCCCGCTCGGGGTCTTCGGATCGGCGAGCGCGGCGACGATGCCCAGCCCGCCGGTGATCCCGCCGAGGAAGAGATACGTGACGACGTTCCAGCCCCAGTGCGGCGCTTTGAGCACGGGACGATCGTAATAGGTCGGATTCATCGCGACCGGAAGATCGCCCAGCCGGCGAGTGCGAGCGCGATCGCAGCGCCGGCCGCCGCGGTGTATCCGGCCGGCTGGCGCGTCGACGGCAGCACCGGTTCCACCGGCAGGTTGTAGACCTCGGGGCGATCGGTCAGCAAGAAGAAGGCGTTGAGCGATCCGATGCCGCCGCCGACGTCGTCCGCGCCGTACAAGTGCGCGTCGACGCCGCGTTCGGCCAGGCTCGCAACGCGCTCCGCCGCGCGCTCGCGCAACTCGTCGAGCACGCCGAACTGGATCGACTCGGTCGGGCATGCCTTGGCGCAGGCGGGCGTCTCGCCGATCTTCTGCCGGTCGTAGCAGAGCGTGCACTTGCCCGCGACGCCGCCGCTCTTCTGGATCGCGGTTTGGTTGGCATCCCGACGGGATTCGCTCAGGGTCGCGACCGAGAATTTCCGCTCGTCGTCGATCGGATCGATCAGGTCGATGACGCCGAAGGGGCACGAGACCACGCAGTAGCCGCAGCCGTTGCAGACGTCGGGCTGGACGTAGACGTTGCCGAACTCGTTCTTGACGATCGCGCCGGTCGGGCAGGCCTCCTGACAGCCCGCGTTCGTGCAGTGCTTGCACACGTCGCTCATCATCAGCCACTTCTCGACGATCGGGCTCGGCGCGGCAGGCTCGATCGCGACCTGTTCCACGAACGCGACGTGCCGCCAGGTCGTGCCCGAGAGCTGCGAGGTGTTGTCGTACGACTCGCCGGTGAACGCGAAACCGTCCGAGGGCAGCTCGTTCCACTGCTTGCAGGCGACCTCGCAGGCCTTGCAGCCTATGCAGAGCGTGGTGTCGGTGAAGAAGCCGGTCTCGCTCATGTCTCGCGGTTCGCGCGCGGGCCGCGACGGATCGCGCAGGTCAGCGATTTGGATTCGTGGATCGAGACGTTCGGATCCATCACCAGCGGGATCAGGCGACCGGCGGAGTCGCCGCGCGCCAAGCCGAGCGCGCCGTAGTTGTACGGGACGCCGACCGTATGGACGCGTTTGCCGCCGATCCGCAGGGGCCGCATCCGGCCGCTGACGAGCGCCTTGCACTCCAGTTCTCCGAGCGCGGTCGAGACGGTGACGGTGTCGCCGCTCGCGATGCCCTGCTCGACCGCGAGCTGCGGGTCGATCTCGCAGAACGCCGCCGGCTGCAGTTCTGCCAGCCACGGGACGTAGCGCGTCATGATGCCCGACATCTCGGTGATGCGATACGTCGTCAGGACGTGCGGATACTGCGGATCGACCCCGGCCGGCTCGCGATTGTCGGCGCGCCGCCAGGTCCGCATGGTCGGATTGCTCTGTTGGGGATAGAGCGCGTTGTCCACCACCGAGGCCGACGGCTCGTAGTGCGTCGGGAACGGGCCGTCGAGCAGGCCCGACTCCGGCACGAACAGCGCGCCGCGCCCGTCGGACTGCATGAGGAAGGCCTGATCGTCGCTCCCGGGTCGCGCCCCCGGCACCACGTCGGCGACGTCGTCGCCGCCCCAAGCGCCGGCGGCCTCGTCCCACCAGACGTAGCGCTTGCGTTCGCTCCAGGGCGCGCCGTCGGGTGCGGCCGACGCGCGATTGTAGAGCATCCGGCGGTTGGCCGGCCAGGCCCAGCCCCACCCGAGCGCCGCGGCGTCGTCGCCGGCGCGCGCGCGGGCGTTGTTGGTCTGCGCGTCGGGGCAGACGCCGGTGTAGATCCAGGCGCCGGCCGCCGTGCTCCCGTCGTCGCGCAGATCGACGAACGAGCGGAGCTGCTCGCCGGTGCGCGTATCGTAGCCGTTGATCTCCTGCAGCACGCGCAGCGTCGACGGTTCGTCGTCGTCGCCGTAGTCCCAGGTCATGTCGAGCAGCGGCCGGTCCTTCGGGTCGGTCGATCCGGCATAGAGTTCTTTGAGCCGCTTGCCGAGCGCGTGGATGAACCGGGCGTCGGTGACGCTCTCGCCGAGCGGTTCGATCGCCTGGTCGTGCCATTGGAGCAGCCGGTTGGTGTTGACCATGGTGCCGCTCTTCTCGAGGATGGTGGCCGCCGGGATGAAGAAGCACTCAGTCGCGATGCGCGACGGGTCGGCGCCCTCGCGTTTCCAGAACGATGCGGTCTCGGTCTCGTAGGCGTCGACGTTGACCATCCAGTCGAGCCGCTCGAAGCCGGCGTTGATCATCGCGCCGTTCTGTCCCGAGGCCGCCGGGTTCTGTCCGATCACGAAGTAGCCTTTGACAATGCCGTCCTTCATCGCGATCTGGGTCGGGAGGGTCGAGTGATCTCCGGTGCACTGCGGCAGATAGTCGAAGCAGTAGTCGTTCTCGGCCGTGGCAGCATCGCCGTAGAACGCCTTGAGCAGCGAGACGACGTACGCCGGGAAATGCTCCCACCAGCCCGCCCGGGCGTTCGTGCGCAGGTAGGCCGCGAGCGTCTGCTCGTCTTTCCCGGTCGACGGCATCGCCAGATACCCGGGCAGCAGGTCGTAGAGCGTCGCGATGTCGGTCGCGCCCTGGATGTTGGCGTGGCCGCGCAGCGCCATGATGCCGCCGCCGGGGCGGCCGATGTTGCCCAGCAGCAGCTGCAGGATCGCGGCGGTCCGGATGTACTGCACGCCGACGGTGTGCTGCGTCCAGCCGACCGCATAGGCGAAGGCGGTGGTGCGTTCGCGCCCGCTGTTGCGCGCGAGCGTCTCGCAGACCTGGGCGAACTGCGCTTGCGAGACGCCGCACACGCGCTCGACCATCTCGGGCGTATAGCGCGAGAAATGCTTGCGCAGCACGTTGATGACGCAGCGCGGATGAGCGAGCGTCTCGTCCCGGACGATGCCGCCGTCCGGCGCGCGCTCGAATCCCCAGCTCTCGCGGTCGTAGGCCTTGGCCCGCTCGTCGAAGCCGGAGAACAGGCCGGCCAGATCCTCGGTGTCGCGGAAGTCCTCGCGCACCAGATACGACGCGTTGGTGTAGGCGACGACGTACGCGCGGAAGTAGCGTTCGTTCTGCAGCACCCAGTTCACGATGCCGCCAAGGAAGGCGATGTCGGAGCCGCTCCGGAGCGCGACGTAGACGTCGGCCAGCGCGGAGGTGCGGGTGAAGCGCGGGTCCACGTGCACGACGGTCGCGCCGCGCTCCTTGGCCTTCATCACGAACCGGAACGCCACCGGATGCGCTTCGGCGAAGTTCGACCCCTCGATCAGGATGCAATCCGCATGCTGCAAGTCTTGGACGTACGAGGTCGCGCCGCCGCGTCCGAACGAGGTGCCCAGACCGGGCACCGTCGAGCTATGTCATATTCGGGCTTG
>Ga0207667_10005998_pt1 | contig 14784 bp, 11 predicted proteins | sample KBSCornC52_FD_184301 | JGI IMG/M metagenome (GOLD analysis project Ga0207667, IMG submission 184301) | Corn rhizosphere microbial communities from Kellogg Biological Station, Michigan, USA - KBS Corn C5-2 (SPAdes) (version 2) | ecosystem: Host-associated > Plants > Roots > Rhizosphere > Soil ... | reverse complement strand
CAACGACAGCGATCGCAAATTGCTGCTCGCCATGGTCAAGAAGTTCGCATCAACAACAGCCGCGGTGCGTTAAACAGAGATTCCTTTCAGGCCTGCGGGGGCTTGGTCATTGGAGGCCAGTGACAACATAAGCCCCCCTTCAGGAAGAAGCCCGCATAACAAGAACGCATCGCGAAGCAAGCAGCGTCAGGGCACGACTTTAGTCGTGCCAATCCCGTCCGATCTTGAGTCCGGCTTTAGCCGCTGTAGAAGGCCGTTTAAACATCATTCCCCAGATGGAAAATCGGCTCTGCCCCGTGCGCGCCCGCCAATAGCGCCTGCTCCTCGTGCGATTCGAGAGGCTTGTAATTCTGCGCCACATCCATTGCCAGCCTGAAATAGCGCTCATCCCCCGGCGGAATCGCTGCCGTAATCGGATGGCCCAGAGTCCACCGCAGCCCCATCGACGCCTCATCCGGAAATCCGGCCGGCTTGTACCAGCACTTCGGTTCGGGATGATCTTTCTTCTGGTCCTCAGGCCACACCGTCTTGGCCATTCCCTTCAGCGCCAGAATCCCCATCTTCTTCTCCTGCGCCTTCTTCAAGATCTGCGGCCCAAACCCCGCCTGCGTGTACAGCACAAAATTGAGCGGAAACAGAACGGTATCGAAGTTGTACCGATCCATCGCGGCCACCGCCGTCTCCGCCGAATGCACCGAGAACCCGATAAAGCGAATCTTCCCTTCCTTTTTCGCCGCCTCCATCGTCTCCATCGCGCCCCCCGGCCCCAGCACCTTGTCCAGGTCCGTCATCTTCGTCAGCGCATGGAACTGGTACAGATCCACATGATCCGTCTGCAGCAGCCGCAACGACTCCTCCAGTTGCTTCCGCGAGTCATCCTTCATGCGACCCTCGGTCTTGCACGCCAGAAAGCAATTCTTCCGGTACGGAGCCAACGCTGGCCCCAACCGCTCCTGTGCATTCCCATAACTCGGCGCAACGTCGAAGTAGTTGATCCCCCGATCCACAGCCTCGGCGACGATATTCTTCGATTCGCCCGTGCTCTCGTCCATCACTACGATCCCGCCGAATGCGATGATCGAAAGCTGCTCTCCCGTTCGCCCCAGCGTCCGCTTCGGAATCGGATTTGCAGGTGTCTTCGCTTTCAGCTGGCTCGCAGCTGCCACCGTTGCAGCAGTTACAGCAGCCTGTTTCAGAAATTCACGACGCTCCATGGTCAGACTCCTAAAAAAGGAATACAGCAAAACCAGAGTAGGTGCACCTCGAAGCGATACAGCAAAGTCGACGCGACCAACAGAGAGTCGGCGACCTCGAAATGAGCCAAACAGGAAACCAGCTACTCTGGTTTTGCTCTTGACGAGCCGCGTTCGTCTCAATTGTCCAACATTCTGCCGGAAAGCGCGCGTCGCCCGATCGGATTTTCAGCCCAGAACCCGCGAAATGTAGAACCCAAACAGCACCAGGATTCCGACAATCATCCCCACCGCAATCTGCAATCGCGTCAGAAACACCGACCTCGCATTCCCAATCCGCGGCACCATTGGCGCAGCAAACAGCAGCCCGCACAGAACCCCGCCCAAGTGCGCCGAATTATCGATGCTGATGCCCGTCCGTGACGAAACCACATCGAGACTAATCGCGAGTCCGATCGCAAGGTTGATTGCCGCGAAGTAAATCACAGACTTACGCAGCCTCTTCAGCTCATCCGGCGGCACCGGAAGCCTCGGCGACTTCAACAGCACGATCAACGCACCGGCAATACCGAAAACCGCTCCGGATGCTCCGGCCCCTGGCGAGAAAAACGCCGCGGGATCAAACCCCGGCGGCACTTGCGGCAGAATCGACGAAATGTGCCGTCCATTCCACAACACCGAAAGCAGATTCCCCGCCGCCCCCGTCAGCACGTAAGCCGCAACCACCCCAAACGAACCCATCAGAGGCTCAGCAAGCAACCCCAGGTTCCACAAGCACCACATGTTCGTTGCCAGGTGGAGGACCCCGACATGAACAAACATCGCGGAAATAACCCGCCACCATTGGCCATGGATCAGCACCGATCCGGCGTTATTCGCGCCCCACTGCATCAACTGTTCTGGTGTCGGACTCAACCCACTGACGTGATTGAACAACATCGCCAGAAAAACCACACAATTGATGCCCACCAGCACATAAGTGGCCGGAGCAGTGGCCCAGAATGAGCGTCGTCTTCTCACCACCGGCTGAGGCGTCGGAACATAACCCGGTGCCGGCCGGAGAATCTCCGGCTCTGGATCGAATTCCCCTCGACCAGATGGAGGCGGAGCACTGCTCATGCCTCAACTTTAATTCATCTGCACTCTCACTCGCTCTCATCTGCTGCCGCACCGCATCGGTGCAAATCGCCGCTTAAATTCGAGCCATCCCGCCGATGTAGTCTGTTCTTTGGTCCTCGATATCATTTGCAGGTGCCCCATCCTTGCGCAGCAAGGGTGGGAACAACAATGCCAGCCAGCGTAGACGAGTTATACAAGGAGACAGACCGTGAGTGCACCACCAGTTGAAGGCCTCAAGCCCATTCGCAGGGCGCTGCTCAGCGTGACAGACAAATCCGGCCTCGTCGATTTCGCTAAAGCCCTCGCCGGCTTCGGCGTCGAACTGATCTCCACAGGCGGCACCGCGCGCACCCTCCGCGAAGCCGGCCTCGCTGTAAAGGACATCAGTGACCTGACCGGTTTCCCCGAGATGCTCGATGGCCGCGTCAAAACCCTGCACCCCCGAGTCCATGGCGGCCTCCTCTACATCCGCGGCAACGCCGAGCACGAAGCCGCTGTAGCCGCTCACGGCATCGAGCCCATTGACATGGTGGTCGTAAATCTCTACGCCTTCGAGAAAACCGCCGCCCAGCCCGGCGTCGCCTTCGGCCACCTCATCGAAAACATCGACATCGGCGGTCCATCCATGGTCCGCTCCGCCGCCAAGAACTTCGAAGATGTCGCTATCGTCACTCGCGTCTCCGACTACCCCGCCCTAATCGAAGAACTGAAATCCAACAGCGGAGCCCTTACCCGTGACACCCGCTGGCGTCTCGCCAAACAGGCATTCGCCACCACGTCCTCATACGACTCCGCCATCGCCAACACGCTGGAAAAGATTGCCGAAGCCCCCGAACCCACTCAGCCCATCGCGTCGGACGCGCAATCAGCCGCACCGCTGGTGCTCCCGTCCACCTTGCGCATCAATATGTCCCTCGCCCAGTCGCTTCGCTACGGCGAAAACCCCCACCAGCGCGCCGCCCTCTACAGTGACGGCTCCGGTCTCGGCGTTGCCGGCGCCACGCAACTCCAGGGCAAGGAACTCAGCTACAACAACCTCGTCGATCTCGACGCCTGCTGGGAGCTCGCGCAGGAGTTCGACTCGCCCGCCGCCATCATCGTCAAGCACACCAACCCCTGCGGCGCAGCCACCGGCCACTCCGTCCTCGAGGCCTATCAGAAAGCGCTCGCCTGCGATCCCATCTCCGCATTTGGCGGAGTCATCGGCATCAATCGCCCCGTCGACGCCGAAGCCGCCGCCGAAATTGCCAAGCTCTTCGTTGAAGCCATCGCCGCCCCTTCATTCACGCCCGAAGCCCGCGAGCGCTTCGCTGCAAAGAAGAATCTCCGACTCGTTGAGGTCCGTTCCGCCCCGCCGCGCCCCGTGGTTAAAAACGTTTCTGGCGGTCTGCTCCTCCAGGACGCCGACACCGGCCGTGTCACAGAAGATGAACTCAAGGTAGTCACCTGGCGTCCGCCCACAGCCGAAGAACTCCGCGCCCTCATCTTCGCCTGGCGCGTCTGCAAGCACGTCAAATCCAACGCTATCGTCTACGCGCGCGATGGCCAGACTGCCGGCATCGGCGCCGGCCAGACGAGCCGGGTCGATGCTGCCAAATTCGGCGCACAGAAGGCTGTTCTTCCACTGCAGGGTACTGTTGCCGCATCCGACGCTTACTTCCCATTTCCCGACGGCCTCGAAGCCGTTGCCGCCGCTGGCGCAACTGCCGTCATCCAACCTGGAGGCTCCGTAAAAGACGACGACGTCATTGCCGCCGCCGATCGCCTCGGCGTTGCAATGGTCTTCACCGGCATCCGGCACTTCCGCCACTGATCCGAGACAATCTTCCTGATGGCAGCATTCAACCAGTCCTCACCTACCGTCGGCGGGCGAATCATCAGCATCGCTCGCCAGATGGACTGGTTCCGCGGTCTCCGCGCCGCCTTTGCTCTCTGCGTTCCGCTCATAATCGGCGATATCGCCGGTCTCTCCATCGCGGGCTGGGCAGCCGTTGGCGGATTCGAAGCCATCCTCGCCGACACCGGTGGTTCCTATCGCAACCGGCTCGCCAGCCTTGCCACCCTGTCCTTCGGCGGCGCACTCGGACTCTTCCTCGGCAGCATCGCAGGTCGCAGTATCATCTGGGCCGTCCCTCTCACCCTCGCGTTCTGCTTCTTGTGGAGCTATCTCGCCGTTCTCGGCCAGCCCTTCTCTACTGCCGGTCTTCTGGTGCAGGTCATCTACATCTGCGGCATCGGTGCTCCGTCCACAGGCTGGCACATAGCTCTCGGCTCGTCCGTCGCGCTGTTCATCGGAGGCGTGTGGGCAGCCGCCCTCTCCCTCTTCCTTTGGCCCCTCGACTCTTATCGCCCCGCACGCAGCGCCGTAGCCGATTGCTACAGCGAGTTGGCGTCTTTCCTCGGATCCGTTTACGACCTCGCCAGCCGCGACCCCGAAAGCTCGCGCAAAGCCACCCCGGCACTCTGGCATCGCCTTGCAAAACACCACCAGTTCCGCATCCGCCGCGCTGTCGAGCACGGATGGGATACCGTCGCCAACGTCCGTGCTGAACATCGCTCTGAATCCGCGCTCACCCACCAGCTCGTCGTGCTGCTCGAACACGCTGACATCCTCATCGCGCGGACCATCGCGCTCGCCGAGCATTTCGAAGCGCAGTCCTCTGCCGGCAGCGGAACCCCGTGCTTCCAGCGCGGGCTTTCCACCCTCACCGATGTGCGTTCCGCAGAAACATGGGTCGCTGCCCTCCTAGTCAAGAATCGAGGCCTCACCGTCGCACACGCCCGTGCAAAATGGCGCGAGATGGACCGACTCCCGCACTACCTCGCAGGATGCATCGACTCAAGCAATGCCGAAGACCGCTTCCTTCTCGCTCAGGTCACCGAAGCCGCCTCCGTCCTCGAGTCCTCCATCGACAGCGCATCTCAGCTGCGCCTCGGCGAATCACCGGTAGTCACAACTTCAGCGCCGGATGAACCAGAGCCGCATCGCGAACACGTCCACGAGCGCCTGCAAGGATCAAACCGGCGCCCCAACCTCGATCTCCTCGCCGCGAACCTCACCTTCAGCTCGCTCACTCTCCGTCACGCTCTGCGCGTGTCCCTGGTATGCGGACTCGACGTTGCCATCATCCTGCTTCTCAATATCAACCACGGCTACTGGCTGTTGCTCACTTCTCTCATCGTCCTGCAACCCCACGTCTCCGGCACCCTCCGCCGAGGTCTCGAGCGCGTTGGCGGCACCATCGGCGGCGGCATCCTCGCCGCGCTTCTCGCCGTGGCACTTCACTCGCAACTCGTCATCGCGGCAGTGCTCTTTCCACTCGCCTTGCTCTCCATTGCAATCATGCCGGTCAGCTACGCGGCGTTTGCGTTCTTCCTCACCCCTGCCTTCGTTCTCGCCTGGCTTCCCTATTCCGGCGATTGGCAGCTCGCGCTCATCCGCATTCTCAACACCTTCGCCGGCGCCATAATCTCGATCCTCGCAATGCTCTTTCTTTTTCCCATCTACGAACGCGATCGTGCTCCCGCCTTCCTCCGGGCCAGCCTCGCCGCAGACCGCCGCTATCTCGAGCAACTCATCGCATACTGGACTACCGCCTCTACTTCCGAACAGCAACTCGCCCTCGCCCGGCGACGCACCGGCCTGGCCCACAACGACACCGAAGAGTCACTCGAACGACTTCTCGCTGAAGCCTGGCCGCGTCGCCTTCCCTTCGCGCATTTCGCCACCGCTTTCGTCACCTACCTTCGCCGCCTGGCCCAGACCATCACCACCCTCGCCTCTCTCTCCGACGAAACGAAATGGAAACGCTCCGTTCCCGTTCAGACCCGGCTCCAACTCGTTCAGCAACGGCTCCTCTGGCTGGAACACCAGCTTGAAAGCCCGTCGAATCCTACAGCGGCCACCGACAACGCGCCATGGCCCGAGCCCGCGCACAAGACCATCTCCGACGCCGCCCACGAACCTCCCTATTCCGGCGAAATCCATCCCGGCGAGCGCCTGCTCGAACGCATTGAGCGCCAGACCGAAGTTATGCACCGCCAGCTCAGCTCGCTCAGCGAAACCGGCTGGCTCCTGCCCGCAAACCGCTGAAAATCCTCCTCCGCGATCTTTTCGCCATCACCTGAACAGTTACCCGCGTCTCGTCAAAACGTCTGAAACCACTGCCCCTCTGCGACCAAACACAGGTAAAATCGTCTTTAACATTAGGTAGGTTGCGCCTGCGCACGTTCCGCATCAAAGACTTCAACCGGGCTGGCGCGAAATCCACGTCCTGTCGCAACAAAAGACACTGGATCCCCGAGGATCATGAAAACAAAAAGATTAGCATCATCGCTGTGGCTGTCGATTGCCGCCTCGCTCCTTGCAGCGCCTGTTCTGCATGCACAAACCAAGAGCGCCCCAGCCACGTCGGCTCCCGTCGCCCCTGCCTCTCCCGTGGCCGATTCCAAACCGGCGACTGCTAATCCCAGCTCGCCTCCTGCGCCCGCACGCGCCCAGGCCTACTATCACGCCGCCTTGGCCGAGATCTACGAAGAACAGGCAATCGCTACCGGACGTCCGGAATTCATGCGCCACGCCGTTGAGGAATACAAGACCGCGCTAAGCGCCGATCCCGAGTCCCCCCAGCTCAATGACGAGTTGGCCGATCTCTACTTCCGCACCGGCCAGGTGCACGAAGCTGAAGCAACCGCGCGCGGCCTGCTCAAGACCTCTCCCAACAACATCGACGCCCATCGGCTCCTCGGCCGCCTCTATCTCCGCCAGCTCAGCGAAGCCCAGAATTCCGTCTCCTCCGCCTCGCCCACCGGAAACACCCTCGACCAGGCCATCGCCGAATTCCAGAAGATCGTCACGCTCGATCCCAAAAGCATTGAAGACCGCATGGTGCTCGGCCAGCTCTTCACCGTAAAACACCAGAACGATAAAGCCGAAGAGCAGTTCAAAGCCGCGCAGGACCTCGATCCGGACTCGGAAGAGGTCGTCCTCAATCTCTCCCGCCTCTACGCTGAAAATGGCGACCTGGCGCACGCTGCCAAGGTCATCGAAATCGTCCCCGAATCCGAGCGCACACCCAAGATGGAGTTTGCCCTCGGAGCCGTCTACGACCAGCTCAAACGCCCCAAAGACGGAATCGCCGCCTACAAGCGCGCCGCTGATATGGATCCGGAGGATGCGCGCACTCTTGGCGCCCTTGCCGAAGCCCTGCTCAAAGACAATCAGCTCGATGAGGCGCTGAAAATCTACAAGCAGATCAGTGCCGCAGATCCTGAAGATGCGAGCACCTTGGTTCACGTCAGCGAGATTCTTCGCCGTCAGGGTAAGTACGAAGAAGCTCTCACGACCGTTAAGAAGGCCGTAAAGAAAGATCCCGATTCACTCGAAGCCGGTTACAACCAAGGTCTGCTGCTCGACGTGCTCGGTCGCTACGATGAGGCAGCTCAGATCTACGAACACATGGTCGACCTCACCTCCCATGCCAACGGCGCCTACACCTCCGATGAAAAGAACAACAGGGCCATCTTCCTGGAACGTCTTGGAGCCGTCTACCACGAAGAGAACAAAGTCGACGAGGCTATCGCGACTTACCAGAAGATGATCGATCTCGGCGGAGAGAATGCCCTTCGCGGTTATCAGAATGAAGTTGACGTCTACCGCGACGCCAAAATGTTCGACAAGGCAATTGCCGTCTCCCGCAAAGCCGTCGAAGCCGATCCGAAAAACCGCGCCCTCAAGTTGATGCTCGCCGGTGAACTCGTCGACGAAGGCAAAGACGAAGATGGCATCAACATGGCGAAGGGCATGCTCACCAATTCTGGCCAGGACCGTGAGGTCTGGATCGACCTCGGTCAAATCTATACCCGCCTCCATCGCTGGAAAGACGCTGAAGAAGCTCTGAACAAGGCCACTTCGCTCACCACGAAGAAGGAAGATAATCTGTATCTCTTCTTCCTCAAGGGCAGCCTCGCTGAGCGGCAGAAACACTTTGAACCCGCCGAGCAGTACTTCCGCCAGGCATTGCAGATCGATCCCAACAACGCCATGGTTCTCAACTATCTCGGCTACATGCTCGCGGACAAAGGTGCGCGACTGCCCGAGGCTCTGAAGATGATCCGCAAGGCTGTCGAAATCGAACCGATGAACGGCGCCTATCTCGATTCACTCGGCTGGGCATATTTCAAGATGGGTCAGTACGAGCAGGCCGAAACCAATCTCCGCCAGGCGGTCGAACGCACCCAGACCGATCCCACCGTGCACGACCATCTTGGCGATCTGTACGAGAAGACCGGACGGATTCGTCTCGCTGCTGCGCAATGGGAAATCTCGGTGAACGAGTTCTCCAAATCCGCTCCCGCCGACATCGAACCCGCCGAAGTCGCGAAGGTCCAGAAGAAGCTCGATTCCGCGCGCGTCCGCCTTGCCAAACAGGACAACGCCACCGGCCTGAGCAAACCGGAGTGAAAATTACATCCCCAAAAAACATCAAGGGCGGCCTTCACTGGCCGCCCTTGATGTTTACCGTCGTAGGCTGAGGAACCCCGGCACGTACTAAGCTACTTGAGCAAAGTGGGCCGTTTCGCTGGTGTGCAATGGTTCAGCCGCTGGCGGAATCTTTTTCTGATGCAACGACCGCTTCACAATAAATACTTCGTCAAGATAGAGCCGCGCATTTCCATCGAGGTCCATGAACCCCATGTTGTTCTCTCGGCAAAGGGTCTGTGCCTCATCCGACATCGTGGGAGCTATCAGGATCGGCATCACCACCACGCCGCGATTTTTCTGTACCTGCTCGAGTTCACGAACCGCTCGTTTCAAAGATGTCATCTCGCAGCGGTCCACAACCTTGCAGGCCAGCAAGTGCGCATGACCGTAAATCTCGATGTGCCCCAGAATCGTCTTCTCTCCTCGATTCCCTCGGGCATCAATGGAAATCTCCTTCACCTTGATAACCGAGATCTGCCGCAATGTCTCCCTCAGTGCCTCTATTGCTTCCGTCTCAAGATGCTTTCGCATTGGCTCCGCCTTTCGCCTGACACGTGCGCACACGCGTTCTCCCGCAGACATCAGGTTTCTTGGCAACCAAAGGCGGTAGTCTCCGCCAAAGTGGAAATGCCGCCGCCTCTCGCAACATTCGGTCATTCCTGAGCGTGTACTCAGGAAGTCCCTCTAAGCAGCACTTATAGCTTCCATGCCGGCAAGCAGGTCTTCTCTTAGAACCTCAGACCGTAGCCGAAAAACGCTTTTGCCCTCTGGCGTCATCGCCAGCTTCACTTGCTTTCGTTCACCGATCCGGTGCAGCACCTTGAAATCCAGCCATTCGCAGAGACGTGGATCGTGTATTTCCGGCTGTCCACGCCAGAACTCCGGAGATAGCCCGCACTGAATCTGCAAACCATCCAGTTCCAGTTCAATCTCGCGAGTACCTTTTGGGAAATACCGGCGCACGTTCCTCGCGCCGATATGCAATCCGGTGACCTCGCCACCTCTGAGTTGCGTCTTCACAACCATCGCTCGTCCTGAATTCACCCGTACAATTCAGCCTGTCGAGCTCGGCCGACGTCCTGCTGCTCTCCGCGCATGGCACGAGTGACCAATTGCCCGAACAGCCCTGATGCTGCATATGTTGTACCCAATTTTGCACAACGTCAAGTAGATGCCATTCCTGCACTGAGGAAATTCCCTGCAATCGATTTACAACTCTATTTACAGCCGTTCAAACCAGAGCACTGTGATTCTGCGCGACAAAAAAGATACGGCAGCTTCCGTTTCCGTGAAGCTGCCGCACTGGTCGTTTCGACAAAGAAAAATGAAGTTACATCCGGCCTGGAGGGAACCTACTGATGAGCCTGCGCGGTCTCGATGTACGCATCCACGTTGTGCTTATCCACGAGCGAGGTGCCGGTATCAATGAACACCGGGAACGGCGAGAACGCATCCTGGGTGTAGTCCTGAGCCAGCGACGACGGCGGATTATGGAAGATCGCATCCAGCTGCTTCAACCCGATGTACCCCATCGTGAAGGGCTTCTGCGCCACCGTAGCATTGATAGAGCCACCCTTGATCCCATCCAGCGTGTCCTGGTTCACATCCCATGCAATGACCATACGGTCGCTGCCGCCCGCCCGCTTCACCGCATCTGAAACCATCTTGCCCGATGCAGACTCAAGGCAGATAAACGCATTGATCTTCTTCGGACCGGTCAATGCCAACAATTCCTGAGTCTTGTCGAACGCTGCACGAGCATCGCTCTTAATGTCGATCACATCAACAATGTGAATGTTCGGACGCGTGTCCATGACGTCCTTGAACCCCTTTAGCCGATCTTCCATGTTCGGCTGCCCCGACAAGGTGAAGAACACCACGTTTCCCGAGCCGCCCAACTGCTCCACAGCCCTGTGACCGCCCATTCTGCCCGCATCCAGATTATTCGTACCGATGAAAAACAGTCTCTTGGTGCCCACCGCGTCCGAATCGACCGTGACCACCGGAACACCAGCCGCAATCGCGGAATCGATCGCCGATCCCAGCACCGACACATCTGGAACCGAAATCAGAATTCCCGCCGGTTTCGCTGCCACCGCTTTCTGCAGCTCCGCCAATTCAGCCTGCGGATCGTAGTTCTCCGGGCCTACCACCTTCGCCGTCACCATGTACTGTGCAGCGGCCTGGTTGAATCCCTTCGCTACCGTCTGCCAGTACGGCAATGCCATGTTCGACGAAACGAGGTAGAAAACCTCTTTCTTCGAATGCCTTTCGCATCCTGTGGTCGTGAACGCAACTCCAAGGGCCAATAAGGCCAAGCCAACACATTTCATCGTCTTCATTCTTGCCTCCAGTCCGAATTTGAAAAATCTTCGGAGTGCGCGAAATTCAAGCGTCAGCTCGCGCACCTGATAAAAACGGCAGGATGGTACTCCCGAATGCGAACGCTTGTCCATTCTGTCGCACCAAGAATTTATAGCACCTTGCGCCGGGCACATTGGTGACTCTCAACACGTTCAGGGAACCTTTCTGAACAAATTCGCGCATTCGTTTCCGTGTTCTCCAGCATTTCCCTGCGTTATAACCAAACCTGGGGATCCTGCACACCGACATTGGGATCCAATCGGGATGATCGAACAAAACAAGCACAATCTCCTGCTGCCGCCTGCTATCGCCGTCAACACCGCGGGAAACCTCACCGCCCGTCACCATCCCGAACCGGACCACCCTTATCGATCTCCTTTCGCGCGCGACAGCGCCCGCATCCTGCACGCCCGCGCCTTCCGCCGGCTCGCCGGAAAAACTCAGGTCTTCTCCCGCCTAGCCGGCGATCTGCCCGGCGACCACTTCCGCAGCCGCCTCACCCACACCCTCGAAGTCGCCCAGATCTCCCGCACCATCGCCACCGCTCTCGGCCTGAACCACGAACTCGCCGACGCCCTCGCGCTCGCCCACGACATCGGCCACCCTCCCTTCGGCCACGCAGGCGAAAAGGCACTCGACACAGCCCTCCATCAGTACTCGCTCGGCTTCGACCACAACCTGCATGCCCTCCGCATCGTCACCTGGTTCGAAGAGCGCTACCTGGCCTTCCGTGGCCTCAACCTCACACTCGCCGTGCGCGAAGGCATCATCAAGCACTCACGCGACTACACCAGCGCCTCGCATCCTGAACTCTCCGACTACTTCCTCGACCTCCGCCCACCCCTCGAAGCACAACTCATCGACCTCGCCGACGAAATCGCCTACCTCACCGCCGACTTCGACGACGGCCTCGACTCCGGCATTCTCAAAATCGAAGACGTCTGCAATCACGTTCCGCTGTTCCGCCGCTTCCACAACGAAGTCAGAAACGAATACCCCGCCGCTCCAGCCAAGCAAGCCGTTTACGAAACCCTGAACCGCATTTTGAATGCCCTCGTAACCGATCTCATCGAAGAGATTCACCGCCGCGTCACCGAGATGGGCGCAACAACCCTCAACGAAATTCGCCACGCTCCCCATCGACTCGCCACCCTTAGTCCCGCAATGGAAGCCGAGCGCGCCACCGCCAAACACTATCTCTACGAAAATTTCTACAACTCGCCAGGAATGGAAGAAGAACACGAACGCGCCGCTCGCGTCGTACAGGAAATCTTCTCAGCCCTCATCGCCGACCCGGGCCTGCTCCCACCCGACCACCAGCTCCAGATCCCTACCGAAGGCCTCGCCCGCACCGTAGCCGACTACATCGCCGGCATGACCGACAGCTACATCGAGCAGCTCTGGCTCCGCCACACTCGTCCGTAATTCTGGCCATTCAGTCCGCTTCACCACAATTCATCGTGAAACGGTTGACACCGGCCTCCTTACGTTGATATCAACGATATCTACTTGCGAGACAGCTGCAGAGCAACCTCTTACGCAAGACAAGGAGCCCTCTTATGTTTTCCCCAAAAGGCAAATTCAGCTGGTATGAGCTCATGACCAGCGACACAAAAGCCGCCGGCAAGTTCTATTCCGACGTCGTCGGCTGGACCACACGCGAAATGCCCAGCCCCGGCGGTTCAACCTACACCACCTTCAACCTCGGCGACGTAGGCATGGCGGGCATGTTGAACATCCCCGGCCACACCGCCTGGGTCGGTTACATCTCAGTCGATGATGTCGACGCCCACATCGAAAAGATCGTCGAGGCTGGTGGCAAACTGTGGAAACCCGCCACGGACGTCCCCGGTATGCTTCGCTTCGCAGTCATGTCCGACCCGCAGGGCGCCGCAATCGTCGTCTTCACTCCCAATCCCGCTATGCCCTCTCCCAGGCGCCCCGAAGCGCCAACGCCAGGCACCATCGGCTGGCACGAACTCTACACAACCGATGTCGAAGCCGGCTTCAGCTTCTACAACAAACTCTTCGGCTGGACCAAAATTAGCGATATGGACATGGGACCGATGGGCATCTATCGCCTCTTTGATGAAGGCGACCACAAGCAAATGGGCGACGGAGGCATGATGACCAAAGCCCCGCATATTCCCGTCTCATGTTGGAACTTCTATTTCAACGTCGATTCCATCAAGGCAGCCGTCGAACGGGTCAATTCCGGCGGAGGAAAAGTGCTGAACGGTCCCATGCAAGTCCCCGGCGGCGGCTGGATCATCAACGGCCAAGACCCGCAAGGCGCCATGTTCTCCCTCCTCAGCAGCAACGAATAGCGACCCGACTCAACCACTCCTCGTGCCCACAACACGGGGAGTGCCCTTCACTCCCTACTCCCTAATCCCTATTCCCTACCCTACTCCCTGCTTCTTATTCCCGACTCCCTATTCCCTCGCTCTACTGCACTGTCCCCTGCGGCCTCAATCTCCGCAGGTCCAGCCCACACTCCACCGCGTTCTGCGCATGCAGCCTCAGATTGTCCGACGCCCCCCAAAGCCAAAGCCGCGACGACTCATTCGCGTTCCTGGCGCCCGGCTCCATTCGCAGCCGCACCAGCACATCGTTCTGCCCTGTAGCCGCCAGGTTTGAAGGCGAATCGGTCTCCTCCAACACCAGATCCACATGCTCGCCGCTCAGCGCCTCTTCCACCGTCGTCACATCCACTGGCCTCTCAAGTTCCACAAAAATTGAGAAGCAGTGCCCGTGGAAAACCGGCGCGCTGATCGTCTGGATCGCCAGCGCCGGCAGCCGTCTTCCTCCCAGCGCGTTGTATTGCCGCTTGATGCGCCCATCCAACTGCCCAATCGCCGCCTTCGCGTTCTCCCCAAACCCGCTCAGCAGGTTGTACGCCGACTGGGCATCGAATGCCGCCTTAGGTAGCGATTGGAAACTCAGCAGGTTCACGGTCTGCTGATGCAACTCGTCCATCGCCGCACGGCCAAACTCGCTCGCAGGCAGCAGCACCGTTGCCGCAGCCTGGCGCACTGGTGCAGCCTGCTGCACGCGCTCCATCAGCAGTGCCAGTGCGAGCGCCGCCGGATGCGCCGGGACCACTGCCGGCGTAAACAGGTCTGCCGCCACCTCTTGCGCGCCAATCCACGGCGAACGCACCAGCACACCTGGTTCCGCATACAGCGCACCCGACAAATCCAACACTGTCGACCCTGCACGCAGCGCCTCGCGCCAGTACTTCTGCGTCAACCCATCGGCGCCGCAGAAGAAAGTGAAATCGACGTGCTCGAACGAATCCGGACTGATTGCCTGCACAAACGTGATCTCGTCCCCCAACTGATCGAGCTGCCCCAGCCCCTCGTCCTCGTCCAGCAGCGCCACATCGGCTGCCGCCAACGATGACTCGGCAAGCGCATCCTTCATCTCTTTGCCCAGCAGCGACGAAGCTCCAACAATCGCAATCTTGTACACAGAATTCCTTCTTTTTGAGTCAAGCGCCACTCACTCGGCGCTTCCGAAATGTTCGTCTACCAGGCGCAACGTAGAAGGCGGGTGCCCCATTCTAAATTGGTCGTCAGACCAATTTCGGGTGGGATACAAGGTTTCCTGTTCTCCTCGCCA
>Ga0207667_10005995_pt1 | contig 14785 bp, 15 predicted proteins | sample KBSCornC52_FD_184301 | JGI IMG/M metagenome (GOLD analysis project Ga0207667, IMG submission 184301) | Corn rhizosphere microbial communities from Kellogg Biological Station, Michigan, USA - KBS Corn C5-2 (SPAdes) (version 2) | ecosystem: Host-associated > Plants > Roots > Rhizosphere > Soil ... | reverse complement strand
AGGAACTTGGCGACCGGCGGGTCGGCGTTGGGCGAAATCTCGACGAGGTCGAGTCCGACTTCCTGCGCCTGCTCGAAAGCCTCCCGCGTAAACATGACGCCCAGATTTTCGCCGTTCTCGTCGATCACCCGCACTTTTTGTGACTGGATGAACTCATTGTAGCGGGGGCCGGACATCGGCTGCGGCGGCGCCATCGAACGGCGCGGATAGGGCGGTGGTATAGCGAAGACTCCATTATCGTTGTTGGCGAGGATGGGAGTTAGGCATTCCGAAGCGGGAAGGAAAGTCCGCTCGAACATAAGTGAGTCGTTTTTGCCGCAACCTGTGGCGGAGTCGCGTCAGCGCAGATCCGGCGGGATCGCCTCCTCGCGAATCATCGCTACCGCTTCGTCGAGGCCCATCATCACCTGGCGATCGTCGCTTCCAAGGCGGCGCAGCGCGATCGTGCCTTCGTCCGCTTCGCGCTTGCCGACGACCAGCAGCAGCGGAACCTTGGCAAGGCTGTGCTCGCGCACCTTGTAGTTGATCTTTTCGTTGCGGAGGTCGGTTTCGCACCGGATGCCCGCCTCGGCGAGCTTCGACGAGACCTCACCGGCATAACTGTCGGCGTCGGAAACGATGGTCGCGACGACCGCCTGCACCGGCGCCAGCCATAGCGGGAATTTGCCCGCATAATGTTCGATCAGGATGCCGATGAAGCGCTCGAAAGTTCCCAGGATCGCGCGGTGGAACATCAAAGGATGGTGCTTCTCGCCGTCTTCGCCGACGTAAACCGCGCCGAGTCGCTTGGGCATTTGCGGGTCGAGCTGGTGAGTCCCGCATTGCCAGGTCCGCCCGATCGCGTCGGTCAAATGGAATTCGAGCTTGGGGCCGTAGAAGGCGCCTTCACCTGGGAGGACCTCATATTCGAGGCCGGTTTCCTTGAGTGCCGTCTCGAGGTCGGCCTCGGCGCGGTCCCATTCCTCGTCGCTCCCGATGCGCTCGTCGGGCCGCGTCGCAAGCTTCACCTTGTAGTCGGCAAAACCGAGGTCTCGGTACACGGAGTCGAGAAGTGCGCAGAAGCGCTTGGTCTCATCCACGATCTGCTCGTGAGTGCAGAAAATGTGCGCGTCGTCCTGGGTGAACTGACGGACCCGCATGATCCCGTGGAGCGCGCCGTGCGGCTCGTTGCGGTGACAGCAGCCGAATTCGGCAAGCCTTAAGGGCAGCTCTTTGTAGCTGGTGATGCCCTGTTTGAAGACCTGGATATGCGCGGGACAGTTCATCGGCTTCAGGGCCATGAGCTCGGCATCACCGGAGATGACCGGCTTGCCCTCCTCGGTCGACGGCACTTCGTCGGGCACCACGAACATATTTTCGCGGAACTTGCCCCAATGGCCCGACTGAACCCACAGCTTCGAATCGATGAGCTGCGGGGTCTTGATCTCATTGTAGCCGGCGGCATCGAGCCGGCGCCGCATGTACGCCTCCAGCTGGCGCCAGATGACCCAGCCCTTAGGGTGCCAGAAGACGCTGCCGTGCGCTTCGGCCTGGAGGTGGAACAGGTCCATCTCCTGCCCGATCTTGCGGTGGTCGCGCTTGGCGGCTTCCTCGAGCCGAAGAAGGTATTCGTCGAGCTGCTTCCGGTTGAGCCAGGCCGTCCCGTAGATGCGCGAAAGCATCGGATTTTTCGGATCGCCCCGCCAATAGGCACCCGACACCCGGGTCAGCCTGAACGCATTGGGGTCGAGCTTGCCGGTCGAAGCGAGGTGCGGGCCGCGGCAAAGGTCGACCCACGCCTCCTCACCCTCACCGGTACGGTACATGGTGATGGCCTCGCCGTCGGGCAGCTCCATGACCCATTCAGCCTTGAAGGCCTCGCCCGACTTTTCGAAGAAGTCGCGCACCCGGTCGCGAGTCCAGACCTCGCGCACCAGCAGCTTGTCGGCGGCGATGATGCGCCGCATCTCCTCCTCGATCGCCGGCAGGTCCTCCTCGGTGAAGGGACCGCGCTCAGCGGTCGGAGCGAAATCGTAATAGAAGCCGTCGTCGGTCGCAGGTCCGAAGGTGATTTGGGTTCCTGGAAAGAGGCTCTGCACCGCTTCGGCGAGCACGTGGGCATAATCGTGCCGGACGAGCTCGAGCGCTTCGGCCTCGTCCCGAGACGTGATCAGAGCGAGGCTGACGTCGCCTTCGAACGGGCGAGTGATGTCGCGGATCTCTCCGTCCACCTTGGCCGCCAGCGCGGCCTTGGCGAGGCCCGGCCCGATAGCCGCGGCGACGTCGGCCGGGGTCGAGCCCTCGGGCATCTCCTTCACCGAACCGTCGGGAAGCACGATCTTGAACATCCTGGTCATTGCGCCGGGCATGTAGCGGGGGGCAGGCAGGGCCTCAACCGTGCTTGGCAGGCACTTGCCAAGTCCCCCTCCTCCCTGCACTTTCCGTTCCCATCGAGAAGGGGGAGGAATGGACAGTCATCAAGAGTGGGCCGCGGCCGGCGACGACCGCGCGATCCGCTTCACCGGCAACTGGCGCGAATATCTGCCGATCGCCGCGACCAACGCTCTCCTGATCATCTGTACGCTCGGCGTGTACCGCTTCTGGGCGACTGCCCGTCAGAGACGGTATCTTTGGTCGCGCACCCAGATCATCGACGATACGCTCGAATGGACCGGGACCGGCAAGGAAATGTTCATCGGTTTCCTGATCGTGATCGCGATCCTCGCGCCCTTCTTCCTGTTCATCCAGTTCCTCTTCCCGGCGCTGGTCGCCCGGGGAAAGTTGGACGCCGCCGGCGGGATCCTTTTCCTCTTCTACATCGCGCTCATCTATCTCGGCGGTTTCGCGCGCTTCCGGGCGCTGAGGTACCGGCTCTCGCGAACCTATTGGCACGGCATTCGCGGGGGAAGCGACGATCCCGGCTGGAACTACGGCGGCGAATATCTCGGCCGCTACGCGCTCACCATCATAACCATGTTCATCATGTTCCCATGGGCGACGACACGGCTGTGGAACTCGCGCTGGAACGCCATGAGCTTTGGTCCCCTCCAGTTTCGCGCGAGCCTCAACGCGCAAGGCCTGAAAGCGCGCTGGGCGCTGGTCTATGCAGCCCCGATTGTCGCGATGATCGCCGCTTTCGGGCTGATCGCGGCCCTCGGGATTGGCTTCAAACCGGCGAGCGGGCCAAACCCGACTCTGGGCGGGGTCTTTCTCGTGATCATCCTTCTCATCTACGTCGCGATCCCGCTCGCTACCCTCCATTGGTACGCGAAATTCTTCCGGCGGGCCGCCGATGAGACGAAGCTCGGCAATCTCGAATTCGGGTTCGACGCGACGACCTTGCAATGGCTCGGCCTGTTTCTCGGCAATCTCTTGCTGGCCGTTGTCACGCTCGGCTTCGGACTCACCTATTGGGGCTATCGCAACTGGGCGTTCATGGTGCGCCACCTTCACGTTTACGGCACCGTGGATCTCGCGGATATGACGCAATCCAAGACCCACGCGCCGCGCGAAGCGGAAGGCTTCGCCGACGCTTTCGACGTCGGCGCGATCTAGGAAGTGGACGGCAAGCTTTACGATGGAGTGACCGCCCATCCGCACGACGTGCGGGTGAAAGCGGCGGACGGCCGGATCGAGCTCAGCCAGGCGACGGGCTGGAGCGACAGCGTCGAGGGCAATCTGCTGAAGCGGATGGATGCGCCCGCCGGAACGCTTCGGCTTGGCCGCACGGACATTTCGGGCTGGCGGCTGATGCTGCCCGCCGAAGCGGAGGTCGAGCTCGCCGGACTGCTCGGCAAGCATGAACGCTACGGCCGGTGGATCGACCGCTTCGGGCTTGGTCCAGCCCTGGCCATCGGGGCGGTCGTCACGGCGTCGGTCGTCGCGATCGGTTATATCGCACCCCACTGGATCGCCCCGCACGTGCCGATGAGCTGGGAGCGCAACGTCGGCACCGCCATCGTCGGCGACTTCGGCACGATCCGCTGCCGCGATGCGAAGGGGCAGAAGGCGCTCGAGGACCTGGTCGAACGCGTAGCTCCGGGGGCGACCAGGGGGCCTGATGCGATCAAAGTCGCGGCGCTCAACGTGCCGATCTTCAACGCGGCGGCGCTCCCCGGCGGCTATATCGTCGTGTTCAAACCAGCGATTACCGAAACGGACTCGGACGCGCTCGCCGGAGTGTTGGCGCACGAAATCGCGCACGTTCGGCGCCGCCACGTTACCGAGGCCATGATCCGGGAATTCGGAATTGGCGCCCTGATCCGGCTGTTCGCGGGCGGAGTCGGCGCCAATGCCGAGCAGATCGTGGCATTGAGCTACACCCGCGACAATGAGGCGCAGGCCGATTCGGACGCGATCGCGATGCTGAAGCGCGCCGGCATTTCGCCGAAGCCGACCGCCGCGTTGTTCGATCGCCTGTCGAAACTGGATGTGAAGGCGCCCGGATTCAGCTCCGAATTCCTGCAAAGCCATCCGCTCAGCGACAAGCGCGCGCGGAAGTTCGCGGCGAGCTTCGATCCGCATGCTTCATATAGCCCCGCGCTGAGCCGCGATGACCAGGATGCGCTATTCGACGTGTGCCGCAAGAGTAAAGCGAGCTTGACAGCGTTTTGACAATTGCGTAAAGCTTCCTTGACAACTTGAAAAGGACGCTTGTCATGCTTCGAACTTCGGCTTGGATCCGCTACAACTGGCGAGTCGTCTGGCTGACCCTGCTCTATGCCGGTTTCCTGATATCCGCCGTCTACGGCTTCAAGCACCATTTGGTGCCGCAGCCCCTCAAATACCCCGTCGCGATTCTGCCGGCCTTGCCGATCATCGGGATTTTCGTCGCGATCGGAAAGTATCTCGTCGAAGAAGAGGACGAGTATGTCCGAATGCTGATGGTCCGCCAGGTGCTCTGGGCCAGCGGCTTCGCGCTCAGCCTCGCGACCGTTTGGGGCTTTCTCGACAGCTTTGATCTCGTCGGCCATGCGGACGGCTATTACATCGTGATCGCTTGGTTCTTCGGCCTTGGGATCGGCGGACTGGTCAACAAATTCACCCTCGGCGACGGCGGCTGTTGATGGAAAACCGCCTTCGCCTTCTCCGCGCCGAGCGCAATTGGAGCCAGCAGGATCTCGCCGAGCGGCTCGAAGTTTCGCGCCAGAGCGTCAATGCGATCGAGACTGGGAAATATGATCCGTCGCTTCCGCTCGCCTTTCGGGTCGCCGAGCTGTTCGATCTGCCGATCGAGGAGATTTTCGTCTCGCCTTCGCGGCGCAGTTCAAAGGCGATCTGATCAGGCGGGCTGGCCGGCCAGCGCTTCATCGAGGATCGCCTCCGCCCGAACGAACAGCTGGGTATCGACGATCAAGCCGGAAGCGTGAGCATTCTCGCGGACCTGTTCGGGCCGTGAAGCACCGATGATCGCCGAGGCGACGTTCGGCTCGCGCAGAACCCAGGCGAGCGCGAATTGCGGCAGGGTCAGCCCGGCGGCCTCCGCCAGCGGCTTCAGCCGCTGAACCGCGCGCAGCACATCCGGGCGCATCAGCCGGTCGATGAAGCCACCCATCGACTCACTTGCCGCGCGCGAATCCTTTGGCGGCGGCCGGTCCGGGTCGTATTTGCCGCTGAGAACCCCCTGGCCAAGCGGCGACCAGACGATCTGCGAAATGCCGTTGGCGGCGCAAAGCGGGATCACTTCGTCCTCGGGCTCACGCCACAGGAGCGAATATTGGGGCTGGCTCGAAACGAATTTCGCGACTCCGGTCAGATCGACCGCAGCCTGGATCCGCTCCGCCGGCCATTCGGAAAAGCCGATGTAACGGGTCTTTCCGGATTCGACCGCGCGGGTCAGCGCCTCCATCGTCTCCTCGAGCGGCGTGTCCCAGTCGTAGCGATGGCACTGATAGAGATCGACGTGGTCGGTCCTGAGGCGCTGAAGAGAAGCGTCGAGCTGCTTTTCGATCTGCGCCCGCGACAGCCCGCGATCGCTGTCGCTCATCGGGAAATAGACTTTCGTAGCGAGCACGTAGGAGTCTCGAGGTCGCCCCTGCAGCGCCTGTCCGAGGAAGGTCTCGGCGGCGCCCCGGCCGTAGACGTTGGCCGTATCGATGAAGTTGACCCCCACCGCGAACGCTTCTTCCAGGCAGGATCGCGCCTTTTCCGCCTCGACCCCGACCCCGTAAGTCAGCCACGATCCCAGCGAAATCTCGGAAACTTCGAGGTCGCTCGAGCCGAGCTTGCGATATCTCATGAATGTGCCTCCGCTTTCACTGCCGACCGGACTTCGGCCGATGGCGTGCGCTGCCCATACGCTTCTTGACCCGGACGAACCACAGGCCGAAGCTGGCGGACAGCGCGGGGGCGCAACATGGCAACTCGGTCGCTGAAGTCTGACCGGCCGTTCGCGGCGGCAATCGTCGCGGCCATCCTGCTGGTCGTCCTGGTCGGCTTCAGCCGGTCCTTCTTCTTTATGCCGATCTTCGGATCGAAGCCCGATTGGGCGGCGAAGGAACCGATCTTCTACCTTCACGGCACAGCGTTCAGCCTGTGGTTCGCGCTGCTTGCCTATCAGGCCTTCCTGATCCGGCAGCATTCGGTCCGGCTGCACCGGAAGCTTGGCTACGCCGGAGCGGGGCTGGGCGCACTGGTCGTCTTGCTCGGCAGCTACGTGGCGCTGCGCGCCGCCAACCGCCCGGGCGGCTTCATCGGGGTTCCGTTCCCGCCCGAGCAGTTCCTCGCGGTTCCGATCATCGGGATGGCCCTGTTCGCCGTCCTTTTGACGCTTGCCATCCTCAACCGGAACCGGCCAGCGCGCCACAAGCGGCTGATGCTCCTCGCGTCGATCGACCTGCTCGGCGCTCCTGTCGCAAGGCTTCCGCTGATGATGCCCGCCTTGCCTTTCTGGACCGATTCGGTGGTCTACAGCGCGTTCGTGATCGCGATCAGCTATTGGGATGTGCAGACTCGTGGAAAGCTACGTCCTGAAACGCTCTATGGCGGATCCGCCGTGGTAATCCTGAATTTCGCGGCGATCCCGATCGGCTCGACGCAAGTCTGGCAAGCGTTCGCGCTTTGGATGATGAGCTTCGTCGGACCACCATAACCGCCGCGCGGATGCCGGTCCTTCGCGCATTGCGCTTTCGATGACTTACTGTGAAGAGTCCCGCGCCATGCTCGCCGACCTTCGCGCCGCCGACGAAATCGCCGCGGCAGGACTGGGATCCTTGCCCGATACGGTCCTGAGCGATCGCCGTCCGATGGTGCTGAGGGGAGCTGTCAGCGATTGGCCGATCGTCCGCGCTGCCATCCGGTCGGATGAATCAGCGGTCGAGTATCTCAATCGCTTCTACGGTGGCCAGCCGGTCGGCACGATCGTCGCTCATCCATCGGAGCGGGGACGATTCTTCTACCGCGCCGATTCGAAGCGGATGAACTTCGAAAGGTCGTCGGAGTCGTTGTCCGCTGTGCTTCAGAAGCTCCTGGATCAACGAGGGGCCGAACGACCGTTTGGCGTTGCGGTGCAGGCCGTCCTCGCCGCGGAGACCCTGCCGGGGCTCCAAGAGGATAATCCAACCCCGTTCGTTCCGTCCGGTACCACCGCGCGCTTGTGGATCGGAAATCGGGTAACGGTCGCCCCCCATTTCGACGTCTCCGACAATCTCGCGTGCGTCGTAGCGGGCAGGCGGCGGTTCATCCTGTTCCCGCCCGAGCAAACGGCGAACCTCTACCCCGGGCCGATGGACGTCACCCCGGCGAGCGTGCCGATCAGCATGGTGTCGCTCGACGAACCGGAGCTGGACCGGTTTCCCCGTTACCGTGAAGCGCTCGAGGCCGCGTACGTTGCCGAGCTTGAGCCGGGCGATGCGGTCTACATCCCGTATTTGTGGTGGCACGGCGTCCAGTCGCTATCCGACTTCAACATCCTCACGAACTATTGGTGGAACCGCGACGATGTCGCGGCGCGCTATCCCTACGTTGGGCTCCTCCGCCTCGTTTATCAGCTGTATCGCGGCATGCGGCCGGAGCATCGCGACGCCTGGCGCGCGCTGTACGATCATTATGTGTTCGAGGCCGACGGCGACCCGATGGAGCCGCTGCCGCCGTCGCACCGGGACACGCAAAGCGACATCGATCGTGAAGGTATCGCAAGACTTCAGCAAACGATCCGCGATCTGCTCGGCTGAATGAGCGAGCTTCGCCATTTTGAAGTCAGCGGCCGAAAGGTTGCGTACCGGCTGCGCGAAGGCGCCTTGCCGACCATCGTCTTTCTTCCGGGCTATGCCTCGGACATGGAGGGCGCGAAGGCCTTGGCAATCGACGCCTTTGCCGAGGACCGGGGGCTTGGGATGCTCAGGCTCGATTATTCGGGCACGGGCTCGAGCGGCGGGACGTTCGAGGACGGAACGCTTGCCCTGTGGCTCGAGGACGCACTCGCCGCGATCGACCGGCTGGCAGAGGGTCCGATCGTCCTCATCGGCTCGTCCATGGGGGGCTGGATCGCGTTTCACCTCGCGCTTCTCCGGCCCGAGCGCGTGCGATCGCTGGTTGGAATAGCCGCCGCGCCCGATTTCACCGACTGGGGCTTTCCCGAACATCTGAAAGAGCGGCTCGCAGCGGGCGAGACGTTGCGGCGAGAAAGCCCCCACGGGGGCGAGCAGGTTACAACCGCCGGTTTCTGGTCATCGGGACAGGAACTGCTGCTGCTCGCCGACGAAATAGCGATCGATTGCCCGGTCCGGCTGGTCCACGGCGAAGCCGACCCCGACGTTCCGCTGGCCGTCGCCTTCCAGGCAATGGGGGCGCTGCGTTCAGCCGATGTCCAGCTTCTGGTTCTCAAAGGCGGGGGTCACCGGCTGTCGGAGCCGCGCGAGATCGGCACTATCCTCCGCACCGTCGCCGGACTTTTGGAGCCTTAACCTTGATCCAACTTCTCATTGCCGCCGCCGTCGCCGCCGCGGCCCCTGCCGCGCCTGCCTGTCCGGACGTCGTGACACCGGACGCGGCCGTCTGCCGCGCGCTCGAAGCGCAGAAGAACGGGAATGAAGAAGCCGCCGCCCGCGGCTTCGAGGAGGCCGCGCAAACGGCATCGGACAAGGATCCGGCGGCCGCGCGGATGTGGGCCGCCGCCGGGAACATGTGGCTGGCGGCCGGGCAGCCGGGGAAAGCCGCGCTCGACCTCGACCGGGCGCTCGCACTCCCGGGCCTCGAAGCCGAGCAGCGCGGCGAGGCGCTGCTCGACCGGGCCCGCGCCGCCGAGGCGACCAACGACCTGAAGACGGCCCGGGCCAAACTCAACGAAGCCGCCGCGAGCATCACCGACGATCCCTTCTATTGGTACTTTTCGGCGGCGCTCGCGATCCGTGAGGGGGACAAAGCGACCGCCGAGGCCGCGATCGGCAAGGCGTTGAGCCTTGCCCCCTCGGACCCGGCGGTGCTGTTCGAAGCCGGCCATGTCGCGCACTTCGCGGGCGACGACGACAAGGCGCGGAGCTACTGGATGCGCGCCGCTGGGGGCGACCCCAACGGCTCGGTCGGAAAGGCCGCGGCCAAGGCCGTCGAACTGCTTGGCGTGACCCCAACTGTGAAAGCGGAAGCGCAGCCGCCCAAGTAAGCGGCCGCGCTCCCGTCGCTCAGCCGAGGTCGTAGTCGATCGTCGTTACGACCCGGACCTTCTGGAACGGCGAGCTGCCGCCCGACGAGCTGCAATCCTCGCATTCGTCGCCGTCGCGGGCACCGACCGAGAAATAGCCCTGGCTCGCGGTCTTGAGCCGGCCGACCGACGTTTCGCTGTCGCGAGCGAACTGATCGGCGCTCCGGCGGGCATTCCGAGTCGCCTCGGCGATCATCCCGGGCTTGAGGTCGTTGAGCTTGGTGAAGGTGTAGGTGATGTTGCTCCCCGACAGCTCGACTCCGTCGCGCAGGAGCTCGGATTGACGAGTGTAGGCAGCACGCGCCTTCATCACGTCGTTCGTCCGAAGCTGGATCGAACGGCTTACGGTCAGCTTTTGCGGTCCGACCGGTTTGCCGTCCCTGTCCCGCGGTTGCTCGCGAGAGAGCGTGACGTCGGTGTCGGTGACCTCCTGCGACCGGAACCCACCGCGCTGGAAGAAGGCGCGCACCGTGCGCGCTTGCGCGTCGACCGACGCCTGGACCGGCGCGAGCTCGCTCCCCTGGTACGAAAATTCGATCGACCAGGTTGCGAGATCGGCGGTGACATCGCGCTCCGACACGCCGCGGACGCTGACCGTCCTGTGCTCCGCCATCTTCGAGCGCCGGAGACCGTCGCCCAAGGCGTAGCCACTGGTGGTGAGACCAACCGCAAAAATCGCTACCGCGCCCAAAAGGACGGCGCGGCTGTCCTGCAGCTTCTGGATCATGGATGTGATACCTTCAGCGTTCGTCCGCTTAACGAGCAGCCACCGGTCACGATCGCCGGTCAAGGCTGCGACGAACCGTGCAATTATAGCGATGAATCGAGTGAGGTGAAATGAAATTCCTGCACAGCATGATCCGCGTGTCCGATCCGGAGGCGACTGTTGCATTCTTTCAACTATTGGGCCTCGAGGAACGGCGGCGAATGGAGAATGAGCCGGGCCGCTTCACGCTCATCTTCCTCGGCGTTCCGGGCGATGAAGGCGGCGAGGTGGAGCTGACGTACAATTGGGACGAGAGCGGCTATTCGGGCGGACGCAATTTCGGCCACCTCGCTTATGAAGTGGACGACATTTACGAGACGTGCGGCAGGTTGCAGGCCGCGGGGGTGATGATCAACCGGCCTCCGCGCGATGGCCGGATGGCGTTCGTTCGAAGTCCCGATTCGATCTCGGTCGAGCTGCTCCAGAAGGGCGCCGCGCTGGCGCCCGCCGAGCCTTGGACCTCAATGCCGAGCACGGGCGAATGGTGATGCTGGAGGTCGTCCCGGTCCCCGTTCTCACGGACAATTACGTCTGGCTGATTCACGACAGCAAAAGCGGCGAAACCGCGACCGTGGACCCGTCCGTTGCCGAGCCGGTCCTGGCAGCGGTGGAGGCGAAGGGATGGCAGCTGTCGGAGGTGCTCAATACGCACTGGCACCCGGATCATACCGGCGGCAACGCCGCAATCCAGAGCGCAACCGGTTCTCCAATCATTGCGCCCGCCGAAGCCGAGCGGGTCAGCAAGGTCGATCGAGTCGTGGCGGAAGGTGACCGCGTGCGTGTCTGCGGCGCGGAGGCGCTGGTTTGGGACATCCCGGCCCATACGGCCGGCCACATCGCTTATTACTTCGAGAATGAAGGCATGATCTTCGTCGGGGACACGATGTTCGCGATGGGCTGCGGCCGGCTGTTCGAGGGCACGGCTCAGCAGATGTACGCGAACCTGCAGCGCATCGCCGCGCTTCCGGGCGACATCCGCATCTATTGCGGGCACGAATATACGCTGGCGAACGCGCGTTTCGCCGCCGATGCGGAACCGAATAATGCCGCGATTTTGGCGCGCCTGAAGAAAGTGGAAGCGCTCCGCGCGTCGGGCGACGTAACGCTCCCGACCACCGTGGCCGAGGAACGTGAAACCAATCCTTTCGTTCGAGCCACTAACTGGGAAGAGTTCGCCCGCCTCAGGTCGGAAAAAGACAGCTTCCGTTCATGAAACGAAGCGACAATGAGACGGGCGGACAAGGTACCCCCTGAGGAGGTCAACATGCGTGGCATCTCTCTCCTTTTGATCGGCGTCGGGCTGGTCGCTTGCACCACCACCGCCGCCCAGCAGCAGCCGTTCCGCAGCGCCGCAAAGCAACAGCAATTCGACCGGATGCTCGCCGGCAAGGTCGCCGGCGCTCCGCAGAGCTGCCTGCCGCACTACAGTTCGAACGACATGGTGGTGGTGGATGAGAGTACGATTGCGTTCCGCGACGGCAGCCGGCGAGTCTACGTCAACCACATGATGGGCGGCTGCTCGAACCTCGGCGGTCCCTATGCGCTCGTCACCAAGCAGTTCGGGAGCGCTAACTTGTGCCGCGGCGATATCGGCCAGGTGGTGGACCTCACTAACCACTTCACCGTCGGCAGTTGCGTGTTCGGCGATTTCATTCCGTACACGAAGCCGGGCGCCTGAGCTTTACTTCGGATAGAGCGCGGCGAGGCGATCTCCGTAGGTCTTGCCGATCACGTGGCGACGGATTTTCAGTGACGGAGTCATCTGCTCGTTCTCGATCGTGAAGGGCTCATCGGCGAGGATGAAGCGGCGCACGCGCTCAACCACCGATAGATCGGCGTTGACCCGGTCGACCGCTCCCTGAAGCCGCTGCTGAAGATCGGTCGATTTCGCGATCTCCGGGTCGGGCACCAGCAACGCCACGAGATGCGGCCGGCGGTCGCCATAGACCATCGCCTGTCCGATCTCCGGCTGAAGAGTCAGCATCCCTTCGATCCGCTGCGGCGAGACATTGTCACCCTTGTCGTTGACGATCAGGTCCTTCTTGCGGTCGGTGATCTTGATCCGCCCAACCTCGTCGAAATGGCCGACGTCGCCGGTGGCCAGCCAGCCATCTTTGAGGACTCGCGCGGTCTCTTCCTCGTTGCGCCAGTAGCCGTGCATGACGAGCTCGCCGCGAACCATGATCTCGCCGTCCTCGGCGATCTTGACCTCAGTGTTCTTGACGGGCGGCCCGACTGTGTCGAGCCGGATCCCGGCGCTCGGCCGGTTGCAAGCGATGACTGGCCCGCACTCGGTTTGGCCGTAGCCCTGAAGGAAGGTGATCCCGATCGATTCGAAGAACATTCCGACTTCGGGATTGAGCGGCGCTCCGCCCGACACCCAGGCCTTTTGCCGACTGCCGACCTTGGCGCGGACCTTTCGACGCAGAGTAAGTGACAGGAAGCCGTCCATCGGGAGGTCCCAAAGCTTCCTTTTGCCCTCAGCCTTGTCGCTTCCGATCTTGAGCGCCCGCGACATCAGGTACTTCGAGAGGCCGCCTTGCGCCTCGATCGTCTTCATGATCCGCGCGCGGAGCATTTCGAACAAGCGCGGCACAACGACCATGATCGTCGGCTGCACTTCCTCGATGTTGGTGGCGAGCTTCTCGAGGCTCTCGGCGTAATAGATCTGCGCCCCAAGCGCGACTGGGAAATGCTGCCCGCCGGTATGCTCGTAAGCGTGACTCGCCGGCAGGAAGGACAGAAAGACCTCGTCGTCACTCCACCCGAAGTCGGTGGAAATGATGTCGGTCGCGCCCTCGAGATTGGCGAGGATCGACCCGTGGTGCTGGCGGACCCCGCGCGGCGCTCCGCCCGTGCCACTGGTGTAGATCAGGCAGGCGAGACCATCGCGGTCGACTTGTCCGAGCTGCCGCTTCAATTCCGCGATATCGGGACTGCCCGAAACGAGGTCGGGCCAGCAATGGACGTGGATGTCTTCGGGGACCTGGGTCCGGCGCATTTCCTCGATGGCGATGAAGTGATGGCATTCGCTCGACATCAGGACGGCGGGTGCGACGTTCTTCGAAAGCTTCTGGTTGGACACGATGACCGCGCGCGCCCCGCTATTTTCAAGGATGTGCGAGTGATCGCGAACCGTATTCGTCGTGTAGGTCGGAACGGTAACGCAGCCCGCCGCCATTATTCCAAGGTCGGCGATCAGCCATTCCGGGCGATTCTCGCTGACGAGGCACACGCGGTCACCCGGCTGAAGTCCGATGCGCCTGAGGCTAGCGGCGAGCGCCGCTACTTGCCGTGCCGTCTCCGCCCAGCTGATCGGCCGCCATTCGCCGCTGCGCTTGGCCCAAAGGAAAGGCTCGTCGCCCTTCTCCTCGGCGCGCGTCAGGAACATGGAGACGAGATTGTCGAATCGTTCGAGCTGACGCGCCATTGAACCCTACTCCCGGCGGCGCTTCTTAGCGGAAACGATTGCGAGCGCCACTCGTACTGCTAGGTCGCATGGCGATGTATGGATTCCGAAAGCTCGTAGCCGCGTTCGCCTTAGCGGCGCTCCCCGCCTGTGCAGCCACGCCGCCGTTAACCGCAGTCGCTCAGCCAGCAGGCGAACCTTTCGTCATCGCCGCAAATCCGCTCGCAGCCCAAGCGGGCCTCAACGTGCTCAAGCGCGGCGGGAGCGCGGTCGACGCAGCGGTCGCGGTTCAGGCGATGCTGTCGCTGGTCGAGCCGCAAAGCTCTGGAGTCGGCGGCGGCGCGTTCATGAGCTATCTCGACGGCCGCACCGGCAAGATCACGATCTATGACGGTCGCGAGATCGCCCCGGCGCAGGCCGTCTCGACGATGTTTCTCGACCCAGCCGGCAAGCCGCTGCCGTTCAACACCGCGGTGGTGAGCGGGCGCGCGACTGGAGTTCCGGGCGCGGTGAAGATGCTCGGCGTCGCCCATGAAGAACATGGCAAGCTGCCGTGGAACAGCCTGTTCGGCGATGCCGAGCGCACGGCCGACGAGGGCTTTGTCGTCTCGCCGCGGCTCGAGCGGATGATCCACGCCGATTATGCCGAGAACCACGCGCCGGACGTGATCGCTTATTTCTCGAAGCCCGACGGATCGCTGCTGAATGCCGGTGACCGGCTGGTCAACAAACCTTATGCCGACTTCCTCCGCCGCCTCGCTGCGCAGGGACCGGCCGCGCTCTATTCGGGTTCGACCGCGGCGAAGATCGTCGGGCGGACGCACGCCGGACCGCTCGCCGGGTCGATGACCATGGCGGACCTCGCAGCTTACAAGCCGATCAAGCGCGAGCCGGTATGCGGCCCGTTCCGAATCTATTTGCTCTGCGCCCCGCCGCCGCCGTCGAGCGGAGTCGGGCTGATCGAGCTCATGATGATCCTCGACCGTACGGACAT
>Ga0207667_10005994_pt1 | contig 14787 bp, 17 predicted proteins | sample KBSCornC52_FD_184301 | JGI IMG/M metagenome (GOLD analysis project Ga0207667, IMG submission 184301) | Corn rhizosphere microbial communities from Kellogg Biological Station, Michigan, USA - KBS Corn C5-2 (SPAdes) (version 2) | ecosystem: Host-associated > Plants > Roots > Rhizosphere > Soil ... | reverse complement strand
TGATGGTGATGCCGCGCGCCTTCTCTTCGGGAGCGGCGTCGATCTGGTCGTAGTCCAGCGCCTTGGCGTGTCCTGCCGAGGCCAGCACGCGCGTGATGGCCGCGGTGAGGCTGGTCTTGCCGTGGTCCACGTGACCGATGGTGCCGATGTTGACGTGCGGCTTGTTGCGCTCGAATCGCTGCTTCGCCATGGGTTAAGTCTCCAGTGTTAAGTGTCAAGTGTTGAGTATTAAGTGTTAAGGCAGGCTGCTTAACACTTAATACTCAACACTCAATACTTGTCCTATCTTGCCGCTAACTGCTTGCCCTGCGCCTTCGCGACGATGTCGTCCGCCAGGTTGCGCGGCACTTCCTCGTAGTGCGAGGGCTCGACGCTCGGGTTCGCGCGGCCCTGCGTCATGGACCGGAGGTCCGTGACGTAGTTGAACAGGGTCGAGAGCGGGACCTGCGCCTTGATGAGCTGCGCTCCTCCCGGGCCGGGCTCCATGCCCTCGATTCGGCCGCGCCGCGAGTTGATGTCGCCAATGACATCGCCCATGTACTGCTCCGGCGTCTCTACCTCGACCGACATGATGGGCTCCATGATGACGGGGCCCGCCTTGCGGCACGCCGCCTTCACCGTCATGGAACCGGCGATCTTGAACGCCATTTCGGACGAGTCGACTTCGTGGTAGGAGCCGTCCACGACGGTCACGCGAACGTCCACCATCGGATAGCCCGCCAGAACGCCTCCGTCGAGCGCTTCGCGAACGCCGGCCTCGATCGCGGGGATATACTCTTTTGGAATGGCGCCCCCGACAACCTTGTTGACGAACTCGAAGCCCTTGCCCGACTCCAGCGGCTCGACCGAAAGCACACAGTCGCCGTACTGGCCCTTGCCGCCGGTCTGTCGCTTGTAAGGCTCGTGTCCCGTCGCCTGCTTCGTGATCGCCTCGCGATAAGCAACCTGTGGCGCGCCCTGATTCACCTCGACGTTGTACTCGCGCTTCATCCGGTCGAGCATGATCTCGACGTGGAGCTCGCCGACGCCCGCGACGATGGTCTGGCCCGTCTCCTGGTCCGTCATGGCCCGGAAGGTCGGGTCCTCGCTCGTCAGCTTCTGGAGCGCGAAGCCCATCTTCTCCTGATCGCCCTTCGTCTTCGGCTCGATGGCATAGGAGATCACCGGCTCCCGAAACGTGATCGATTCGAGGATGATCGGCTTCGATTCATCGCAGATCGTGTCGCCCGTCGTCGTGTGCTGAAGCCCCACTATAGCGACAATCTCGCCCGCGTAGACCACGTCCACGTCCTCGCGGTTATTGGCGTGCATCCGCAGGATTCGGCCGATGCGCTCCTTCTTGTCCTTGGTGGCGTTCACCACCGACTGGCCCTTCTGGAGCGTGCCGGAATAGACGCGGAAGAACGTAAGCGTGCCGAAGCGGTCGGTCACGATCTTGAACGCGAGTCCGCTGAACGGCTCGTCGTCCGCCGGACGGCGTGTGATTGGCTGGTCGTTCTTCGGATCGATTCCGGGCACCGGGCCGATGTCGATTGGCGACGGCAGGTACTCGACGATCGCGTCCAGCAGCGGCTGCACGCCCTTGTTCTTGTAGGCCGACCCGCAGGTCACCGGAACGAGCTTGCCCGCGATAGTCCCGGCCCGAATCGCGCCGCTGATCTCCGCGGCCGTGACCGGCTCGCCCATCAAGAGCTTCTCCATCAACGAGTCGTCGAACATCGATACATCGTCAAGGAGCTTCGTCCGGTGTTCGACGGCGAGATCGACCATATCGGCCGGAATATCAGCAATCTCAAATTCTTTGCCATCGTCGCCCTTGTATAGCGACGCCTTCATGGTCACGAGATCGATGATGCCGCGGAAGTCCGCCTCCGCGCCAATCGGGATCTGGACCGGGTATGCCGGCGCGCCGAGCCGCTCGCGCATCTTCTCGACCACGCTGAAGAAGTTCGCGCCCATGCGGTCCATCTTGTTGACGAACGCGATGCGCGGCACCTTATACTTGGTCGCCTGACGCCAGACGGTCTCCGACTGCGGCTGCACGCCGCCGACCGCGCAGAACACCGCGACCGCGCCATCCAGCACGCGCATCGAGCGCTCCACCTCAACCGTAAAATCGACGTGCCCAGGCGTATCTATAATATTTATACGGTGAGTAGTTATTCTATTGCCGGTGTTCGGGTCGTTCTCGAGCCCCCAGAAGCAGGTGGTAGCGGCAGACGTGATCGTAATTCCCCGCTCCTGCTCCTGCGCCATGTAGTCCATGGTCGCGGTGCCCTCGTGGACCTCGCCAATCTTATAGCTCTTGCCGGTGTAATAGAGGATTCGCTCGGTCGTCGTTGTTTTGCCCGCGTCGATGTGCGCGGCGATGCCGATGTTCCTGATTCTCTCCAGTGGATAATCTCGTGCCATTGTTTTGATTCCAGGGGACGCAGGTTGAAGGATGGAGGATGGAGCGGGCGGGTGGGCATTGCTGCCTCGTCACTCCATCCTTCATCCTTCCGCCTTCATCCGTGGCGCTCGCTACCAGCGATAGTGAGCGAACGCCTTGTTTGCCTCGGCCATCCTGTGGCCGTCTTCTTTCTTCTTCACGCTCGCACCGGTGCCGTTCGCGGCGTCCAGCAGCTCGTTGGCAAGCTTGTCGCGCATCGTCCGGCCGGACCGCTTCCGGGAGTTGCCCACCAGCCATCTCAGCGCCAGCGATACCTTCCGGTCCGGTCGCACTTCGACGGGCACCTGGTAGGTCGATCCGCCGACGCGCCGCGGCCGCACCTCGATGACGGGCATCACGTTGCGCACCGCCTTCTCGAAGATCTCGAGACCCGGAGCGTTGCCCTTCTTCTCCATGATCTCGAGCGCTCCATAGAAGATCCGCTCGGCGGTGGATTTCTTTCCGTCCATGGTCAGCCGGTTGATGAACCGCTGCGCCATGATGCTGTTATAGACGGGATCCGGAATGATCAGCCGCTTGCGGACAGGCCCTTTTCTCGGCATGAATCTAAGCTCCTTGGGAGAGGCTAATTGGTCAATTGGTAAACGAACGCAGGCACAATTGAGTAATGGACAAATTGACCAATTGACCTGTTTACTTCGGTCGTTTCGTTCCGTACTTGCTCCGGCTCGACTTGCGGTCGCGGGTGCCCGCGGTGTCCAGCGTTCCGCGTACCACGTGGTAGCGAACGCCCGGCAGGTCCTTCACGCGGCCGCCGCGGATCATCACGACGGAGTGCTCCTGCAGATTGTGGCCGATGCCGGGAATGTAGGCCGTGACTTCCATCCCGTTGGTCAATCGTACGCGGCATACTTTCCGGAGCGCAGAGTTCGGCTTCTTCGGCGAGACCGTCTTCACCACGGTGCAGACGCCTCGCTTGAACGGATTGCCGCGCAGCGCGGGCGCAGTGGACTTCTTGTGTATGCGCGCCCGGCCCTTACGGACCAACTGGTTGATGGTAGGCATAAAACCCTCCGGTTAAAGTGTTAAGTATTGAGGCTCAGGGCTAAACACTCAACACTCAATACTTAACACTCAAAGAATCAATAAAGCCCCACTCGCACAAGGAGAGGGGGCTGGACAGGCGTGCTTCATCCCTGAAACGAACGGGTTTATGAGCAACACTCATCGGGAGTAGCTGGCTCCCTCGGTGGCCTCCTCGTGCAAACGATTTGTATGGTGTCGGCAGGCACGCCCACTTACGCGGCACGCCCCGACGAAACCTGCATAGTATATACGATTCGTTCGTGCGGTGTCAACAAATCGCGCACAACATTTTCAGGGCAAAGGACGGAGAGATTCCGCCGGGTTAGTTGCGCGTAAGTGGGGACCGCGATTCGACCGCCGGGCCGGTCGATTCAGTGTCGCGGCGGGCTTCTTCTATTTGCCAGTCGGGCACCTGATCTATCCCGCCGGAGTCTCCCGGCTCGGCGAGGCAGAGGAGAGACGGCCGGTCCAGATAGCGGTCCTTCAGCCGAGTCGGTATGATGAGTATGTCGCCTGTGTACACCTGGGCGCCGTCGGTGAGCGGGCCGGAACCCGCTCGCGGTGGTGTGATTCCGCCTTCTCGCTGGTGATCCGCTTCGCGAGCGCCGCGACATCGGGGTCATCGGACGTGCCGCCTTTCAGCCCCTGGAGCCGCCGGACAATGGGCGCCATGAAGCGCCCATCCCCGCCGCGCGGATCGAACGAGAATGCGACGAGCGCATATGACGCCCGATTCCCCGGAACGTACAGCACGCTGTTCGCCTGCACGAGCCACGCCGTTATGGGCACGCCCCGCGCCGCCACTTCCCGCATCCTGCGGTACATGCGCGCGGTCGAAGCGCATAGTAGAGGCGGTGACAGCCGGCTGCCGTGAGGATTACGCCCAGGGCCGCTGCCTGCCAGACGCCCAGCAAAGCGCGGAGAATCAGGATCTCACCTTACGCAGACGGGCTCAACAGATTGGGTGCACTCCGCGGCGGACGGGAGGCTGCACCCTCCCGCTCTCATGCGCTTCGCGCCAACTCCGCACCTTCGTGCGCAGGACGTATTTGCATGTGTCGTTCCGCGCACGGAGGTGCGGGACTGGCCGCAGGCATGGCAGCGGCGGGGTGCAGCCCGCCGACCGTATCGAGTGCGAACTCCATAACCAATTGCCTGCCTGCGTAAGGTGAGCAGATAATATGCGAATCTTTTGCGAAGCTGATCGACGGACATTGTCCCGCTCCCCGAAGCCGAATTCACCCGACACTGAGAAGCCGCGCCCATCTTGCGGGTTCCCGGCCGGGGCCGGCCCGGCTGAAACTGGTTTCCCGTACGTGAAACGCAAACAATTGACTTTGGCCGGGGGCAGGGGTAGAATACGCCAATCGCTAACCCACGCCGGAAAGCTGGAGTCCGCCGCCATCGACCGACTGACGGTTCGCCAGGCAGAGGCGCGACGCCGCGCCCATCCGTTAAGGGGGTCCTTTATGTCTGATTTTCTCGCCCGCATCCACAGCCCCGAAGACCTCAAATCCCTCAACACCGATGAGCTCAAAGACATTGCCGACGAGCTCCGACAAGCCATCATCGATAATCTCTCCAAGACCGGCGGACACTTCGCCTCCAACCTCGGCGCGGTCGATCTCATCCTCGCTCTCCACACCGTATACAGCGTCCCGACCGACAAGATCATATGGGACGTGGGCCACCAATGCTATGCCCACAAGATGCTCACAGGCCGCCTGAAGGACTTCCCCACGCTGCGACAGTACGGCGGAATCAGCGGATTCCTTCGGCGCGACGAGAGCGAGTTCGACCTCTACGGGGCGGGCCATGCCTCCACTTCCATCTCGGCTGCGTACGGATTCGCGGTCGCCCGCGATATCGCCAGGCGCGATGAATCGGTGGTTGCGGTCATTGGCGACGCGGGCCTCACGGGCGGCCTCGCGCTGGAGGGGCTGAACAACGCGGGCCACAGCGGGCGCAACTTCACGGTCGTCCTGAACGACAACGAGATGTCCATCGCCCCGAACGTCGGGGCGCTCTGCCAGTATCTCTCCAAGATTCGCTCCTCCGGCATCTACCAGCGGATGGAGAAGGCGACCAAGTCGACCCTCCGCCACCTCCCGGCCGGCGAGCTGGCTTCCCGCGCGGTCGGTGGAGCGTTCAAGCACTCCCTCACCCACCTGCTCGCGCCCGACCACACCGGCCTCATCTTCGAGGAGATGGGATTCGAGTACATCGGCCCGGTGGATGGTCACAACCTCCCGCTGCTGCTCGATGTCTTCCGGCAGGTGAGGGAGATGTCCGGTCCGGTTCTCGTGCACGTCATTACCCAGAAGGGCAAGGGCTACGAGCTGGGCGAAGGCGACCCGCGCAAGTGGCACGCCGTGACGCCCTTCCAGCCGGAGACCGGCGAGGTGAACAAGAAATCCTCGTCGCCGACCTACACGAGCGTCTTCGCGGACACCCTGATCGAGCTGGCCACCGAGGACGAGCGAATCGTCGGCATTACCGCGGCCATGCCGGACGGCACAGGCCTGAACAAGTTCCAGCCCAGGTTCCCCGATCGCTACTTCGACACGGCCATTGCCGAGCAGCACGCGGTCTGCTTCGCGGCGGGACTCGCGGCGGGAGGCCAGCGGCCGGTCTGCGCCATCTACTCCACCTTCCTCCAGCGCGCCTACGACCTCATCGTCCACGACGTCGCGCTCCAGAACCTGCCGGTCATCTTCGCCATCGACCGCGGCGGACTGGTCGGCGAGGATGGCGGCACCCATCACGGCGTGTTCGACATCTCCTATCTCCGGTCCATCCCGAACGTGGTCGTCGCCTCGCCGAAGGATGGGGCAGAGCTGGCCGAGATGATGCGCTTCTCGGTGCGACACACCGACAGCGCCCATGCCAGCGCGATTGCGGTCCGCTATCCGCGCGGCGCGGTCGCCCCCATTGACTGGGGCCGCGAATCGGCGCCCATCGAGCTCGGCATCTCCGAGACGCTGATGGAGGGCGAGGACGTCGCGCTCATGGGCTTCGGCTCGATGGTCCACCCGCTCTTCGAGGCCGCGAAGACGCTGCGCGAGGAGGGCATCAGCGCAACAGTCATCAACGCGCGATTCGCCAAGCCGCTCGACGAGGTCGCGATCCTCGGCGCGGCGCAGAAGTGCAGGCGAATCGTGGTCGCGGAAGAGGGCTGCAAGGCCGGCGGCTTCGGCTCGGCGGTGCTGGAGCTCCTCGCCGCGCACGGCATGAGCGACGTCAAGGTACGTCAGTTCGGCGTGCCGGACCACTTCATCGAGCACGGCGCTCCGGACATCCTGAAGAAGCTCTGCGGACTCACTGCGGACGACTTCGCCAACGCCGCGCGCGATCTGCTCTGCCGCCCGCACCCGAAACTGGAACCCGCCGCCGCGCTAAATGGCGTGCGGTGACGCCCCTGCGGGTTGAGGTGGGATGATGAACTCGGCGTGTATACGGAATCTCGAGGTCGATCGGTCGAGCCTGCGGGCACTCTGCTCCCGGAATCGAATCCGGTTGCTTTCTCTCTTCGGTTCCGTACTGCGCGACGACTTCCATGGCTCCAGTGACGTGGATGTTCTCGTAGAATTCGAGGCCGGGTACACGCCCGGCCTCGAATTCTTCCGCATTCAGCGGGAGTTGTCATCCCTCTTTGGATACCCGGTCGACCTCCGCACCCCGGCCGACCTCAGCCCGCACATCCGCTCCAGAATCGCAGAGTCTGCGGAACCGCTATATGTACATCGATGATCGGACGCGCCTTACGCACATGCGCGAGGCCGCTGAAGAGGTCGTTGCGTTTGTCCGCCTCCGCTCGCGAGCAGAGCTTGATGAAGACGTATTTGTCGCACGCGGACTCATCCGCACTCTTGAAACGATCGGCGAAGCTGCATCGCGCGTCAGCCGGAACTACCGCGATTCGCATCCGGGTGTGGAATGGCAGGATTGGATTTCCCTCCGTCACCACCTTGCGCATGACTACCACTCGTAGGATATCGATCGAGTTTGGAAGATAGCTTCATCGGACGTTGAGCCGCTCGTTTCCGCACTCTACCAACTGATGGCTGAACTCCCGTAAGCTATGTTCGTTGTGGATGACCCGACGACGGCGCCGAATGGCGGTGAGCACCATTGTGACCGGTCGGCCCGATTCGACGGGCAATTGATTCGCCGGCGGCGGGCCGTCATTGACAATTGAATTTGGCGGGGATATACTATCCTTGTTGGAAACGGGGTCGTTTCCACGCTCTACGCTCTGCTGGCGCTTCAACACCGTACATCCAGGAAAACACGCGGGCGACGCTGTGGTGGCCCGCCGAGAACGACGCGCTCTGACCGGCCGGACGGATCACAAATCCATGGCACGGCGGACGCGTTTTTTGTTGCAATCCCCATCTGTTCGGCGGCGGCCAGTCAGCCTTCCCGGTCGCTTTCCGAGACAAGCCCCTTCTAAAGGAGACGACCAGACAATGACGCCCAAGGAAGTGATTGACTTCGCGCGAGAGCGAGAGGCCAAGGTCGTGGACATCCGATTCACTGACCTTCCGGGACAGCAGCAACACTTCTCGATTCCCGCCACGGCGCTGACCGAGGACAAGTTTACCGAGGGCCTCGCCTTCGACGGCTCCTCCATCCGCGGCTTCAAGGCCATCAACGAATCGGACATGATCCTGATTCCGGAGCCCGCAACCGCCTACATGGACCCGTTCACCGAAGTCGCCACGCTCAACATCATTTGCGACATCGAGGACCCGATCACCCGCGAGAAGTACAACCGCGACCCGCGGCAGGTGGCCAAGACCGCCGAGAAGTACCTCCAGTCCACCGGCATCGCCGACACCGCCTACTTCGGGCCCGAAGCCGAGTTCTACATCTTCAACGACGTGCGATTCGACCAGACCTCCCACTCCGGATACTACTACCTGGACAGCGACGAGGGTATCTGGAACTCCGGCCGCGACGAGAAGCCGAACCTCGGCTATAAGGTCGGTTACAAGCGCGGCTACTTCCCCGTCCCGCCGAACGACACGCTCCAGGACCTCCGCACCGAGATGATGCTCAACCTCATCGAGGCTGGAATCGACGTCGAGATGCAGCACCACGAGGTGGGAACGGCCGGCCAGTCCGAGATCGACATGAAGTTCGATACGCTTCTGACGACGGCCGACAACCTCCAGAAGTACAAGTACATCATCAAGAACACGGCGGTCGCCAACGGCTACACGGTCACCTTCATGCCCAAGCCGCTCTTCCAGGACAACGGCAGCGGCATGCACGTGCACCAGTCGCTCTGGAAGAACGGCCAGCCGCTCATGTACGATGAGAAGGGCTATGGCGGCCTCTCCGAGCTGGCGGTCTACTACATCGGCGGCCTGCTGAAGCACGCGCCCTCCCTGCTCGCCTTCTGCGCCCCGACCACCAACTCGTACCGCCGCCTGGTTCCCGGCTACGAGGCCCCCATCAACCTGGTCTACTCGGCTCGCAACCGCTCGGCGTGCATCCGCATCCCGATGGTCAGCAAGTCGCCGAAGGCCAAGCGAATCGAGTTCCGCGCCCCGGACCCCTCGGCGAACCCCTACCTGGCGTTCTCCGCGCTCCTGATGGCCGGCCTCGACGGCATCGAGAACAAGATCATGCCGCCAGACCCACTGGACCGCGACATCTACGAGATGGGGCCGGAGGAGAAGAAGGGAATCGCGCAGACCCCCGGCACGCTGGCGGAGACGCTGAACGCGCTGGAGGCGGACCACGAGTACCTGCTGAAGGGCGGCGTCTTCTCTTCGGACCTGATCGAGACCTACATCGACTACAAGCGGACGCAGGAGTTCGAGCAGATCGCCCTCCGCCCGCACCCGTTCGAGTTCATGCTGTACTACGACATCTGAGGGCAGGAGCCAGGAGTCTGGAGTCAGGGGCCCGCGCAATATCGCGCGGGCCCGTCTTCGTGTGGCGTATCTGGAAGGCATCGCTCAGGGGTGCCAAGCCGTCAGTCTTGCCAGATAATCGGCAAGACCGACTTCGGAAACGGATTCCGGATTGATGGTTTCGAGCCCTTCAGCTTGTGCGGCTCGCAACAAGCGCCGGTCCGTCGCAACGAGAAGGCAAGATGTGTCAGAGACACGCGCGTCCGCGGCAAATTGCAAATAGGTCATCAGGATCGATGCGTCCGCCGAATTGATGTTGTGCCGGGTAATCAGGTCAATCCCACTCAAAATAGCGTCGAATTCAAGCGGGAGCACGCCAAAGTCTGGCCCGTAAATCACTTCGTTTTGCAGCAGGGATGCAGCCGCGGAGTAGGTAGAGGGTTTGATTACGCCGCCGTTCTTCTTTCGGACAATTATCGCGTGCGTTTCCGCGCATCCTAACACTGTCACGACCATTTGAGCAGGAGGAACGGCTTCGAAGAGCGTGGAGACGACATCGCTGCCCAATTCGGGGGCATACCGCTTTACCAGCGCGCTGGCATCCCAGAGAAGAACGAGCACGACTACTCCTCGATACCGTCCCGCAAACGCACGATCTCTCGGGAGAAGGAACAATCGTCGGGCCGAACGCCATCCGCGATCATCAGAGCTCGCACTTGAGCCGGCGTAACGTGCGGATCCCGAATCAAGCCTATCTTATTGTTGAGCTCGTCGGTGACCCGTTGGAGAGCCTTTTTGTCGATAAGCCGTCTGTTTAGACTCACCAGAGTTTTGGTACCCATTGCCATGACCCTCTACCGGATTATACCACGGCGCCCCTGGCTCATCGAGCCCCGAATCTCGCATTCTCCACGCTCCTGATGGCGGACCTCATCGAGACCTGCTTCGACTACAAGCGGACCCAGGAGTTCGAGCAGATCGCCCACCGCCCGCACCCGTACGAATTCGTGCTGTACTACGACATCCGAGAGCAGCAGTCAGCACTCAGCAGTCAGGGGCGCGCGCGATATTGCGTGGGCCTCTTTCGGCAAGTGTTCCAGCCCCAGGCGCGTAAGATGCCGGGACGTGGGAGGTCGAGACTGGCATAATCCGGATGACAGACAGCCCGCACGTGACGACGTGCTCGTTTCCGCTGTTTCGGGAGGGATTGCGGATATAATCCACAAAGGAGAATGCTATGGGCACGTTTCACGTCGCGTGCAGAGTTGAGAACGTCGCAGCGCGCGATAAGGGCGTGACAATCGCGCGCCTGCTGGTAGTTACCGGGAGCGAGTTCACGTGGGTCCCCGAGCGCACGCTTGAAGAGATCGGGGTCGGCCGAGAGAAGAAAGACGTTGCATTTGTCATGGCAAACGGCCAGCAGGTCACTCGCAGCATCGGATTCGCCATCGTGCGCGTCGAGCAGCCGTTCACGGTCGATGAGGTAGTTTTTGCACAGCCAGGTGATCTGCTTCTTCTCGGCGCGCGTACGCTCGAGGGCCTAAATCTCACAGTCGATTCTGCAAGGAAGCGGCTGGTGGCCGCCGGACCGCTACCAGCAGCATAATGCTCAGGTGTACCCGGTGCCCTACCCTCTTCCGCGTCTACACGGTCACGGACACGGGACGAGAGGCAGGCAGTCTCACGCTCAAGCTCACGCGGGCGTAATGAAGCGATTCGGAGAGACTTGAACGCCCCGGGCCAACGCGGCCCGGGGCGTTCATCCTGGTTGGCTGAAAGAGCGAATCATGCGCGGCGACGGCGCAATACGACTGTGGCCGCTGCGGTGAGCGCCGCGAGCCAGGCGATGCTCAACGGTTCGGGGACGAACTGCGAGCCACTCAGCCGGGGGTTCGCCCGCATGGGCCGGAGGCCGCGGACCGTTGCAGAGGTCTGACGCACGGCCAGACATAACAATTCGAGGAACACGCCAACCGTGGTCATGCGTCTCTACTCTATGGGTATCCTTCGGCCGAACAGTCGAACGAAGTCTGACGAGCGCAGCCGCATTGTCATCGCAGAACGGGAGGACCAGTGACTCCGCGGATGATTGACGCGCTTGCTCGGTTAAGCGCGGCCTGCAATCCGGACACCGACACCCTGCTCGAATACGTCGTCCAACTCGTGGGCGACTGTTTCGACGGAAGCATGGCGATGGTCAATCTGGTCCGCGACGACCGCCTTGTCTTTCGGGCTGTTGCCAACCGTGTCCCTGCCCTCGACAACGTGGAGTCGCTGCCAATCGAAGACTCAATATGCGTCCATTGCCACCGGTCCAAACGACCGCTGGTTATACAGGACGCGGCCGCGGACCCCGCATTTCGCCGAAATCCGGTGGTTTGCCTGGGAATAAGGAGATATGCCGCGGTTCCCATTCTCGACTGCCACGGTCAGAGCCTCGGGACTGTATGCTTTCTCGATGACCGGGTGGACAAGGTCATTACGGACGACGACATCCGATTCCTCGCGATCGTCGCCATGCGCGCCAGCTCCGAAATAGAACGTGAATTCACGATAAGGGACCGCGAAAGGCAGCAGCAGGCGTTTTGCGACGCCCTTCAGGCAGCAAATCGCAGGATGGAGGCCGCCGCAACAGAGAAGCGGCGATTCATCACGATGGTTCTTCACGACGTTGGACATCCCCTCACCGCAATAAAGGCATCGCTCTTCCTGGCCGCCCAGCGGTCGAACCCGCATCCGATGATGCTTCAGGAGCTCCAGACAATCACATGCCAGGTAGACTCAATCAGCCGATTCGTGCAGTCGCTGCGGCTGATCGATGAGATCGACCGCGACAGCGCCGTGCTCTGTCTTGCCGACGTCGCTCCGTCACGCCTGATCGGGGAGTGCCTGGCGGTTCTGGCTCCGCTTGCCGCGCACTACTGCCTGCGCCTGGAGAGCCACGTGGACCGGGAACTTGGTCGAAGGCGGCTCGACTCGGACAAAATATCCCACATTCTCTACAATCTCGTTGGAAACGCGCTCCGTTTTACTCCGGCCGGCGTCGTTTGCGTGTCCGCCGGCCCTCTCCCGGGTAACGCCTGGTGGCTGGAAGTTCATGACACCGGAAGGGGAATGGAGACATCTCGCGCGCCGCTCCAGCGCGACGACGGGGGCTCGCGCATTTCTGTGGGGAGCAGCGACGGATCAGGAATGGGCCTGACCATCGTCCGGCGTATCTGCGACCTGCTTGAAGCGGAGATGGAGGTTAAGTCATCGACGGGATATGGCACGTCAATACGGATCGAATTCGTAGCTCGCTGTTCGGCCGGATCCCTCTCGAGGTTCGCGGCCGCTGACCGCGCGATCGGCGCCTCATGATGAACGCATGATTCGGTCAACCTCTCTGCCGGTTGCAGGAGCGGCGAAGCTGCTCCTGATCGATGACGACCGGCAGATTCTGTGGAGTCTGGAGCGTCTGCTTTCCGAGCAGGGCTTCTGCTGCGTCGCGGCGGGCTCCGCATCGGCGGCCGCGAGGGAGATCGAGCAGTCCGAGTTTGATCTCGTCCTCCTCGACCTCGGCCTTCCCGACCTCGACGGCCTGGTGTTGCTGCGCCGAATACGCGCGACATCGAATGTCCCGGTGGTGGTGGTGACGGCTCGTGACGGCACGGCCGACAAGGTAATCGGTCTCGAAGTTGGCGCCGACGACTATATCGTAAAGCCCTTTGACCCTCCGGAGTTCCTCGCGAGAATTCGTGCGCAGCTTCGTCGATGTCACGAATACAGCACGCCGCGCGTCCCCTCCCGCGAGCTTCGCATCGGGGAGCTTCTCATCGAGCTCGACGCGCACGTGGTGTACATGGATGGTCGCAAGATCGACCTGACCCCCAAGGAATATGCAGTCCTCCTCACACTCGCCCAGCATTCTCATCGGCCCCTGTCGGCCGACTGGATATACGAGCACGTCTGGGGCTTCGGTGCCGATGTCGCGGGTAACACGCCGGCGGTCTACCTTCGGCGGCTTCGCCGCAAGATCGAGCACGATCCGAATTGCCCGGAATACCTCCGAACCGTTCGCGGATTCGGCTACAGACTTATCGGTCCCTCAAGCTGACTCGCTGCGCGCACTCCTTTCGTCCTTCCGCGACCTTTCCGCTTCGCCAAAACGTTCACCTCATTCTCACCTCATGTTAACCTTCTGTTCACCTCACGCTCCGTCTCACAAGTAACCCGGCAGCGTCGGACCAGCTCGCGCGCCCTGCAAGCAACCTGGTGATCGGCGACGCGAACGGATCGAAGCCGGAGATTATCCCATCAGTCAAGATGCACCGCGCGGGCACGCTTGCAGTGTCATGCGCACAACTTTCATATGTCGCAGCGCTGCCCAGGCTGCGACAGCCGCTTCTCAGTCCAGAAAGGACAAACTGATGAACACTATGCAGCCAGACGATTCAGGTTCCGCGGACAGCGCTCGCAGGGACGTCCCCATCGCAACGCGCCGGGGAGTCCTTCGGTCGGCGGCGGCCGGGATGCTGGGGGGGGCGACCGGATTGTTCCTCGCAAGCTGCGGCGGCAACAACGGGTCCGCCGGCGCCGCTGGAAACGATCAACTCCTCGGCCAGACTGCGACGGAGATCGCCGCGGATGAGCTGGCGCACGTCCGGTTCATTCGTCAAACGATCACGAGCCTCGGAGGAACTCCTGTTGCAAAGCCCGCCATTAACCTCAACCCGCAGAGCCTGCCGAATAGCATTAACACGTTTCTAATACTGTCTCGCGCATTCGAGGACACCGGAGTCAGCGCTTATGGCGGCGCAGCGCCGCTCATCTCGAGCAAAGTGGTGCTCGGCGCTGCTGCCCGCATCCTTGCCACCGAGGCGTACCACGCCGGCAATATCCGGTTCCAGGTTGTGGAACGGGGCATTGCTGTCTCGGCGGTCGATGGCTCCGACCAGCCGCCGACCGCAGCAAACCAGTTTCCGACCGATGTTAATGGTCTCGCGGTTATTCGAACGCCCGCCCAGGTTCTCGCCATTGTGACGCCGTTTTTCCCGAACGGCCCCAATGGAACCACGAGTCCCGCCACGGACCTCGAGATTCTCAACTTCGCGCTAAACCTCGAGTATTTGGAGGCCGAGTTCTACAGCTTTGCCACTACTGGAGCCGGGCTAGGCAACGCGGACATTACGGGCTCTGGAACGGCGGGCGCGACGGCCAATGGATTCCGCGTCACATTCTGACTTAGCCAACGCGGCGGACCTGATGCGGCGCGCGGAATCGTGCAGGCCGGACATCGCCGGCGGCGTTATTGCGGGGGCAATGTCCGGTCTCGCGGCCGCATGGATCTTGTCAGGATTCCAGTCTGCGGCGCACCTGTCCGAGGCGTCGCCGTAGAGATGGTTAGACGGGTCGTTCGCCCGGTCCCATGAACTGCGCACGATTCGCCAAACGGCGGGGAATCGC
>Ga0207667_10005990_pt1 | contig 14792 bp, 16 predicted proteins | sample KBSCornC52_FD_184301 | JGI IMG/M metagenome (GOLD analysis project Ga0207667, IMG submission 184301) | Corn rhizosphere microbial communities from Kellogg Biological Station, Michigan, USA - KBS Corn C5-2 (SPAdes) (version 2) | ecosystem: Host-associated > Plants > Roots > Rhizosphere > Soil ... | reverse complement strand
CATCGGCCACGGTCTCGATCGGCGCTTCCAAGATCTCTGGCTGGCCGATCGAACCGGCATGGACGTAGGTCTCATGAGTGAGGTCCATCAGGTTGTCGATCATCAGCCGGTAATCGCAGGCGACGTGGTAATGGTCGCCGGCGAAGGTCCAGCCCGGCGTCGAACAGGGCCACAAGTCCGGGATCAGCGCCGGGTCGGCCTTGGCCTTGTCGCCCACCCAGACCCAGACGAACCGGTGCCGCTCGTGAACGACGTAGGTCTCCACGCAGATCTTGCGGTTCACCGGATCGGTGCGGATCGGCATTTCCTCGGCCACGCCATCGGGGCCGAGCTTGAGTCCGTGGTACTTGCAGCGGATCGAATCGCCCTCCCGCAGGCCCATCGACAGCGGCAGCAGCCGGTGCGGACAGGCGTCGCGCATGGCGACGAGGCTGCGATCGAGCTTGCGGTAGAACACCATGGGCACGCCGCAGATCGTCCGCGCCAGGGGGCCGCCGTCGATCTCGGCGTCCCAGGCGGCGACATACCAGGCGTTGTTCTGCCAAGTGGTCACAGCCCGCGCTCCTTCAGCCGGGCATCGAGCCGCGGAAATACCCGCCGGGCATTGCCCTCGAAAATCGCGTGGCGCTCTTCCGGGGTGATGTCGAGCGCGTCGATATAGCGCTTGGTGTCGTCGAAGTAGAACCCGGTGGTCGGGTCGATCCCGCGCACGGCGCCGACCATCTCGCTGCCGAACAGGATGTTCTTGTTGTCGATCACGTCGCCCAGCAGGTCGATCCCCGGCTGGTGGTAGACGCAGGTATCGAAGAACACGTTGTTCATCAGATGGCTCTGCAGATCGGGCTTCTTGAGCATGTCGGCAAGGCCGCGATAGCGCCCCCAGTGGTAGGGCACCGCGCCCCCGCCGTGGGGGATGATGAACCGCAGGCTGGGGAAGCGGCTGAACAGGTCGCCCTCGAGCAGCTGCATGAAGGCCACGGTATCGGCGGCGATATAGTAGCCGCCGGTGGCGTGCATCGCCGGGTTGCACGAGCCCGAGACGTGGATCATCGCCGGCACGTCGAGCTCGCACATGGCCTCGTAGAACGGGAACCAGTAGGGATCGGTCAGCGGCGGGTGGGTAAAGCGCCCGCCGCCGGGATCGGGGTTCAGGTTGCAGCCGATGAAGCCCATCTCGCTCACGCAGCGGCGCAGCTCGGCGACCGAGCTGGTCATGTCGGCCTCGGGCGACTGCGGGAGCATGCACACGCCGGCGAAGGTCTCCGGGAACAGGCCGACGACGCGGCCGATCAGGTCGTTGCAGACCTGCGCCCATTTCACCGCCACCGACTGGTCGCCCACGTGCGGGGCCATGGCGCTGGCGCGGGGGGAAAAGATCGTCAGGTCCGCCCCGCGCTCCTTGATCAGGCGCAGCTGGTTGGCCTCGATCGTTTCGCGGATCTCGTCATCCGATATCGCCGGATAGGGCGGCGCGGGCTGGCCGGCCTTGAAGGCGGCCTTCTGCTCCTCGCGCCAGGCGTCGTGGGCCTTGGGGAGCACGGTGTAGTGCCCGTGGCAGTCGATGACGAGGCTCAACGCGTCTCTCCTTCGTGTCCGATCAAAAGGTCGCGGCGCCCGGCCATTGCCTGCTGGCGTCGTACAGTGCCGGTGGTCATCATCGGCTCAACGCCCAGCTCGGTGAGAGTGGCCGCCGATTCCGACATTTCCGCGGCGCGGCGGGCGCCATGCGTGACCATCCGCTCGATGTTGTAGGCCGACCGCTCGCGCCAGGGCAGCGCCTTCTGGCTGGCGTCGAGCGAGGCGAGGACCTCGTCGGTCACCCCGGCCGCCTCGGCGGCGAGCATCATCTCGGCGGTCAGCGCCTCGATCCCCTTGACCATGACCGAGCGGATCATCTTGATCGCGCTGGCCCGGCCGATCTCGTCGCCGACCACCCGCGTATTGCCGAAGCCCGCCGCGCGCAGCAGCGCCTCGGCCGCCCGGGCCTCTGCGCCCGACAGCAGCAGCGGCACCTTCAGGCGCGCGGGGTTGACCGGGGCGAGCACCGCCACGTCGACATAGCGACCGCCGGCCGCCGCAACGGCCTGAGCCGCCTCGCGCTTGGAACCGGGCGAGACCGAGTTCATGTCGCACCACACCGCGCCGGGCGTCAGCAGCGGCGCATAGGCGCGCGCCGCCGCCAGGGCCTGGTCAGCCGTCACCAGCGAGAGCACCAGCGGCGCCCCGGCCAGTGCCGCCGCAGGGCTGTCTGCCGCAGCCAGCCCCAGCCCTGCCGCCGCCGTTCGACGCTCCGCCAGAAGATCCCACGCCGCAGCGGCCGCACCCCATTCGGCGGCCGCCGCGAAGGTCGCGCCGGCTTCTCCGAATCCAATTAGGGCGAGCTTGCGTTCCATGCCGCAAATCTGCGCCCCGCCCCCGCGGGCGACAAATCGAAAAGCGGCGCGGCCCATAAGTCCAGGCTATTCCTCGTTCGAATTGCGCGCCGCGGCGAATGGTCCCGCTACTCGGCCCCCGCTTCTTGACGAAGATCAAGTTCAGCTGCCCCCGGCCCTGCCAGCCCACGAGCATGTCCAGCGAGGGAGCAGCAATCATGCCTCCAACCAGCCCCAAGTCCGCTGCGGAGCCAATTCCCGGCACGACCCTGTTCGACGGCCAGGCGGCCGCCAAGGGCTATCAGCTCAACGCAATGTGCTTTTCCTTCAACGAGGCCGCCAACCGCGCCGCCTTCCTCGCCGACGAGGAGGCCTACTGCGCCCGTTACGGCCTGACGCCGGAGCAGCGCGCGGCCGTGGCCAAGCGCGACGTGCTCGGCATGATCGCCGCCGGGGGCAACATCTACTACCTCGCCAAGCTCGCCGGCATCTTCGGCCTCAACGTCCAGGACGTCGGCGCCCTGCAGACCGGCAAGACGGTCGACCAGTTCAAGGCCATGCTGCTCGCGCAAGGGCAGGGCCAGTCCTATGAGGAGGCCGCAAATGGCTGAGATCGTCGGCGCCTATTTCACCAGTCACGTCCCCGCGATCAGCGGCGCGATCCACCGCGGCGACCAGCAGCAGCCCTACTGGAAGCCCTTCTTCGACGGCTTCATCCGCGTCCACGAATGGCTGGCCGCGATGAAGCCGGATGTGGCCGTGGTCTTCTCCAACGACCATGGCCTCAATTTCTTCCTCAACGCCATGCCCACCTTCGCGGTCGGCGCGGCGAGCGAATACGCCAATGCCGACGAAGGCTGGGGCCTGCCGCTCTACAAGACCTTCAAGGGCCACCCCGAACTGTCGTGGCACGTGATCGAGCAGCTCGTGGCCGACGAATTCGACCCGGTCACCTGCCAGCAAATGCTGGTCGATCACGCGGTCTCGATCCCCTTCGAACTGGCCTACCCCGGCGCGCAGGAGTGGCCGGTGCGGCTGGTCCCGATCGGGATCAACACCGTGCAGCATCCACTGCCCTCGGCGAAACGCTGCCTCGCGCTCGGCCGCTCGGTCCACCGCGCGCTGGCTTCGTGGCAGGGGGCGGAACGGATCGTCGTCATCGGCACCGGCGGCCTGTCGCACCAGCTGGATGGCGAGCGCGCGGGCTTCATGAACCCGGACTACGATCGCTTCTGCCTCGACCACCTCGCCGCCGATCCCGATGCGCTGACCGGGCATTCGATCGAGGTAATGGTGCGCCTGTCCGGCACCCAGGGCGTCGAAGTGCTCAACTGGATCGCCGCCCGCGGCGCGCTGGGCCCCGGCGCGGTCGAGGTTCACCGCAACTACCACATCCCGATCTCGAACACGGCGGCGGCAACGCTGCTGCTCGAACCCGCCTAGCCGGCGGCGCTGCGCAGCTCCTGCAGGAACTCGGCCTGGACCACGGTCGGCCGCCACGAGGCGCGCGTGGTCACGCCGATGGTCCGCTCCTGCCCCGCCGGCGCATGGCCGAGCGAGACCAGCCAGCCAGCCTCCAGCTCCACCGCCACCTGGTCGGGCGAGAGCAGCGTCAGCAGGTCGCTGTCGATCAGGAGCTGGCGGATGGTCATCACCGAACCGCTCTCGATCGGCACCTCCGGCGGCTCCAGGCCGGCAGAGGTGAACATCCGCTCCCAGGTGCGCCGCAGCGGCGCGCCCGGTCCGGCGACGACCCAGGGATAGCGCGCCAGCTCGGCCAGTTCCGGCGTCCTGTCCGGACCTATGGCCTGCTCCAGCGGGTGGCCCTTGCGGGCGACGATCACCGGCTGGTCGCGGAACAGCTCTTCCTGCGCGAGGTCAGGCTCCAGCAGCGGCTCGCGCAGGGCGCCGACCATCATGTCGATCACCCCGTTGCGCAGCGGCTCGACCAGCTCCGCGCGCGAGCCTTCGACGATCGAAATCCGCACCTGCGGATGCCGCCGGAGGAACTGCGCCACGGCGGCCGGCAGCACTTTGGCGCGCGAGAGCGGCATGGCGCCGACCACGATCCGCCGCGTCTCGTGGCCCTTCAGCGCCTCCAGCTCGGCGAAGCCCGCCTGCAGTTCCAGCCGCGCCAGCCGGAAGGCGCGCACCATCGCCGCCCCGGACTCGGTGAGGACCACGGCCTTGCCGCGCCGGTCGACCAGCCGCCGGCGCAGCGAGAGCGAGAGATCGGCCACGGCGCGGTGCAGCGAGGGCAGCGACAGCCCGGTCTCCATCGCGGCGGCCTTATAGCTGCCGCTGTCGGCCAGGGCGAGCAGGGCCCGCAGCCGCGACATGGTCACCTGCGGGCTGGCGATATGGTCGCTCGCTGCGCGGAGGCGCGGCACCAGCAGGTCGGCGGCGGCGGTCGGCACCATGCCGTCGTGCCGCCGCTCGAACAGCGGCAGGCCGACCGCTCCTTCGATCCGCGCGAGGGCTTGGGTCAGCGCCGGCTGGGTCAGGTTGACCGCCTGGGCCGCGGCGCTCATCGTGCCCAGCTCGGCGATCTTGGCCACCGCAGCGAGGTGGCGCAGGTTCATATCCCACAGGTCCATGGCAACGATCTTTAGCAAAAACTAATCGCCGCGCCAGACATTCGCCTTTCGCCTGTTGCTGCGCGGGCGCATCTGTTCGCCTGACAGAGATTGAGCGGAGAAGGTCATGAGCGGTATCGTCGTCCAGAACATCGAACGCGCCGCGCCCGAGGTGATCGACGGGCTTGCCGCCTGCGGCGTCGCCACGGTCCACGAGGCGCAAGGCCGGATCGGCCTGCTCGCCGCCTATATGCGCCCGATCTATTCCGGCGCGCGCGTCGCCGGCTCCGCCGTCACCATCAGCGCGCCTCCGGGCGACAACTGGATGGTCCACGTCGCCATCGAACAGCTCAAGGACGGCGACATCCTGCTGCTCGCCCCGACCTCCCCCTGCGAGGACGGCTATTTCGGCGATCTCCTCGCCACCAGCGCCCAGGCCCGCGGCTGCCGCGGTCTCGTCATCGACGCCGGGGTGCGCGACGTGCGTGACCTGACCGAGATGCGGTTCCCGGTCTGGTCCAAGGCGATCTACGCGCAGGGCACGGTCAAGAACACGCTCGGCTCGGTCAACGTGCCGGTGGTCTGCGCGAACCAGCTGGTCAATCCCGGCGACGTGATCGTCGCCGACGACGACGGCGTCTGCGTCGTCCGCCGCGAAGACGCCGAGACCGTGCTCAAGGCCGCCCAGGCGCGCGAAGCCAACGAGGCCGACAAGCGCGCCAAGCTGGCGGCCGGCGTCCTTGGCCTCGACATGTACAAGATGCGCGAGCGGCTGGAGAAGGAAGGGCTGAAGTATGTGTAAGGGCGAGATCCCCCTCCCGCTTGCGGGAGGGGTTAGGGGAGGGCCTTTTATCCGTCCCTCCCGTAACAAGCCCTCCCCCTGCCCCTCCCGCGAGCGGGAGGGGAGAAAGTGACCTCCGCCCCCTGCATGTGGATGCGCGGCGGCACCTCCAAGGGCGGCTACTTCCTCAAGGCCGACCTTCCCGCCGATACCGCCCAGCGCGATGCCTTCCTGCTCGGCGTCATGGGCAGCCCCGACCCGCGCCAGATCGACGGCATGGGCGGCGCCGACCCGCTGACCAGCAAGGTCGCCGTCGTCAGCAAGAGCGTGCGCCCCGGGATCGACGTCGATTACCTGTTCCTCCAGGTCTTCGTCGACCAGGCCATCGTCACCGACGCCCAGAACTGCGGCAATATCCTTGCGGGGGTCGGCCCCTTCGCGATCGAGCGGGGGCTGGTCGCGACGTCGGGTGACGAGACCCGCGTGACCATATTCATGGAAAACACCGGCCAGGTCGCCGTGGCCACGGTCCAGACCCCGGGCGGGCAAGTGACCTATGCCGGCGATGCCGCGATCGACGGCGTCCCCGGAACCCATGCGCCCATCCCCACCGAGTTCCGCGACACCGCCGGATCGAGCTGCGGCGCCCTGCTGCCCACCGGCAATGCGGTCGACGTGATCGAGGGCGTCGCCTGCACCCTGATCGACAACGGCATGCCCTGCATCGTGATGAAGGCGGCGGACCTCGGCGTCACCGGCTATGAGAGCCGCGAGGAGCTGGAGAGCGAGGCCCTCGCCCCGCTGCGCGCCCGCATCGAGGCGATCCGCCTGGCCGCCGGCCCGCTGATGAACCTCGGCGACGTCAGCGCCAAGTCGGTCCCGAAGATGTTCCTCGTCGCCCCGCCGCGCGCCGGCGGCGCGATCTGCACCCGCTCCTTCATCCCCCACCGCGCCCATGCGACGATCGGGGTGCTGGCGGCAGTCAGCGTCGCCACGGCCGCCCTGCTCGAAGGCTCGCCCGCGGCTGAGGTCGCGGAGGTCCCTGAAGGCCCCCGCAAGACACTGTCGGTGGAGCACCCCACCGGCGAGATGAGCTGCGTGCTGGAAGTGAACGACGCCGGCGAAGTCACCAGCGCCGCCCTCCTGCGCACGGCGCGCAAGCTGATGGATGGGATGGTGTTCGGCTGAAGTCGGGCCCACCCCCAGCCCCTCCCGCCTGCGGGAGGGGAGCAGGAAAGCCCTCCCGCAGGCGGGAGGGCCGTGAGACTTGGGTTTGCGAAGCAAGCCCTAGTCGCAACGGGGTGGGCCTTGCCCGCCCTTAATTCGAAAGCCGATTTATGACCGACCGCATCACCTCCTGGCACGCCGCCCCCTCGAAGCCCGCCTTCACCCCGCCCCCCGGCTCGGTTGACGCGCATTGCCACGTGTTCGGGCCGATGGCCGAGTTCCCGTTCAGCGCCAAGGCCAAGTACCTGCCCGAGGATGCCGGCCCCGATAAGCTCTTCGCCCTGCGCGATTTTCTAGGGTTCTCGCGCAACGTCATCGTCCAGGCGAGCTGCCACGGGACCGACAATGCCGCCACGCTCAGCGCCATCGCCAAGAGCCAGGGCAAGGCGCGCGGCGTGGCCGTGGTCGATCCGGCCATTTCGGAAGCCGAACTCCAGGCGATGCACGAAGGCGGCATCCGCGGCATCCGCTTCAACTTCCTCAAGCGCCTGGTCGACGATGCGCCCAAGGACAAGTTCCTCGAAGTGGCGCAGCGCCTGCCCACCGGCTGGCACGTGGTGATCTATTTCGAGGCCGACATCCTCGAGGAACTGCGCCCGTTCATGGACGCGATCCGCGTGCCCCTGGTGATCGATCACATGGGCCGCCCCGACGTGCGCCAGGGGCCCGACGGCGCCGACATGAAGGCCTTCCGCGCCCTGCTCGACAGCCGCGACGACATCTGGTTCAAGGCCACCTGCCCCGATCGGCTCGACGCGATCAAGGAAGGCGGCATGGGCGATCCGTGGGACAATTTCGCCCGTTCGGTCGCGCCGCTGGTCGCCGACTATTCCGACCGCTGCCTCTGGGGCACCGACTGGCCTCACCCCAACATGGAAACCGAGATCCCCGACGACGGCCACCTCGTCGACATGATCCCGCGCATCGCGCCCACGCCGGACCTTCAGCGCAAGCTGCTGGTCACCAACCCGATGCGGCTCTACTGGCCCGAGGAGCTCGGCTAAGCGCCGCGCAAGGAGCGGAAGGTCACCGACCAGCGCGGCTCGGTCACCGGGAGCAAGGCATGTTGCCACTCCCATCGCGACGGTCCGGTGAGCAGGTAGGCCGAGCGCGGCTCCAGCGGCACTATCCGCCGCTCGAACTTCCCGTCCGCCAGCCGCCGCCGCAGCCGCAGCGGTGCTTCGTTGCCGAGCGAGAGGCCGATCACCGCATCGAACTGCGGCCGATCGCGATGCCAGCCGATCCCCGCGCCGGGGTCATAGCGGATCACCAGCGCCTGGACGAAGTCGGCGGGATCGCGCCCGGCCCATAGCGCGAGCCGCTCGCGCAGGGGCAGGAGCCACTCCGGCAAGGGCGGAGCCTTCGCCAGAACGCCCCGGCCATAGTCATAGCCGAAGCCGAAAGAAGCGGTCAGCCGCTTGCCCAGCCAGCCGTGGAATTGGAAAGGCGCCAGACCGGCATCGTCGATGCGGCGGATCAGCGCCGCCTGTTCCGCCGCGCTCACCAGTTCCCGGCCGAGGGCCAGCCCCTCGGGCAGGCCTTCCGGCGGGGCATCAAACAGGTTCAGCTGGCTGGCGTTCACCCCGCCGATATGGGCCCGCGCCTCAGACCGGCAAGCCCACGTAGTTCTCGGCAATCGACTGCTGCGCCGCGCGGCTGTTGGCGATGTAGTCGAGCTCGGCCAGCTGAATCCGCCGCTCGAACGGCCCGTCCTCGGGGAAGCGGTGCATCAGCTTGGTCAAGTGCCAGCTGAACCGCTCGCCCTTCCACACCCGCGCCAGGGCCTTGGCCGAATAGCTCGCCACGCTGTCGGCATCGTTCCGGCGGAACCAGCCGACCAATGCCTCGGCGGCGTAGTGCACGTCGCTGGCGGCGAGGTTCAGCCCCTTGGCCCCGGTCGGCGGGACGATGTGCGCGGCGTCGCCGCAGAGCAGCAGGCTGCCGTGGCGCATCGGCTCGAACACGAAAGAGCGCAGCGGCGCGATCGACTTTTCGATCGCCGGGCCGCGCGTGATCCGCGCCGCCGCATCGGGGCCAAGCCGCAAGGCCAGCTCGTCCCACAGGCGATCGTCGCTCCAGTCTTCGACCTTTTCGGTGAGCGGCACGTCGACATAGTAGCGGCTGCGGGTGTGGCTGCGCATCGAGGCGAGCGCAAAGCCGCGGTCGTGATTGGCGTAGATCAGCTCGTCGTTGCACGGCGGAACGTCGGCAAGGATGCCGAGCCAGCCGAACGGATAGACCCGCTCGAAGCTCTGCCCCGCGGCGGCCGGGATCGCCCGTCGCGAGGGGCCGTGATAGCCATCGCAGCCGACCACGAAGCGCGCGGTCGCCGCGTGCTCCACCCCGTCCTTGCGCCAGGTCACGCGCGGGGCCTCGCTGTCGATATTGTGCAGGGCCACGTCGGCGGCTTCCCACACCACCTCCAGCCCGCGCTCGGGCGCCGCCTCCATCAGGTCGCGCTGGATCTCGGTCTGGCCATAGACCACGACGGTCTTGCCGGTGAGCCCGGCCACGTCGATGCGGATCAGGCGTTCGCCATCGGCCAGGTTGAACCCTTCCTCGACCAGCCCCTCGGCCTTGAGCCGGGCGTCGAGCCCGAGGCGCTGCATCAGCCCCACGGTCACCTGCTCGAGCACGCCGGCGCGGATGCGGCTCAGCACGTGGTCAGGCGATTGCCGCTCCAGCACGAGGCAGTCGATCCCCTCGGCGCGCAGCAGGTGGCCGAGCAGCAGCCCGGCCGGCCCCGCGCCGATGATCGCAACTTGGGTCTTGATGTCCGCCATTTCGTCCTCACCGCACCACGTAGAAATCGACCAGCACCCGGTCCGGCCGGCGCACCCCGCGCGCGACGAAGACGCTGCGCCGCAGCCAGCCATAGGCGCCCTCGGCCACCTTGAAGCTTGGCGTGGTGCGGAAATAGTAGGCCGAAGGATCGACCTCCTCGCCCCGCGCGAGCTGTTCGATCACGGCCGGATCGGCCACCCGCACGCCGGGATTGGTCACCTCGATCACCGTGCCGTCGGAGGCCTTGAGGAAGTAATGCGCTTCGACCCGGGTCAGCCCGCCGGCCTCGATCACCTGCCAGTCCCCGCCGCCGTTCAGCACTTCGCCGGTCAGCATCGGCCCTTCGACCTTGCCGCCGGTGATGGCGATGAACCGCTTGCGCCCGCCCTCGACCGCGCCCTGTTCAAGCGCGGGGGCGACCTGCACGGTCGCCGTGAAGGCATATTCCAGCTGCGGCGCGGGAGCGACCGGCCCCGCCCCGGCTGCTCCGCCGCTGGCAAGCGCGGCCACACCGGCAAGGACCTTGCGCATTTCGGATCTCCGTCTCCCGATCAATCGGGAAACTAGAGCCTGAGTTTCAAAGCAACCCCAATTAGATTTGCGACCGAGCCAATCAGATCGGTCACTGTGGCAAGTCCGTCGTGGAGGCGCAGCAGACCTAGGCCATGATCCTGCCGCCGTTGGCGAGCAGGCACTGGCCGGTGACGAAACTGCTGTCCGACCCGGCGAAGAACGACACCACGCCGGCAATCTCCTCGACCCGCCCCATGCGCCCCATCGGGATCTCGGCGATCGAGCGCTCGAACAGTTCCTTCTGCGCGGGATGGGGCGTCCGCACATGGGTGAACCCTGGCGCCACGGCGTTCACGTTGACCCCGAACGGCGCCAGTTCGCGCGCCATGGTCTTGGTCAGGGCAATCACCCCCGCCTTGGCCGAGCTGTAGCCCGATGACAGGCGGCTGCCGATATAGGCCGCTTCCGAGGCGATGCTGATGATCCGCCCGCTGCGCCGCTCGCGCATGCCTGGGACCACCTGGCGCGAGGCATAGATCGTCGCCTTGAGGTTGAGGTCGATCAGCCAGTCGAGCACGTCGAGGTCCGATTCCCAGAACTCGGCCGAGCGCTCACGCGCCGCGAGGCCAACGTTGTTCACGAGAATGTCGATCGCCCCGACTTCGGCGGCGACCCGCGCGAATGCCGCTTCGATCTCGTCGCGATGGGTAAAGTCCACCGTCAGCGCGGTCACCCGCCGCCCCAGCGCCTCGATCTCGGGCACCAGGCTGCCCAGGCCCTGCTCATCGCGGTCCATTACGCACAGGTCGTTCCCATCCTGCGCCAGGCGTTTCGCCGTTGCCCGGCCAATCCCGCTCGCAGCCCCGGTGACCACCGCCAATTTCGCGCTCATTCATCATCCTCCAACATTGGTGGCCAGCGATGGGCGCGCCACCACGCCGAGTCAACGCCAACCAGTTGGTTGAGATGAGCGCCGCCCGCCCTGCCTCAGGGCCGGACGAGATCCAGCAACACCGGTTCGACCCAGCGCCAGCCCAGGGCCACCACCGTGAGCAGCGTTGCGCCGCCCAGCATCACCTTGGTCGAGCGCGCCGCCCGTTTCCCGCTGCGCGCGGTCTGCCGCCAGACGAAATACCAAGCCCCCGCGAGCATCAGCAGCGACACCACGGTCATCCCCGTGCGCGCCGCCTTCATCCACGCCAGCGTCGTCGCGCCGAGCGCGAGGGCAATCGCCGGAAAGCCGATCGGCACGATGCAGCAGGCGGACTGGGCGAGGATCGCACCCGTCGAAACGGCGAGCGCCGCAGCCGAGGCCTTAATGTCGTTCGCTTCGGCTTCCGGGTTCTCCAACGGTTGAGCAGTGCCGTTCATGCAAGTCTCCTGTCTGCAGGAAGACTGTCCGCCCTCCCATCCCAACAGGGCCGAAACCTACATCGCCGCCTTTCCCAAGTCACCAGTTGATGGAACGGACGTCCGTGCCTGCGTCTGCATGCGGCCAAAACGACATCGTCTCTTCTCAGTCCTCTTCCGGCTCGAACTTCGCTTTCTCGGCGCCACACTGCGGACAGCGCCAGTCTTCCGGAACATCGGCCCAGCTGGTGCCGGGCGGAATGTGATCCTCCGGCCAGCCCTCGCCTTGCCGGTATTCGAACCCGCAGATGCCGCACATCCAGACCTCTGCCGCGTCGGATGCCGCCTCAGACACGGTCGAATTCCAGGACCAGCCGGCTGATGCCGCGGGCGAAGGCGTGGACGATCCATTGCTCGTCGTCGGGCTCGTCGGCGATGCGGAAGTTCTTCAGCCGGGCGAGCAGGCTGGTGAAGGCGATCCGCAGTTCGGCGCGCGCCAGCGCATTGCCCACGCAGTAGTGAATGCCGCTGCCGAAGGCGAGGTGCTGGTTGGCGTTCTTCCGGTCGAGCTGCATGACGTCGGGATTGTCGAACTTGCGTTCGTCGCGGTTCGCCGCCCCCCACCGCAGCATGACCACTGACCCGGCGTGGATATCCACGCCGCCCACCGACGTGTCGCAAGTGGTCCGGCGATACATTCCCTGGAGCGCCGAGCACAGGCGCAGGACCTCTTCGACGAATACCGGCATCAGCGACGGGTCGGCACGCAGCGCGGGCTCGATGCCGTTGCGGCACATCCACTGCAGCCCCATGGCGATGGTGTTGGTCGTCGTCTCGTTGCCGGCAACGATCAGTTGCGAGACGATGCTGATGATTTCCGCGTCATTGAGCTTGCGCCCGTCGATCTCGCCGTTGACGACGTCGGAGAAGATGTTGTCCGCCGGCTCGGCGCGGTACCGCTCGGCGATGGCCAGCAGGTACTTCTGCATCTCGACCGTCGCCCAGGCGCATTTCACCCGCACCTCCACCGGCAGCCGCAGATCGGTGAACAGCAGGCGCGAATCGGACCAGTACTTGAAGGTTTCATAGTCCTCGCGCGGGACGCCGAGCTGGTCGGCGATGATGTACATCGGCAGCACGATGGCGAGGTCGCCGAGCACTTCGAACCGCCCCTTGTCCTCGAACCCGGTGATGAGCTCGTCGCTCAGCGCGGTGATGTACTCGCCCATCTTGTTGATGCGACGGGGATGGAACGCGCCCTGGACGATCGCGCGATACTTGGTGTGGGCCGGCGGGTCGGCCGTCAGGATCGTGTCGGTCTGGTGGATGGCCGCTTCGCGCAGGACCCGGCCGGCTTCGTCGTCGGCCAGGAAGGCGCGGTCGAAGTACATCTGGGTGTTGTTGGAGAAAGTTGCCGGATCGCCCGCGATCGCCTCGATATCGGCGTAGCGCGTGACCATGTAGAAGCCCGAGACCGGGTCCTTGTAAACGGGGGCATTGTCGCGCAGCCACTTGTAGGCCGGGAAGGGATCCCGCAGCACGGCATCGTCGGTGAGCGAAATCGCCCGCGTCAGCGTCAGATCCTCTACCATCGCCATTATCCTTGTTCTCGGGCGGCGGCCCGGTGACGTGCTAGGCCCGGCGAGGTCGGCCATCCATTACGAACATTGCCCGTCGTATACGATTGTCCTAACAGGTCGGGCCGAAGAGAGGGCCCGCTTGGACATCACCGACAGCAAGATCCTGCGATAATGCCTCAAGGTTGCCGAGCTGCGCTCGATCAGCCAGGCGGCGCAGGCGCTCAACCTCGCCCAGCCCTGGCTGTCCACCCGCATCCGCGACTACGAGCGCCGCCTCGGCTTCGACATTTTCGACCGCTCGCGCCGCCGGATCGCCCTCACCCCCGAGGGCCTGCTGTTCATCGAGTCCGCCCGCAGCTTCCTGAACGCCGCGGACCGGTTCACCCTCGACATGGACACGATCCGCGCCCATTCGCGCGACACCAGCCTGACGATCGGCTGCCTCCATTCCTCGTCGGGAGCGCCCGAGCGCGATCAATTGATCGAGGCTTTCGAGCGCCGCTTCCCCGATGTCACCGTTCGCCTCCACCTGCTCGGGGCCGAGCAGATCCGTGAAGGCCTGGAGAGCGGCCGGCTGGATATCGCCTTCATCGACTCCCCTGCCCCCGTCACCATGCAGTCGCGCGGCCTCCTGACCGTGCGGCCGCTCCATGCGGTGCTGTTCATGCCCGAGGACTGGGGCTACCCCCGCGGCCGGCTGATCGGCCTCCCAGAACTGCGCGGGCGGGAATTCGCCGTGCCGCTGGCGGCGCACCACCCCGACCTGTGCATCCCGGTCTACCAGGCCCTGCGCGGCTACGGCATCAGCTTGCGCGAAGTGCAGGACGAAAGCCCGATGGCACTGCAGCAATCGGCCATGCGGCGCGGCAGCGGGGCGATCCTCGTCGACAGCTTTGCCGACTATCTCAGCAAGGTTTCCGGCTATGGCGTCTGGCGGATCAAGGACGATCCGTTCCATTCCGACCTCTGCCTGATCGAGCCCCTGCCCGGCTGCCGCCAGATCGCCACGGCGTTCTGGGAGTTTGCCAAGGAACGCTTCCCTGCTCCCGGTCAGGCCGGCTAGCCCGCGACAATATCGTACACTTTGCCGTGGTGACAGGGCCGCCGCACTGGTGGAATATACCTGCGGGGGCTGGTTGATCGTGGGAGGCTGCGATGCAGAAGGCCGCCATTGCCCTGAACCGGTTCGGCCTCGGCGCCAGGGCGGCCGATGCCCCGATTGGCGATCCGCAGAAGTGGCTGCTCGATCAGCTCGCCCGGTTTGACCCGCACCCACCTGCGCTTGCCGAACTGCCCGGCTCGGATCGCCTGATCGTCATGCTGCGCGAAGCCCGCGAGGCGCGCCAGGAGCTCAAGGCGGACGCTCCCACGCAAGGGGCCGCCCCCTCACCCCAAGCCAAGCCTGCCCCCATGGCCGGGCCGTTCCGCGAACTGCGCGAGGCCTATGTCGCCGCCGTCGGCGCGCGCACCAGCGTGGCCCTCGCCAGCGACACTCCCTTCGTCGAGCGGCTGGTCCATTTCTGGTCCAACCACTTCGCCGTCTCGGTCGACAAGGTGGCGGTGATCGGCCTCGCGGGCGCCTTCGAGTTCGAAGCCATCCGCCCGCACG
>Ga0207667_10005987_pt1 | contig 14797 bp, 1 predicted proteins | sample KBSCornC52_FD_184301 | JGI IMG/M metagenome (GOLD analysis project Ga0207667, IMG submission 184301) | Corn rhizosphere microbial communities from Kellogg Biological Station, Michigan, USA - KBS Corn C5-2 (SPAdes) (version 2) | ecosystem: Host-associated > Plants > Roots > Rhizosphere > Soil ... | reverse complement strand
TGACGGTTGCATTGACGGCGACGGGTGTCTACACCGATCACTCGACGCAGGATCTGACTCGGACTGTGCTCTGGAACAGTTCCGACCCCACGGTGCTGGCGGTGAGCAATGCTTCCGGATACGAAGGACTGGGCACGGCTCTTACCCTCGGAGCCGTGACCGTCAGCGCGACGCTCGGCACCGTGTCGGGCTCGACTACCGTGTCCGTGACGGCGGCGACTCCGATCTCCATTGGTGTGACACCCGCCAACCCGGCCATCGCGAACGGCACCGGTCAGCAGTTTACGGCGACCGTTCTCTTTACAGATGGCTCGAGCCGGGACCTGACTTCTACCGTGACCTGGCAGTCGACCCACTCAGCGATCGCCTCCGTGAGCAACGCTTCCGGTTCCAACGGGCTGGCAAGATCGAGCGGCGTTGGCGCGACGACGATCAGCGCAACGCTCGGCTCCATATCCGGCTCGGCCACCCTGACGGTGACTGCGGCAGCGTTAGTATCGATCGGGGTGACACCCACGAATCCGAGCGTCGCCAACGGCACAACCAAGCAGTTCGTGGCGACGGGGCTCTACACGGACGGGTCCAGTCAGAACCTGACCTCCAGTGTGACCTGGCAGTCGGCCCGTACCGCCGTTGCCGCGATCAGCAACGCCGCCGGCTCAAACGGCCGGGCCACCTCGATCGGCGCAGGATCGACAACGATCAGCGCGGTACTCGGCACAATATCGGGCTCGACCACTCTCACGGTGGCCGGGCTAACTCTGACATCGATCAGCGTGACACCCTCGAACCCAACCGTCGCAAATGGCACCACCCGGCAATTCACCGCGACGGGAACCTATTCGGATGGCTCAACCGAGAATATGACAGCCACTGTCGCGTGGAGCGCCGCGGATACCTCGGTCGCGGCAATCAGCAACGCCGCGGGATCGCAGGGTGTAGCGACCGCAGCGGGAATAGGCTCTACCCAGATTACGGCAGCCTCGAGCAGCGGGGTCTCGGCGTCCGTCACGCTGACGGTCACTGGCTCGTCCGCCTATGCCTATTCGGTAAACCAGGGCGATAACACCGTGTCGGAGTATTCCATCGGAGTTGGCGGCGCGCTGCTGCCGTTGCTGCCCGTCGGTACCGTTGCTACGGGCAGTACCCCGAGCGCGATCGCTATCGATCCTTCCGGGCACTACGCGTACGTGACAAATCAGAATGACAATTCCGTGTCTAGTTATGCGATCGGAGCCGGCGGTGCGCTGAGCCCGATCGGGTCCGTGCCCTGCGGGGCCCAGCCTGTAGCCGCCGCCGTGGAACCTTCCGGACACTATTTTTATGTCGTTAACTACCTCGATGACACGATCTCGGAGTACTCGATCGACGCCGGCGGCGCGCTGCGATCCATCGGTACGGCACCGACCGGCAGCATGCCGTTCTCCCTGGCTATCGATCCCACCGGCCGTTATGTCTATGTGGTCGACAGTCTGGATAACACAATCTCCCAATACGAGATCGGTGCGGGTGGCGTGCTCGAGCCCAACGGAAGCGCCAGCACCGGGAGCTATCCTGTATTCATAGCAGCCGATCCCACCGGGCGGTTTGTATATGCGGTCGATTTCCTGGGCAACTCCATCTCACAATATGCAATCGGGGCCGCAGGCCAGCTCACACCCATCGGTACCGGTGCCGTCAGCGCCGGCACCAACCCGCAGGCTTTCGGCATCGACCCGGCGGGCCGCCATGCGTACGCGGTAAATCTCACCGACAACTCGGTATCCGAGTTTGCAATCGGCTCGGACGGAGCGCTCTCGTTGTCTGGATCCGCCCCGACCGGCGCGGGTCCTTATTCGTTAACAGTCGAGCCGTCGGGTCGATACCTTTATGTAGTGAACTCGACTGACAGCACGGTGTCGGCCTACATGATCGATGCAGCAGGTGCGCTCGCGCCTCTAGGAGCGGCGGTTTCCACCGGCAGCTATCCGCTCGCGATCGCCTCGGGATACTGACTTGTTGGAACGTGACGGCCTTCGATCCTGGAGCATGGTGGGCCTTTGGTCGTGTTCCTTAGACGCGACAGTGTCTGTAGGCTTTCACAGCTCGAGAAGAAAGAAGCAACAAGTTCGAGTTCATGAGGAGCGGTGAAACGGAGCTCACCGGCGCTAGATGCGCGCCTCTCCTTGGGTCAGGGAGGGATAGCAAGAAGCTAACCATCCGCCGCTCGAGGTGGAGGGTGTCGGGGAGCTACGTTGAGAAAGTCGCGTGCATGGCCACTGCAATCCGCATGGGTAGTGTTGGTCATGGTTCTGGCCGGGTTGCTGCCCAGCCCGGGGTCGTGGGCGCAAACCTGGAAACCGAGCGCGAGTGGCGCCTGGGACACCGGGTCAAACTGGAGCACGGGCAGCGCTCCTGCGGGCAGCGCAGCGACCGCCGAGTTCGGTGCGAACACCGCTTCCAACGGTACGAACATCGGCATCAACACCGCCGTCACGGTCGGGAGGTTGCTGTTCGACAGTGGCGCGCCGGCCTACAACATCGCGGTCAACTCGAACGCCTCGCTCACCATCGCCGGCCTCGGCGTCGTCAATAACTCTTCTAACCCCCTGACGCTGACCGTCAATGCCGGGGCGAAAATCAACTTCGCCGGCACCGCGACCGCCGCCAATTCGATCCTCTTCCTGAATTCGAAAGGAGCGCTCGACTTCAGTGCCGATACGGGGACGATCACCGCCGGGTCCTTGGCGGGCAGTACCTCCACTAACGTGTTTCTGGGCAGCCGTACGCTGACAGTCGGCAGTCTCAACACCAGCACCCTGTTCCAGGGAGTGATTGCCGACGGGGGTACCGCGGGCGGCAGCGGTGGGTCGCTCGTCAAGGTCGGTACCGGCACATTCATCCTGGACCACAACAATACCTACACGGGCACGACCACCATCCAGGGCGGTGCACTGCAGATCGGCAACGGCAGTTCCACCGGCACCGTGGGCGGCAACATCATCGATAACGCCGCGCTGCTCTTCAAGGTGAGCGGTACCTCGACGTACGGCGGCGTCATTTCGGGAAGTGGCACCGTCACGAACAACGGTAGCGGTACATTGACCTTCAGCGGGTCCAACACCTATTCCGGAGGGACGAGCCTGAACTCCGGTGCGCTGCTCGTCGCGGCGGACAACAATCTCGGCAACAGCTCGGGCGGCATCACGTTCAACGGTGGAACTCTTCGGTACGGCGCCGGATTTGCCAGCGCTCGCAGCGTTCTCCTCGCCGGGAAGGGCACGTTCGATACGAACGGCTTCAATGCGACCCTGAGCGGCGTGCTCTCCGGAGCAGGAGCCCTCGCCAAGGCCGGATCGGGCACTCTCACGCTGACAGGACTCGAGACCTACACAGGGAATACGACCGTCAGCGGCGGCACGCTGCAGGTCGGCAACGGTGCGACGGCGGGCATGATTTCCGGGAGTGTGGCCGACAATGGCACCCTCGCGTTCGACCGTTCGGATAACCAAACGTTTGCCGGCGTCATTTCCGGCAATGGCGCACTGACTCAGCTCGGGTCGGGGACGTTGACCCTGACAGGTGCGAATACCTATACGGGAGGCACCACGATCAGCGCCGGCAGGCTGCAGATCGGCGCGGGCGGGACCACCGGAGCTCTGGCAGGAAACGTCGCGAACAACGGACTGCTGGCGTTCAACTTGTCGAGCAATTCCAACTTCGGAGGGGTCATTTCCGGGACCGGGTCACTCGCCAAACTCGGTTCCGGCACTGTGATTCTGACCGGCACGAATACGTATACCGGCGGCACGACCATCAGTGCCGGCACGCTGCAGATCGGTAACGGCGGCATCACCGGGAGTATCACGGGCAACATCGTCGACAACGGCACAGTCGAGTTCAATCGGTCCGATGACCTGACGTTCGCCGGCAATATTTCCGGGAGCGGGTCGCTGATCAAGGATGGTCTCGGCACCCTGACCCTGACGGGTACGATCAGCTACACGGGGGCCACGACCATCCTTGCCGGCGCACTCATCGTAGGTACTGGAGGAACCACCGGGACCCTCAACGGGGACCTGGTCATCAACAGCAATCTGACCTTCAACCGATCCGATGATTACCTCTACCAGAACGTCATTTCCGGCACCGGCTCGTTGACTAAGCTGGGCGCCGGCACACTGACCTTCACCGGCGCGAATCTTTATACGGGCGGCACGACGGTCGGAGCGGGGGCCCTGCAGCTGGGTAATGGCGGAACGAGCGGCAGTGTAGTGGGGGACATCACCGATAACGCCTCTGTGGTATTCAATCGGTCGGACACGGTCAATTTCGGGGGAACCATCAGCGGTACCGGCGGTGTCACCCAGGCCGGCAGCGGTGTTCTGGCCCTGACGGGCAACAATACCTACTCAGGCGGGACCACGATCGATGCCGGTACCGTGAGTCTTTCCGCCGACGGTAACCTCGGTGCGAGCGCGGGAGGCGTCACGCTCGGTGGCGGATCACTCCGGTTCGCGGCCAATCTGACCAGTGCTCGCTCGCTGACCCTGGCTGCCACCGGAACGATCGATACCAACGGCTTTTCCCCAACACTCTCGGGAGTCGTTTCCGGTAGCGGTGGGCTCAACAAAATTGGCAGCGGTACACTCACACTCAGCGGCGCAAATACCTACACCGGCGCTACGAGCATCAATGCCGGGACGCTACTGCTGACGGGCGCCAATGGCGGTGGCGGCACCGTAACCATCGGTTCGGCCGGCACCCTGCAGATTGGCAACGGGGGTGGCAGCGGCACTGTGTCCGGAAATGTCGTCGACAACGGGATTCTGGCTTTCGACCGCGCGGACGATTTCAGTTTTGGCGGAGCGATTTCCGGCACCGGCTCACTCGTCAAGATGGGCGGCGGCACTCTCACCCTTACCGGTGCGTTGAGCTACACCGGGACGACAGAGATCGATGGCGGCCAGCTCCTCATCGGCAATGGCGGCAGCATCACGGGCAATCTGATCATCAACAGCGCCCTGACTTTCAACCGGCCGGATCTTTTTACGTATGCCGGGGTCCTTTCGGGTACGGGGTCCGTGACCCAAACGGGTGCAGGCACTCTGCTGTTCACAGGAAACAACGTATACAGCGGAGGCACCACCATCAGCGCCGGCACTCTGCAGCTCGGTAACGGTGGAAACAGCGGCAGCATCGTGGGCAACGTCGTCGACAACGGGGCGCTCGTGTTCGACCGCGCGGACGATCTCGCTTTCGGCGGAGTGATCTCCGGCTCTGGCAATGTCAGTCAGTTGGGTAGTGGCACGCTGACCCTGACGGGCGCAAACACCTATACAGGCGGGACGGCGATCACGAACGGCATTCTTGCGGTGAGCTCCGACAGCAACCTGGGTGACGCCACCGGCGGCGTTACGCTTTCCGGAGGCACGCTGCGGCTGGACACGGTGACCAGCGCTCGGGCGCTCAATCTCACTCAGGCGGGCGGTACCGTAGACACGGATGGGACCGGCTCGACACTCGCCGGCGTGATTTCGGGTCCGGGTTCGCTGACACTGACCGGAAGCGGCTCGCTTCGTCTGACAGGAGCCAATACCTACACCGGTGGCACGGTCGTCAGCGGCGGCACCCTGATCGGCAACGCCACCAGTCTCCAGGGGGACATCAACGTCGCAACGGCCCTGGAGTTCGATCAACCCACGGCCGGTACCTATGCCGGGGGAGTGACCGGTAGCGGGCAACTGATCGTGCAGGGGTCACCACTCACCCTGACGGGTACCAGCACTTACAGCGGCTCGACACTCATCGGCGGGTCGTTGAATGTCGACGGCGGTGTGATCAACGGGACCAGTGAGATCCGGCTGGGGACCCTGGCCTCTTCCAACGCCACACTCCAGTTGGTCAATCCGCTGTCCTCGGTCCGCACGGCGGGATCGATCATCGTAGGTCAGGCGGGTAGCGCGGCAGTCAACATCAGTAACGGTGCACTGCTGACGAGTGCCGATGGCACGATCGGGTCGGCAGCAGGCGCCAGTGGCAGCGTTACGGTAACCGGCTCTGGATCGTTGTGGAGCAGCGCCGGCACCCTGATAGTCGGTGGCAGCGGCAACGGAACTCTGACCGTCGCCTCGGGAGGACTCGTCAGTGCCAACAGCATACGGCTCGGCGACGTCAGTGGCTCCACGGGCACCCTGAACGTTGGAACCGGTGGCGCCGCCGGCATCATCAATACCGCGGCAATCACTGGTGGGCAGGGCGCAACTTCGGTTATCAACTTCAATCACAACGACACCAGCTACATGCTAGCGACGCAGCTGGGCGGCAATCTGGCCGTCAATCACATCGGGCCAGGTACGACCATTCTCACCGCCGACAATACCTACACGGGACTCACGACGATCAGCGGCGGAACGCTGCAGATCGGCAACGGCGGTACGACGGGAAGCATCGTCGGGAATATTGTCGACAATGGGGTGCTGGCGTTCAATCGCTCGGACGACTTCACCTTCGGCGGCGACATTTCCGGGACCGGGTCGCTTCTGAAGATGGGGGCCGGGACTCTGACATTGACCGGCTCGATTACGTATTCCGGCACCACCACGGTACTGGGAGGAGCCGTGCTCATCGGCAACGGTGGCACGACGGGTAGCTGGAACGGTGATCTCAATGTCAACAGCTTGCTGACCTTCAACCGGTCTGATGACCTCGTTTACGGATTCGTCATCTCCGGGAGCGGATCGGTCGTCAAGCTCGGAACGGGAACTCTCACCTACACGGGCGCGAACACCTACAGCGGCGGGACCACGATCAGTGTGGGCACGCTGCAGATCGGCAATGGAGGGACAACGGGCAGCGTCTCGGGACCCATCGTAGACAATGCCAACTTGACGTTCAACCGCGCGGACGATGTGAGTTTCGGTGGAGCAATCTCGGGCACCGGGACTCTGACGAAATTGGGAGGCGGCACCCTGACGCTGACCTCCACAGAAACGTACTCCGGCGGGACGGTGATCAGCGCGGGGACCCTGCAGGTAGGTAACGGAGGCACCGTCGGCAGCTTGCTCGGCGATGTAACGGACAATGGCACACTGGTGTTCAATCGCAGTGATAACACCACTTTTGGCGGCGCGGTCAGAGGCAGCGGCGCCCTGAGCAAGCTCGGTGCAGGCACGTTGGTGTTGACGGGTAACAGCACCTACAGCGGCGCGACCAGCGTTGCGGGCACCCTGCAAGTGAGCAGTGGGGGGCAGCTGTCTGGGACGAGCGGGATCAGCGTGGCGAGCGGTGCTGCGCAGACGGGCACTTTGTATGTCAGTGGCACGGGCTCGCGGGTGAGCACGGCCGGCGCTGTGCAGGTAGGCGGAGCCGGGGTGGGTACCCTCACGATCGACAATGGCGCCACGGTGAGCGCCGGCAGCATCCTGCTGGGGACGAGCGGCGGCACCGGCCGCGGCACACTCAACCTCGGTAGCGGCGGGGCCTCCGGCACGCTGAATGCGGCCACGGTGGTGCAGGGCAACGGCAGCGGCTCGCAGGTGAATCTCAACTACACGGATGCGAGCTACACGCTCTCGGCCAGCCTGCGCAACGCCCTCACCCTCAACCACAACGGCAGCGGTACCACGGTCCTGAGCGGGGTCAACACCTACTCCGGCGGGACCAACCTCAACGGCGGCACCCTGCAGGTGAGCGCCAATACGAACCTGGGCGCCAACACCGCCCCCTTGAGCTTCAACGGCGGTACGTTGCAGCTGAGCGCTACGATCACCAACCTGCCACGCCCGATCACCCTCAATGCCGGCGGCGGCACGATCGACACCGGCGCCTTCAGCCTGCTCAGCACAGGGCCGATCAGCGGCGGGGGCGCACTGAGCAAGAACGGCACGGGGATGCTGACCCTGAACGGCCCGAGCAGCTATACCGGCGGCACCACGGTCAATGGCGGCACCCTGCGCGGCAGCACCGACAGCCTCCAGGGCAACATCCTCAACAATGCCACGGTCGCCTTCCTGCAGTCCGCTGACGGGACTTACGCGGGAGTGATGAGCGGTACGGGGGCGCTGAGCAAGCTCAACACCGGCAATCTCACCCTCACCGGGACAAACACCTACACGGGGGCGACCACGGTCACCAGCGGTACGCTCACCGTCAATGGCTCGCTGCGCTCCTCGGTAACGGTGGGTTCCAGTGGCACCCTGGCCGGCACCGGCACCCTGAACGCGCCGCTGAGCGTGGCGGGTGTGCTCTCTCCGGGCACGAGCGCCAACCCCTACGGCACCCTCACCGTGCAGGGCAATCTGACCTTGGCGGCCAGCTCGGTCCTGCAGATCAATACCAACCCGGCCGGCCAGAACAGCCAGATCAACGTCACCGGGGCCACCCACTCGGTGACGCTCAACGGCGGCACGGTGAGCGTGCTCAGTGGGGGCGGCTCCTACGCCACCCACACCCAGTACACGGTTCTCACTGCCGCAGGGGGAGTCAACGGCACCTTCGGCAACGTCAGTACCGACTTCGCCTTCCTGACTCCCAGCCTCTCCTACGACGCCAAGGATGTCTTCCTGACTCTGCAGCGCAATGATGTGCCCTTTGCCGCACTGGCCGTGGGGACTACCCAGAAGGCGGCTGCCCGCTACTTCCAGTCCCTGAGCAGCGACAGCGGCTCGGCCGGCTTGATCCAGGGCATCACCAACCTGTCCTCGCGCACCGCCCCCGGGGCCTTCAACGATCTGAGCGGCCAGAGTCTGACTGCAACCGCCAACGTGGCGATGGCCGACACCGCCCGTCTGATGGAGATGCTCGCCAGCCGCCTGGGTACCCTGGACGGGAGCGACGGAACCGGTCTGGCCTTCAGCACCTTGTCCACCGGGACCGCCCGCGCGGCCGCCTCCTCCGACATGCCTATCGGCAGCGGTGTGTGGCTGCGGCAGTTCGCTGCCGACGGGGCGGCGGTCAACGGCGGTGCAACGGCTGCGCAGAGCAGCGCGCGCGGGGTACACACCGCCGGCGGCTTCGACATGGCTCTCACAGAGCGCACCCTGGTGGGTGTCAGTGCCGCCTATACCCGCGATGAGCTCGACACGCAGCTCGGGCGCGCGCGCCCCACCCAGATCCACAGCCCGCACCTGATGGTCTATGCCAGCCACAGCAGCGATCTGGCGCAACTGCGCGGTGTGCTCGGGTGTGCCGTGCACAGCTACGATGGCCAACGCGCCGTCACGATGGGCGCGGACACCACGCTGTTGAGCGCCCAACACACCGCCACAGAGTGCTCCGCCTATGCGCAGGCGCAGTTCCATCTCGAGCCGGCACCGGACCTGCAGCCGCTGTTGGGGGTGTTGTACTCCCACCAACAGGACAGCCGTTACGGAGAAACCGGCGGCCCGCAGGCTTTGTCGATCGCCGCGCAGGCCACGCAGTCCGTCCTCTCCCATACCGGAGTGCGCTACAACCACTCCTTCGGCCCCGAGCTGGACACCTGGCACGGCCAGCTCGAAGCGCGCGCCATCTGGAGCCATCAGTACGCCGACGTCACTCCCGCCCTGCGCGCCTCACTCGCCAGCGCCACGGCTCCCGGGGACTTCCTCATCCCCGGGCAGTCCGCCGCGCGCGACTCCGCCATCCTTGGCGCCGGCTTCTCACTGCAGTTGCGCCGCCACTTCAGCCTCCACCTCGATTACAACCTCGAGCTCGATCGCAATCACTCCTCCAACCAGGCCTTCCTCGCCCAGTTGAGTTATGTGCATTGAGCGCCCCTTCACCAGACATAAAGCAACCCGGCCTGCGCAGTCTGTTCGGTCTCGGAGCGACCGTGAGCCACAACGTTGTAATCACCGTAGAACGTGAACGAGCGGCTGATATGGCCCGAGAACCCGGTACCCAGTGTCACCGAATCGCGCGCGAAAGCCGTGCCCACCACGGTGAAGCGACTGCTGCTGGAAGAATCGGCCAGGCGGACACTCAGATCGGGATCTGTACCCATCAGCTCATGATTCCAGATTGCGCGCACGTTCATGACAGTGTTGGCGAAGGACGTGGGCACCACGAGGCTGCCGCCGAGGCTGGACTGCAACGAGCGCGTATCACGTGCCGCCACTTGGAGTGCCGCCGTGCTGCCACTCTCACTGTACTCGTCCTCGCGCAGATCGCTGGCCCGCAACCCAAGCACGCCATGCAGTCCCACCGCACCGACATATCGGCTGACTTCCGTCTCGGCGGCACCTGAAACGAGGTGGGCGTCGTGAGTCTCACTGGCCATGCTCGAGGCCTTCCCGATCGTGACGAGCCGGCTGCTCGAGATGGTCGGCTCACCATAGGCGACCGAGCCGCGCATCTGCCAGGCCGTCGCCGAGTCGCTCTCGAGCGAATAGCTGCCGTAAGTGGCCACCTGGGGGATGCTGATGCGGGCCACACCCGTCGATCCATGTCCCAACAACACCGTGTCACGGCCATATACCGCGCTCGTACCGATCACGATGTTGGAGCTCACGGGAGCATCGAACCCTACAACAGTGCCGTTACCACCCCAGCTCGCCGTAGCAACTTCTCCACTTCCCTGCGTGGCGCCCTGCATGCCGAAGCTACGCATCCATAAGCCGTGGCTCGCAGACGTACCCTGAATGAAGCTGGCATCCCCGGCGGATAGGCTTTGTGGAGCAGCATCCCCCGAGAATCCGAACCCCACAGAGGGCACTGCGCTCCCCAGGCGACTCGCCAGGGATTCCATCAATTGAGTGCTCTGGAGCTGCGCGATGTGGGCGAATCCGGTCAAGCTGTCACCGGCGAGGCTGGCGAACGCCGACTGTGCGTTCCGCTCGTTCAAGCTCAACACACTGTTGACGACGCTCGTCGCGCCCGAATCGGTGCCCAAGCTATCCAGGTAGCGCGCCGTAGAGCGCTGGTTTGTCGTCGCGGCAACCGACGCCATAGACACATCGTTCCTGTTCAATGTCAGAAAGACATCTTGCGCGTCGTACGACAAGGTCGGGGTGAGGAACGCGAAGTCGGCATTGGCACCGGCAAACGTGCCCGTCACTCCACCCACTGCATTGATCAACGTGTACCTGGTGCTTGGTTGATAATTTCCGCCACCTGAGAGGACGTTCACCGTTCCGCCATTGATAGTCGCTGCATGCGAAGCGCCGGTCACGTTGACCTTGCTGTTGTTTCCGAGGATGTCGGTCTGCACGCTCAACACGGAGCCGGTCGCAAAGTTGAGATTACCGTTGACTGCCAGCGCACCGAAGGGCGCAGCAGTCGCGTCTCCCGGCGCGAGAGTGCCCGATACCGAGACGTTGCCGTTGATCACACCCGTTCCGCTGAGCGTAGCGGGAGCGCCAACGGTGACAGGCGAGGCGATCGAGCCGTTTACCGTCAGCGTTCCGGCCGTCACGGTCGTGGCGCCGGAGTAAGTGTTCGCGCCGGTCAGAGTGAGGTTGCCGGTGTTGAGTTTCGTCAGAGAGCCCGTTCCACTCATTACCCCACCGTAGCTTCCCGTCACCGATTGCAGGAATGTGACGTTCGCGTTGTTCAGGATATTCCCGATCATGCTATCCGTCGTGCCGCGCAAAGTTCCGGCGCTGACTGTCGTGCCGCCGGTGTAGCTGCTCGTGCCACTCAACGTCAACGTGCCTGTCCCGACCTTGGTCAACGCGCCCTGCCCGCTGATGCTTCCCGTCGAAGTGACACTGAACGATTGGGTGTCGATCGTGCCGCCCCGGGAATTGAGTACGATCGTTCGCGGCAGATTGATGATCGTGGCAGAGAACTGCAACGTGCCGCCATTGAAGTTCAGGCCGGCGGTGCTCGCTCCGAGGTTACCATTCGAGCCTACCCGCAGGATGCCGGAGTTCAGATTGGTTCCGCCGTTGTAGCTGTTGGACCCGGTCAGAATGGCCGTGCCCGTGCCGTTGATGTTCAACGTGAGGGTATTGGCAAGGCGGGACGCAAGGATGTACGTCGCATCCGTCATGTTCAGATTGACCGCCGACCCCGCACCCGCCCCGCTGATGACCGTCGCCGCGTTGAGGGATCCGGAAGGACCGCCAGAGCCGATATTGAGAGTACCGGCAGAGCCCGTGTTGGCACCGAGGATGATCTGCGCGGCGCTGACACTACCCCCGCTATCGAGGGTCAGACTGCCGTTACCCGCATCCCCGACGGTGATATTTCCGGTCGTCGCAATCGATGAACCCGCTCCCGTCACGCGAACCGCGGCATTTGACCCGGAGCTCTGCGCGATATCCAACAAGCTGGTCGCACTGATGCTACCCCCACCGGAGACGAGTAAACTTCCTGCGTCCACTATCGTCGAGCCGGTGTAGGTGTTCGCGCCACCCACGGTAAGCGTGCCCGCGCCCCGCTGGGCTAATCCGCCAGTTCCTGAGATGACTCCGCCGTACGAGACGCTGTCGGAACGATTGAACGTGACCGTGCCGTTATTGGTGATGTTACCGACTACGGACCCGCTGGTTCCCCCATTGCCGATCTGCAACGTGCCGGCATTCACCGTCGTGCCACCGGCGTAGGTGTTCGCTCCAGCCAGGACCAGCGTGCCCGCGCCCGCCTTTGTCAAGCCCCCTGCCCCTGATGCCACGCTGGCCAGAGTGTCATTGAAGCCATTGGTGTCGATGGTCCCGCCGCCGGCGCCGATAGCGACGTTGCGCGCCAGCGTTGCATTCCCGGTGAATTGCAACGAGCCGCCACCGAATGTGAGTCCACCACTGGAGGCACCGAGATTGCTGTCCGCCAGAACCTGCAGAACGCCGCCATTGAGGTTGGTTCCGCCCGAGTAGGAATTGTTGCCGGTCAGGGTCAGCACACCGCTGCCGTTCTGGCTCACGGACCCGGTGCCACTGATGTTGCCCCCGAAATTGAAGACGTCGGAGCGGTTGAAGGCGAGCACGCCATTATCCGCCACGCTACCACCAACCGCACCGCTGGTGCCGCCATTCCCGATCTGGAGGGTGCCGGAGGTCACGGTCGTACCGCCCGAATAGGTGTTCGCGCCGGTGTAGATGACAGTGCCCGTGCCGGCAATCGCCAGACTGCCCGCGCCGGAAATGGCGCTCGCGACCGTCGTGTTGAAATTCTGAGTATCGATGATTCCGCTGGAATTCGTAGTCACCTGCCGGGATATCGTGGTGCTGCCGGTGAGCTGCAAGGTACCGCCGCTGAAGGTCAGGCCACCGGAGGCGGCACCCAGATTGGCGTCCGCCAGCACCTGCAGAGTTCCGCCATTGAGATTCGTGCCACCGGTATAGGTGTTATTTCCTGTCAACGTCAGGACGCCAGGTCCGGCCTGGGTGACTGCGCCGGTACCGCTGATGCCGCCACTGAAATTGAAGGTACCCGAGCGGTTGAAGGCCAGGTTGCCGTTGTCGGTGATGTTGCCGGCGATCGTGCCACTGGTCCCGCCATTGCCGATCTGCAGCGTGCCCGCGCTGATGGTGGTCGCGCCGGTGTAACTGCTGTTACCGGAGTAGACCAGGGTCCCGGTGCCGAGTTTGGTGACCGAGCCCGTACCGGAGATCGCGCCGGCAAATACGGAACTTCCCGACCGGTTGAAAATCAGCGCTGCGTTGTCGACGACGTCGCCCACAATGACGCCCGTGGTGCCACCGTTGCCGATCTGCAGCGTACCTGCGCTGATGTTGGTTCCTCCGGAGTACGTATTGTTGCCAGTCAGGATCAGTGAGCCCGCGCCCACTTTGTTCAAGGCGCCCGCCCCTGAGGCCGCGCTGGCAAGCGTCGTATCGAAGCCATTGGTATCGATCGTGCCTCCGCTGGCGTTCAACGTTACGGCGCGCGACAACGTCGTGCTTCCGGTCATCTGCAGAGTACCGCCGCCAAAAGTGAGGCCCCCGGAGGAGGCTCCCAGATTGCTATCGGCCAGCACCTGTAGAATGCCGCTGTTGATTGCGGTACCTCCCGAATAGGAATTGTTTCCGGTGAGCGTCAAAGTGCCCGTACCGGCCTGCGTCACGGTGCCGGTCCCACTGATAGTCCCACTGAAGTTGAATGTGTCCGAGCGGCCGAAGGCCAGGTTGCCGTTGTTCGCAACACCCCCGGCGATCGAGCCGCCGGTGCCGCCATTGCCGATCTGAAGTGTGCCGGAAGCGATGGTCGTCCCGCCGGTGTAAGTATTGGACCCGGTATAGATGAGCGTACCGCTGCCCGCCTGGGTGACCGCGCCACTGCCGGAGATCACACCACCGTAGGTCACGGAGTCGGATCGATCGAAGGTGAGCGCGGCGTTGTCGGCGACGTTGCCGACGATGCTGCCCGTTGCTCCGCCATTGCCGATTTGCAGAGCGCCGCCGGATATCGTCGTGAGTCCGGTGTACGTATTGTTTCCGGTCAGGATCAGTGCGCCGGTGCCGGCCTGGGTAAGCGCGCCAGAGCCGGAAATCACTCCGGAGAACGTCGAGCTGTTGGAGTGATTGAAGACCAGCGAGGCATTATTGGTCACGTTGCCGACCAGGCTGCCGGAAGTGCCGCCGTTGCCGACTTGCAGGATACCCGCATTGACTGTCGTCCCACCCGTGTACGAATTGTTGCCCGTCAGGATGAGAATGCCCGTGCCGCTTTTGATGACGGTCCCGGTGCCCGAGACAGTGTCTGCGTAGCTGAGACTTCCGGTGCGGTTGAAAGTGAGTGTCGCGTTGTCGAGTACATTGCCGCTCAACGAGCCGGTAGCACCACCCCCACCGATCTGCAACGTTCCGGCACCGATGGTCGCGCCGCCGCCAAACGTGTTGGCTCCGGTCAGAGTCAATACTCCGTTCCCGATCTTGTTAAACGCACCCGAGCCGCT